>Ga0155753_175_pt4 | contig 42524 bp, 35 predicted proteins | sample RifCSPlowO2_01_FD_107407 | JGI IMG/M metagenome (GOLD analysis project Ga0155753, IMG submission 107407) | Elusimicrobia bacterium RIFCSPLOWO2_01_FULL_59_12
GAACGCGGGAATTCCCCATGATGCAGAAAGAGGACGATCGCCGAAGCAACCACTTGTCCTACGGCGATGCTTTTGATGATGGAGATGGCATCCGACAGGCTCGCGTAGCGCCAGACACAGCGATACAAACCGAAATAGTAAAAGGCGGCCAGGTTGGCAACCAGAACCATGGGCAGCGTCGCCCAAAAATGAGACACCCAAGGTTGTCCCACGTGAAAATCAAACCGCAGGAGGAACGCGACCCAATAAGCAGCGAGCACGGAGATGACATCCCAGATGAAGATGCTCAGTCGCTTAAAACGGTCTTTCTTAATCAAACCCATACATAGACCCCGAACGCGAGCAGGGCGGTGGCCCCCAGACAAATCGCCACCGATCGCTCTGTCCCCAGCCCTGATCGTGCCAGCACATCGTAAAGATGGTCCCGATCGCCTTCAAAGAGAGGTCCTCCGCGAAGAAGCCGGCGAATTACGGTGCATCCGAGGTCCAAGAGCGGAAACCCAAAGAGCAGGGCCATCGAAACAAGTTGAAGGGCCGTCGGCTGTTTTTCGAAAGAATAGGCGATCAGGCCGGCAATCCAGGACCCCAGCAGCAAGCTGCCCGCATCCCCCATCAGAATTGTGGAAGGATGCCAATTAAAGCGCAAAAAGCCGAGGCAGGCACCACAGAGGATAAGGCCCAATAAAGCCAGCCCCATTTCCCCTTGGCGGAGCGCGATCAGAGCGCTGCCGGCCCCGAAGAGAGCTGCTGTGCCGGCGGCTAGGCCGTCCATGCCGTCAATGAGATTCATCGCATTGCAAGCAATCGGGAAGAGTAGGATGGAAACTATCGCGATCGGCCACGGCAGTTGACTGGTCAAGGTCCATAGGAGCCCCACGACTATTTGAGCGATCAGGCGGCTGTAGGGCGAGAGTTTCTGTATATCGTCGAGCAGACCGACGGCCATCAAAAAACTACCGCCAATCAGGAACTTCAGTGCCCAGGCATATTTCAAAACTCCCGGAAAGACGGTTTGAGCCACCACGATCCCCGCCAGCAGACCCCAAAACAAGGCGAAGCCTCCCAAGTAGGCCTTTGGCGTTGCGTGTAACTTGAGAGGTCCCGGCCGATCCACGATATCCCAGGTCCACGCCAGGCTCCGTACAACCGGTGTAAGGATCGCTGCGATAAACAGCGCGCTCAAAAAGCCCGCTGGAAGCGCTCTAAGCATCGGCCGTCCCAACTTCCCGAATGGGTTGCCAAAAAGCTTCAGCGCGTCCCGTGCAGGCTTTCCAGATTCCTACGGCGGAGGCCGCCTGGACGACGCAGAAATGATAAGGCGCGCTCGTAAGTTTCAGTATCAAGGGAGAATTCCATTGCCGTGATTCTGCTAGGGCACCGGCAGCAGCAAGGGCATAAAAGAACGTTTGGCCTGAAAAAAACCATAATCCGATACGGTCCGCGTGCATGCTAACACTCAGCGTGTAAGCGAGGAGCATCGCAGCGAAAGCCCACCAACGCAGGAATTTGTGCGACAGCAGAGCAATGGCATTCCATCCGTACCTGAAGGGATTGAGCAGGTGACGGTTGCGCCAGAGAGACAAATAATCCTTTGAAATAATGCGCACTTTGGTCCGAAAAAGCCCTTTTGAACTGCGAACGACGTCATCGTAAACCGTTGCGCGGTCCACCTGCACGACACGGAAGCCGGCTTGCAGAGTCCGCAGGGGCAATACCCAATCGTCGCCTTCCGTAGGCTGCAGGGGTTTGAATAAATTCCGCCTGAGGCCCAGCATCCATGCCGATCCCATCATTAGAATGCCCAGACGGTTTTCCATCCCACGAAGCCAAACTTCATACTTCCAATAAAGTCCTTCGCTGGTCCCGGCCTCTGATCCATGAACCGGGCGGTAAGTGCTCCGTCCTGTGGCACATCCCACGGAAGGGTCTGAAAAGGCTGCCGCCAGGGACCGAAGCGCCATAGGGTCGAAATGAGCGCCGGCATCCGTAAAAACCAAGATCTCATGACGCGCTACCTCGACCGCTTCGTTCTGCGCCTGGCTCTTGCCTTTCTGGCTGCGCAGAGCCACGCTATCCCAATTCGGCGACCCGCCTGCCCGCGCCCAGTCCTCCATCATTCTTTCAAACCGGGCGACCGTCCGGTCCGTGGACCCATCCGACGCCAGAATCACTTCGAGCCGTTCCATGGGGAAGTCCAGTCCGCGCACATTAGCTACTTTGGATGCTATGGCCTGCTCCTCGTTATGTGCAGTGATAATCAAAGAAACCTTGGGAACGGATTCGCCTGACGTTTGCGGCGGTTTTCTCCGCGACACCCGGCTGGCTATCCAGAGCGCGGCCGGATAACCGAGATAGATATATCCCAGCAGCGCGAACATACAGACCAGGATGCCCGTCATCCACTCCATCATCAGCTCGCCATGGCCCGGCCGTAAAACGCTTGGTAATCCGTGACCATGCGCTCCGCCAGGAATGCCTGCTTCACACGCTCGCGTCCCCGTTGCGCCATGGCCGTCGCTGCCTGGCGGTCAGAGAGGACCTCCAGGATGGTGTATGCCAGCGCGGTGGGATTCTGCACAGGGAACAAGGATCCAGACACGGTGTCTTCAACAATTTCACGGAATACGTCAATATCAGAAGCGATCACAGGAATTCCCATGTACATCGCTTCGGCGAGAGCCAAACCAAAACCTGCCAAGGTAGGGGCAAAGACGAAAAGATCTAAGGAGGACAAAGCGGGGGCCAAATCTTTCATCCGATCAACGAAGAGAACACGGCCCCCGGTGCCTAGTTGTTCGGCCAATCGCCGCAGCTGGCCATCGGTCTCCGGCTCAAATACAACTTTGGCGCCGATGAACACGAAGTAAGCGTCCGGCCGGTGTTTCAGCACTTCGGCGGCCGCATAAAGGAGACAGAGTTCTCCCTTAATCTTCTCTCGACCGGTGAGGGTCCCGATGACGGGAGCGCCGGGAGGAATCCCCCATTGCGGACGGAGGTCCGCTTTCCCCCCGGACATTTCGAAGCGTTTCGAGCGGATTCCGTTATAGACACGATCGACGCGGGCGAATGACGGATTAAAACGGCGAATATACCCGCAAACTGTCTGAGAAACTCCAGCGATCCTGTCCCAACGTCCGCAGAAGCTCGATAACAACCATCGACGCAGCCGGACGGTCTGGTAAGCAAACGTCCGGCCGTCGGAATAGTAGTTTAAGGGATTATGCATGGTGAGCACGCGACGGACCTTTGGAAGGCCCATCGAGGCGGCCAGGCCCGTAACTCCCGCAAAGAGATTGTGTGCGTGGAGAATGGCGATTCGCTCCCTGACCAAAAGCCCGCGGATTTGCCATATCACCTTAAGCAGGCGCAGGTACTGCAGAGGATCCAAGGGCGATCCGATATCGTAGATGTATACGGGGATCCCTTTTTCGCGGAGCATCTCCGCGTAACAGCCCCCGCCGCGGATCCCACACACAACGGGGCGAAACCGATCAGGATCCAACCCGCAACATACGGTGGAGGCTATCTCCGTCACGCCATCCCCGCGTTCCAACCCTGTCACCAGATGCAAGACCGTGAACGGTCCGCCCGGCTCGTGGTTAGCGAACACCGGCCGCCTCCTTCCCCGCTAGGGCTTGAAGGCAACCCTCAATTCGACGGTTCCAATTATTCTCGCGAGCAAAAGCCCTTCGCCGTTCCACCTGTGCCGGGTCTTGCTCTTTCATCGCGGTATCGATCAGCTTCACAAACGAGTCCTGGTCATGGGCCACGTACAGGAGATCCTTTAGCCGAAGTGATTCATGCATGGCTGTCGAGACGACGGGCTTGCCCAATGCCAGGTACTGAAAGACCTTGTTAAAGAAAGTGTGATGGGTATATTCCATCACCCGAAAAGGCATGAGGAGGACATTCATTCTCTGAAGATAACTGGGGAGATCTTCATAAGGTTTTTCCCCTAAATAACGCACATTGGGTTTAGAGAGAAGGCGGTTGAGCCCCAATGACGTCCGAAAGGCTCGACGGCCATTGATGGGACCGATGAGCATAAAGCTCGCACCGGGCCAGCGATCAGCGGCATGACAGAGCAAGTCCAGATCCATTTGTTCATTGATCGATCCAGCGAAACCGATCCAGGGACGGGGCAGAGCGTTGATCTCCAGCTCGATGGGCGCCTTATTTTGAGATCCAAAACACTCAGTATCGGCGGCGGCATACAGAGGAAACACTCGGGGATGTCGTTCGCGGTATCGCCAGAGGAGACGTTCCGAATTGACAAAGATGAGATCCACTTCGTCCACCACGGCCTTTCCCAGCCAGGCGTTCAGTCGATTTTCAAAACCGGTTTGCTGAGGGTTGCGCTCGTAAAGGTCGTAGCATTCATAAACTTTGCGGTATTCGCCGGCCAGGCCCAAGCAGTTCTTTTGGTAGGGATGTTGGATCCACGAGATCCGAAGCGGTGAACAGAACTTTGAAGTGATGAGCGCGCGTTTGATTTGACGGCTAAGGAGGACTCGGTTCAGGGCGAGCCCCCCTGGAACGAACGCTGCCAGAGCATCATGGGCCCAGACCATCGGGGTCAACATGAAGAGGTTTTCAGCCAGCGCATGCAAGGAGGGCTCTTTCAACCACCTCTGGAATTTTTGCTCATGTTTCCACGGCGTCGTCCAGGGACAGATGGGCCGTTCCACACATAACAGACGGCCGCCCGAAAGCTGTAGGGCCCGCGCCAGATGCTCGATCATGGGCCGGCGGTGAAAATTACTCCAAGATGAGTACTGCGGCAAATACATGACGATGTCAAAAGAGGACGTTCTCGGTGCGATCCGCAGGCATCGAGCAATCTCATCGGCGCGACTTTGCCAAGTGTGCAAAGCGACTGCGTGCCTACGTCCTTGAGCTCGTTGGGAACCGCTTTCACTCATGGCTTCCGCAATGGCTTTCTCTAAGCGCTCGGGATCTTCCGGGACGATGGACACGACGTCATGGAAAGTGTCTGCCTCCGCGCAAGGAGTCGAAACCACGGGTTTTCCCGCCGCCAAGTAGAGGTAAATCTTGGTACAACTGCCTGTTTTGTTCAGTGCTGTGTCTCGGTAAAGTGAAAGGCAGACGTCAAAACCAGCCAGGTATCGAGGCAGCTGCTCATAAGGCCGCGGGCCCAAGAAATAGGCATTAGGCAGTTTTCGAAGTTCCTCCACTTCGGAAACTCCGGGGGAAACGTCCCCAATGAATACGAACGACCATTCGGGGCGGTTGTGCAAAATAGGCCGGAGCAGCCCGAAGTTCATACGCGGTGTTAATCGGCCCACGTACCCGACCCGTGGCCTTGGAATAGACCGCAGTTCTTCAGCCATGCCGTCGGGACCCGTTTTGGCGAAAGCGTTAAGATCGACTCCGTTGGGGAGCAGCGCCACGCGGGGATGCTGACGGCGCTTCTCGTCGTACACGCATGCCGCGCTAGCGAAGATCTGATCCGCGGCCGAAGTTAAGCCGCGGTCTTCCTCTCGGAGCCATTCTTGTATGGAGGGGGATAGGCCGGGAAACGCGGAGAAATCTTCATTGACGTCATAGCACAGGAGACGCTCTCCAAACTGGCCAGCCCATTTGGAAGTCCCAAAAGGATGTGTGATAAAAAGAATGACGTCCTTGAACTGATGTCTTTTCATCAGGCGGCGAATCGTAGGCCTCTCCAAGATCCATGCCAGCCTTTCTTGCAGGCGACGAAGCCGAGACCAAGGCAGGAATGGAAGAAGCTTCAAGGGTGTCCATATATAGATGCTCCCCTCTTGGTAGAACCATCCGCGCCTGAAGACCCTTTTCCAGCGCGAGGCTGTGGCGGCGTCTGTTTTGCCCAGGAGATATTTCAGAAATGAAAATGCCGTCAAAGGTCTTTCGATATACAAAACCTTCCGGACGTGGCCCTGACTCGCCAGCGTATGCATCAATTTTTGGCGCCGGTTGTGCCAATCGTCCCATTGATCTCCGAAGCACACCGTGTCGTAGGACGTGCCTTTACGGACCCACATCGAAAGCGCCTGGCCCATTCCCAACCATCCGCCTAACGCCACAAAGGCTCCGCGCCAACGACGCTCAAGTCTTTCCGTCCATGTCCCATCGGAAGGAAAATCGTTCTGGCCCGGGGTGACTTGGGTTTCAATCACCGTGAGGCCGTTTCGTTCGACCATCCTTTGCAGCGTACGGGGAGAGAATCCGAACACATGAAAAGGCGAGTGGAGAGGCGAAAGCCGCGTCGTGTAAGACGATCCTCGCAGGCGAAAATAGAGATCTCCGATCTTTGACACCAAGCTCTCCTCATTTGGAACGCAGATGAACAACACGCCTCTCTCTTTTAGTATTCGGGATATTTCCCTCAGAAGTCCGGACGGATCGTACGCATGTTCGAGAACCGAATTCAGGCAGACCGCATCAAAATAATCCGCTGGGAAGCGCGCCTCGTGGAGGGTTCCCTGATGGATCTCCGCAGATGTGAGTCTTTTCTGGCAGAATTCCACCAGGGGCTTCGATACGTCGAGCCCATGCACGTCCCAACCAGCTTCCTGGGCAAGCGACAGAAAATCACCGGCGCCGCACCCTATATCTAGAATCCGTCCGCCGGAGATGAGAGTTTCCATTTTATGAAGGACATCCCGGTGGCCTTGCAGCCGGTGGTCCCGGAAAGAGATATTGTGAAAGTCATCAGGCGTAAAGTCCGAAGCTTCAGAAGCTTCCTGCACCGCCATGGGGTAGCTATAAATTAGGCCGCACCCCGAACATCTGGCGACACGGACGGTTGGCGCGCCTTTCTTGCCGACAGGCGCATCATGGGTTCCTGCTCCTTTCCAACCCAGAATCTCGGGCCGGTCATGCCCGCAAAGATTGCAGGCTGTCCCTATATCTGGTCGTTCTTGAGCAAGTAACTCAGCAGCTTGCGGTTTTTCCATGGTGACAAGAGAGCGCTCGCCCGTAGGTTTTCTCCAGTGTGGCAAAAACAGTACTTGCAGGCGTCCGGCAATTCCCCCTTCTTTTCGTCGTAACGAAAGGCCCCCAACTTGTTCCAAAGTTGTTGGGCGCTTTCTTGTTTCACATTGCCCACTTGGCTCGACAAAATGGAACAGGGGCGGGCCGCCCCGTCGAAATCAACGAACATGGATCGATTGATTTTCATGCACCGAAAGTCGGACATAAGCTCCTTCTGGAACAGGCCGTTGGATGACTGGCCGAGCGACCGGAAGTAGGGCACGGCATAGAGCTTAAACGTCGGGAGGTTGGTTTGAAGACCGTACCGCTTCGCTTCGGTGATTCCTTCGTCGATGACGCGATTCAGACATTCCCATTCCACCGGCATGCGCGGCACCAAATCGATTTTGGATTCTATGGCGTGCGTTCCATTAAAAATGGAAATCGGACTGATCGGCTGAAACTCCAGCGAAAAGATGCCCAAGCGCGCGGCCAGACGGCAAAGGTGCGGTATCTGAGTCAGGTTCTTATTCATCACCACGGTCGTGATCGCGAGATCCGGCCGCTTTTCTTGCAGCAAGATATGAATGGACTTCATGACGCGTTCAGTCGTGCCGGGAACGCCCCGGAGCTCATCATTTTGCGGAGGGTCTGCCGAATCAATCGAAATGCGCAATAGGCCGACGGCCTTTCGGAGAATCTCCAATTGGGGAGGTGTAAAGCGGTCGACAAAGGTCGCGTTGGAGGTCACCGTGACTTGCGCTTTGCGTTTGTGCAAGTAAGCCAATATGTCCCAGATATCCTTTCGGACAAAGGGCTCCCCTCCAACCAGATGAAAGCCGCGAACCGGCATATGACTCATCATCTCATCGATGAGTTCGTGCATACGTTGCAATGGGACATCCTTCGAGGTGGAAAAAGGGACCTCGCAGAAGATGCATTTGGAATTGCATCCGCCGGTAATGGCCCAGTTGATCATCACGGGCGACCTCTTTCCCGAATAGAGGAAGTTCATGGAACGTTGATCGCGCAGCGCCCCAATGCCCTTTCGAATCGAAATCATTCCTTTACCTCACGCTTTCATTGGAGACAACAAACTCACGGACTCCAATTGCCTCAGGCAACTCCGTAAGACGGCCTCCGGGCTGATGCACGACATGCAGTTTCGGTCGCAGGCCGTCGGGTAATAGCATTCACAAGCGGGCATCGGCTCTAGAATTTCGCCGAGACCGTAAAGTTCAAATTCATGTTTATTAAAAATATTGTTCAGAAGGACGAGCCGCTTTCTTAAAGCCAGCGCGACATGCATGGCCATGCTGACGGAGGTGACGACCAGGTCGCATCGGTTCACCAAGGAAAAGAATTCTTCCAAAGGGCGCACCCCGGGATAAATGGCCCCCGTTTGTCGGGCCAGCGACTGGCTGCATTCATGTTCCTGAGCCCCACCCAGAATGAGGACGGCGGCGCCTTGACGCTGCAAACCCATGGCCAGCGTTTCCCAGCAGGTATCGGGCCAGCGTCGCATGGGCCAACGGTCGCCGCATCCGATATTGAGCCCAACCATCGGAGCTGTTCCGGGAAGCGAAAGAAACTCGATTTGTTTTGGCGCAGCCATCAGGTAGGGCTCCCCTTTAAAAGAAAAACCGCAGATATCAAAAAGCATCTGCGGATAGCTTTTCCGATTGGCACGGCTAATCGGGTCGAAAAGGCCGATCTCCCACGCCTCCTCAGCCAATGCGTTGATGGGATGGCAACATCCTTCTTTGAGAGTAAATCCCCACGATCCATCCGCCTTGACCTGGGAAGCAATCGCGCAGGCCAGGGGATCTTTGTCGAGGCTGTACAGGGCGTCAAAACGTTGGCCGATCATCGTGCTCCAGAATGTCATAAAGTTTGAGGAATGACGAGCACCTGAAGCATCGGGCAACGGCAAGGGAACCACCTTATCGACAACGCCGGTTACGAAAGCAGGGAAGTGCGTCACCCAGGTGATCTCCGCCCCAGGAAATTTCTTCCGGATGGGATGGAGGATCGGTGTCGTCCGAAGGACATCACCCGCCGCCCCCAATTTAATAAGAAGGACACGTTTCCCCCTCTTTTGGTAATAGGAACAGTTCCCGCAGAGAACCCCGTAGCTCTTGTGCGGGGCGCAGGGGCGGTCCCCTTTAAAATGCCGACAGTCCGTTCGCAGTTCAATCATCGACTCAGACCAAGGACCGATAAATCGACTCCAAACGGCGGTAATGGTCACGAACGTTGAATTTTTCAAGTACCCGCAGGCGGCCTGCCTGGCCCATGGTCCGCCGCATGGCCTCATTCTTCAACAGCGTCACCAGATGGCGAGCGAGTTCACCGACGTTGCCCGGTTCGAACAGGAGACCGTTTTGCCCTTCCTCCACCACCGTCGGCACGGCGCTCGCCCGTGTCGCCACGACCGGGATGCCCGCGAACATGGCTTCGGTCAGGACCAGCCCGAAGGCTTCATACTGGCTGGGCAGGGCGAAAATAGTGGCGTGAAGAAAGGCGCTCAACAGATCGGCTCGTTCCAAGGTTCCGCCATAAATGACGTGGTCCCTGATTCCCAGACGCTTGGCCAAATGCTCCATCTCGCGCCAATACCCGAAATCGTATCCCGCGACAAAGAAAACAACGTCCGGTTGATCGCCGAGCACCCCGACGGCGGCCCGGAAGAGCAAATCCAATCCCTTGTCAGGCGCAATGCGCCCGACAAAAAGGACGATCGGGCGGGAAGCGATCCCATAACGTTCAAAGACGTTATGGCGGATGGCTTTGAACTCTTCAGGGTCCACTCCGCTGGAGATCACTTCCAATCGCTTGGGTTTAAAGCCTTCTTGAAGGATTAATCGTTTTTCCCATTCCGAAACGGCCACGACCACATCTGCCGCCTGGATGGTTTGAGCCCCGACGGTTCGTTGATACCGGTTCCAGAAGGTCGAACGACGTGGCGAAAAATGAGGGTTGAATACAAATGGAATTTTCCGTTTCTTACACACTCGGGCGGCCGCGTCCGCCGGGAAATACCAGAACGCATGCGCGTGCACCACGTCCGCCCGGCTCCACCAGAGGCGAACCGGCAACGACGGCATGACCGGATACGTGATCCTCGGCGGAGTGAAAGACCAACACCGTTTCACGGGGATCCCATTTACGGTGGGCGAGCCCTTCTTTAATTTCACACCCCGCAGATGTTCCGCCAAATCGGAACAGAGAACCTCAACCTCATGGCCTTGTCCCTTAAGCCACTCACACTCTTGGCGCAGCGTCACTTCCACCCCTCCATGAGCTGGAAAATACTTGGTTCCCATCTGCACGATTTTCATGCTTCTACCGCCTGCGCGCCGACCTTGCGGGAAAGCTTGAGAGCTTCGCTTACCGAATGCTGCACTGCAGCCAGCGTGAGATCCTGCATGCAGCGATGCGCTTTTTCATCCCGACATTCGTAGCGGTAACAGGGGGCACACTCGACCGGATTCCGAACCATGAAAAATTGCTCGCTCGGGTATCCCCATTTCTGTACATCGCCCGGACCAAAGAGTGCGACCGTTGGAATCCCCAAAGCGGCCGCCAAATGCATAGCCCCGGTATCGACGGAAATAAACAGGTCACAACAAGCCACCAAGCCTGTGAGCTCTCGCAGGGATAAAAGGCCGGCGGCATTGAACGCGGGAACGCCCGCCAATTGAATAAGTCCCTCGATCCGCTGTCGTTCCTTACTGGATCCTGTGAACAGGACTTGGAATCCATGCTGGGTGTGGATCAGGCGCGCCAGCTCCGCCATCCGCTCCTCTTTCCACCATCGGGTCGGCCTCTTCCCGAACGGATGAAGGCCTACCCAAGGCCGATCGGCCGGCGCTCCGTGATTTGTCAAAAGCTCTAAAACCCGCTGCCGCTCCTGGGGAGATACCCTGATCGAAGGCCGCTCTTGGGTCTTGGACACGCCAAGCACTTTGAGTAAGTCGAGGTTTCGTTCGCACTCACGCTTGATCGGTGCCGAAGGAACAAGCAAGTTATAAAATCCAGGCCATTCCGATTCCGAAAAGCCGAGACGATAAGGAACGCCTGCCAACCAGGTCGCCAGACCGAATCGCCCATCCGTCTCTTGCGAGGACATGATGACCAGGTCCGGCTGTTCTTTGCGAATCCAGCGCCAGGACTGTATTATTTGGCGTAGTGACATCGCGTCCCACGCAGGCCATGTTTTCAAGTGGATGTTGTCGCACCCGCTCAACAAAGGGACCACCGCCGCGGCCAAGGGGGTAGTCGCGACGGTGGTTGAGGCACGAGGATAGGCGTGCCGAAGTGCATCCAGTGTGGGCAGAAACACCACCATATCCCCGAAAGCGCCGGTGCGAAAGACAAGGACCTTCCGAAGCTTCTCTTTCTCTGGAGCCGGAACCGCCTTTTGCAGATAACGCGCCACCGCGTGGACCATGGATCCCGCATAGAAACCAAGGCTTCGGGATCGACATAGCCACATGGCCGTTGCTAAGGTCACCCCCCCGGTCGCAAAATCGCTGACTACGGTGGCGAGGCTGGCCCCGCGAGACCCCATCGATGGGATCCATTGCCAGTCCAAAAACGCGATGAAGGAGAGGCCCAACAGAGAGTAGAGGGCATAACGCTTTTGGTAGCCGGCGGCAATCAGAACGCTCCCTGAGAGTTGCCCAATGAATGAGGCCATAATGGACCATGCCAAAATCGCTAGGCACGGCGTGGCGGCAGCAAAGGCAGGGCCGTAGAGCCATTGGACCAGTTGCGCTCGGCATAGAAGGACCCCGAGCGCGGCCACCGGGCCCACCAACAGGAAATATCGGAGGAGGGTCCAAAACGTCGATCGGAAAAGTGGCCGATCGTTCTGGGAGGCCCAAGAAAGGGTTGGGAAGACGGCCCCCATCAGAATTCCAGGAATCAACTGAAACGCATGAAGAATTTGGTAGGCCGCGGTGTACCATCCGACCTCCTTCGGCCCACGGAAGTGCGAAAGGAACATCACGTCGATACGGTCATAAACCGAAAAGGACAGCGCGCCTAAACCTAGCGGGAACGCCCCCCATAAGACTTTTCGGACAAAGTTTAAATCCCACTGCAGCGGCACTTTGAAATAGGCGTATTGAAAGACGGCCACATTCACGCCCAGCTCGATTGCGCTGGCTGCACAGAGCGCCCAGGCCAAGGCGACCACGTCTTTAAAATACCAGGCGGATACTCCAGCGAGGGCCACCCGGACAACTCCGGAGATCCCGTGAACCATCCATTCCAGCTCCATACGCTCAAAGGCCCTAAACACGGGGCTGAAGAGAGACGAGACCGCCGAGATCATCATTGAAACCGCGATGCCGGCCACCACCCAGCGGACATCCTTGCTCTGATGGGAGACCCAGACGGTCCCAAGCATGAGAACCAAACCAAGAACGGCCAACGCCAACTTCAGAATCACTAGATTTCCAAGATACCGCGGAGCGGAGCTGCGGTCTTTGGCAATCTCCCGAGTGCAATAGAGATGAATCCCCGGGTTGATCAGACCACAAACAATTTGGCTTAAGACCGTAGCATAGGCCAGTTTGCCGAAACCGGCATCGCCTAACTGGCGTGCGACGATGGCGTTATACAGGATGGCCAGCGCAAAACCTGTGGCCAGATCCAAATAAAGGAATACCGCATTCTTGGTTATGCGGCGACCCGCGACAACGACCGGTTCAGTGTACGCAGAGGACACGTTGACCCACAGGATCCCTGAAGAGAGACTTGGCGGCTTTCAAAACATCTTCGATGGAGATCGCCTCCATGCAGTCGTGCCGCGGACGGTTGCATTCCGAGAGACCGCAGGGGGCGCAGGGCACCTCTTTTTGCAGCAAGACCTGCCGCTGCCCCAGCGGTTTCCATACGTTCATACGGTTGGTCCCACTGAAGAGTCCCACGAGGGGAATACCCAGAGCCGCCGCCAGATGCATCGGTCCGCTGTCGACGGAAATGAAAAGAGAGCAATTGGCGATCAATTCGGCCAGATCTCGGACGTTGGTTCGGCCGACAAAATTAAGGGGCTGGGTCCGCATCGATCTTTTTGCCTGTTGGTAAAAAGAGACGTCGCCCGGAGTCCCCGTCCAGAGAACTTGAGCTTTGTACTTGAGCGTCAAATGATCCGAAAGCCTGCCGACCTTCTCTGGATTCCAATCCTTGGATGGGCACCCGGCGCGCGCGTGTACGCCCATTAAAGGACGCCGTTCATCCCACCCGTGGTGTCGCAAGTCATCGCGCGCGGACAGACAATCGCATTTCGCAAGATGAACCCGTGGGAAGTCAGTCGATAGCGCGGCGATACCCATCGCCGCCATTTTGCGGCGTTGACGGTCTAAAACAGGGGTGCTGTCATCAAAATCGGTCGCCTGCGTGAGCAAAAAACCCTCCCCCCGACGCGCATCTCCAATGCGGAGCGGCGCGCGACTGAGGTAGGTGAGCAGCAGTGTAATCCAGTGACTGCCACTGGAAAGATCAACGGCCACATCAAAGGGCCGCCAGGCCAAGCGGCACGTTAGACGAAGCAACGCGAGCATCCGCCCACCAGGCACGCGCGTCCCTTGATCCTGGTTCCGATCAAAAAAGGGGTCCTTCCAATAGAGAATTTCATCAAAGAAAAAGATCCAGGAGGCCCATGGTTCTGCATGATGCCCCGTAATCAACGTGAGACGTCCCTGCGGATAGTGGCGACGGATGGCTTCCAGCGCCGGGAGAGTCAGGATAAAATCCCCCAAATGATCGAGTTTGACGATCAACACTCTCGGCCTTTCGGGATTATTTTTGAGGGACTTTTTCATAAGGACTTGCCAGAAGGAGCGGACGGTTTGGAGGGTCGATGAAAGGGCAATGAGGAGGCACGTCCAAAGCCACAGGCGGGTCTTATTCTGGAATCGGTAGCCAGAAAATAACGTGAACGGGTTAACCGCGCGCACTTTCATATCCTTTTAAAATGACTTCCAAACTATGCGCATTGTCACTAGCCGCGATAATAGACTCTCGACCGTTGCGGATACACGCGATAAAATGGTGAAAGGAGTCGGGACCCGCCGGATGGGGCTCTAGGGGGTGTGTAACCCCCTTCGGAAGGCGGTTCGCGTTCCAATCAATGTAGTCACGGGGACAGAATTGGATTCGTGCCATGACCTGATCGCCTACCAGCGTGAAATGCCCATCGCAAGGGTAACCATTCCAGCTCATTTGCAGCGTTACCAAGGGGCCTTGTCGCATCTGCAGGAAAGCCAGCGCCTCGTCTTCGACGTCAGAAGCAGGACGTCGACGACTGTGAATCATGCGGACCTGCTCCACCTCGTCGTCCAACACGTAGCGCGCCAGATCAACCAAGTGAATACCCAGGTCCATGAACACGCCTCCCCCCGCGTGGTCCTTTTGAAAGTGCCACGCTTGACGGGGGCCTGAATGACTGAAGGTCATATCCATCTTGATCACCTTTCCAAACGTTCCCGCTTTGAGCAACTGTCGAGCCCAATACACTCCTTTTGAAAAACGGAAATTTTGGCGTACCAGAAGCAATCGCCCACTCTTTTCGGCCATCAACACAAGTGATTCAAGTTCAGGTGTCGAGGTCACCATGGGTTTTTCCACCATCACATGCAGACCGGCTTGCAGACAATAAGCGGCCATCTCGAAATGATCCGCAGGCGGAGTGGCAATACTCACGGCATCCAGAGGTTCTTCATCGACCATTTGTCTCCAATCCGAGTATCGCTTCTCCACGCCAAAGGACTCCGCGATACGTTCTAAGCGGTCGGGGCCGCCGCGCCCCGACAGCGCTTGGATGGAACAGCCTTCGACCGCCCTCAATCCAGGAAGATGTTGCTCTTGAGCGACTGCTCCAACGCCGATAACCCCAATGGAGATCTTCCTGGCTCTAGGGGGGAGGTGGCCCAGGAGACTCTGCACGATTTGAGTGGCATTCACGAGGACGACCGCGCCAGCACGCCCGGGACGTGTTTTCTTTGCCGCATGGATTTATAGAACCGATCGGCCACCTTGAGACCCGCGCCCATGCTCAAATGCATCGATTCCACGGCGCGAGGGCATTTGGCACAAATGGGAAAAAACGTGTGCTTCCTCAAGTAGAGTCGCAGCCGCCGCATGGGTTCGTTATTCCAAATGTCCCTGAGCGACTCTTGGTAGATATTGCCAAGGACATAATCCGGGAAATCTGTGCAGAGGACGACATTTCCATTCGGCTGGATCGTTAATACCTTGTCCATGACCTTGCAATGAGCCTCGGGTGGATACAACCCGTTGATCGATGGAAATTTAGGGTTCTTAAAAAACCCCTGGAGCTGATCGGCTTTATCGATACCATAGATGATTACTTTCGGGTGGTCCTTCACTTTGTTGATTTGGTTTTGAAGAATCTCCAGATCAATACCCTCGCCGTGCCCTCTCCAACCCTCCCAGGTCTTCGCATGGCACCCGAACTCCTGCATCATGAACTTCTCGTGTTCCTGGCCAAGCGAATCCTGAACGAAACGAGGGAGATGGAACTGAATCATGTCGAAACCATTCGAGAATTCAGTCTCGAAAAACATGAGGCTCTTTTCGAGGGCGTGGTAGTTATGGTGAGTGATCACGGAGTTGATCACCACCACGGGCGCAAAAGGCTTTCGGACGGCCGCCAGCGCTCGGAAGTTCTTCAATATTCGCTCGGTCGTCCCGATGACCCCCCGGCTGGCGTCATTTTCATCGGGATTGGACGAATCGATCGAAACAGTCAACCCGCTGAGGTTTCTGATCATCGAGTCCAGATGAGGGCCTATGATCGTTCCGTTGGTTGTCATCCACACGACCTGCGCCCTCTCTCGCGCGAGTTCCATCAGGGGGCCGATGAACCGGTAGGTCATGGGCTCGCCGCCAAAGAGATGAAGCGACTCCCAGGAGGGCCGTTCGTCGAGCACCCGCTTCAAATCTTCAAAACGAATCTCTTCCTTAATGAACATTCGCTTTTCCGGATCTTCACCAAAAAAACTGACCTGTCCGCACATTTTGCATTTGAGATTGCATCGCAAGGTCATCAGAAGAATCAAGGAACGGATGTTTTCGAAGCGATCGAATCCAAGCGCAACGCCTTCTTTTTCCAAGGCCTCACTCATATGTTCCTCCCACGGGAATCGGCGAACTGGTGCTGTGCGCGATAATCTTGAAAACATTGGGACACCGCAGAGAACGTGCAAGCCCTGTGAGCCAGGCGTGACGGTAAAGACAGAACTTTTCAGACCGAAGAATCTGAAGCCCCTGAGTCTTGAGAACCGCGATCACCTCCTGCTCATCAATGCCGCCGCAAACATCGTGATATTCGACGAGGGAGATGTCGGGCTTTGTCTTGGTCTCTGAATCTGGGGTCCGTTGGCTCGCACCGGACGCATAAAACATCCGCCAGGCCTTTTGGATAGCGTCGGGAAGCGAGTTAGCCCAAAAACGCTCGCAGAGGTATCGAATACGGTACAACGATGCATTAACCCATTTTTCTTCAAGCTCAGAGGCTCTGGCCATCCATCGGTTCAGGGGAGTCATCATTTTCCGGTTCAGGGGATCCGTAGCGATATAGAGAAATCCTCCGGGCAAAAGACGCCGGCAGGCCTGTTTCAGCGTCTCCAGATAATCTGGGAGATGGTGCAAAACGGAATGGAAGACGATCCCATCGTATAAGGCATCCGTGTTGGCAAGGAACTTATCGACGTCTTCTTCAACAATTTGAATAGAAGCCGTAAGGGTGGTGCAGGCTTCAATCGCTATCTTTCTTCTGAGTTCTGCCAGCATCCCGCTGGAAATGTCGACGGAAGTGACCCAGCACAATTGTTCAGCAAAGGCCAGGGTCATGAATCCGGTTCCGCATCCCAAATCCAGCACGCGCGGTGAATCTTTCGGGAAAAAGGACCGCAAGTAACGGATGTCCTTTTGAAATTCGGTAACAGCCGAGGGCATCATATAGGGCTGTTTGTCATCGTATGTCGTGGCCCCCAAATCGTGTGCCCAGCGATTATGTTCGCGGATCTTTTCCGCCTGTTCAGGTGTTATTCCCAAGGGGTTGAATCTTTCTACCTCTGTCGGCATAGGCTCCCCTCAATGCGACGCAAGGCCGCCAATATCCCCAACAACAAACCTATCCATATGGCACTTCGACTGAAGGTTGGACTGGGACCGGTGATGCAAACCAATGCCAAAGTCTGCAAGCTCACCGCCGTCCCCCCGAGGAGCGCCTCGTTTTCCGGCATCTGGCGATGGGCCGTCAGGACGCGGAGAGCATCAATTTCCTGTCCTACTTGACGAAAAAACCATGCGAAGATGGCAAAACCCGTGACGCCGAGATGGAGCAAGATAAAGGCGTAGAAATTGTGAGTATTCGTCTGCCGATAAAGGCGAGGCAGATATTCATAGAGCTGCCATCGACCCCCCATCCCTACTCCGAACAAAGGATTCTCCCACCACGTCCGTATGGCATTCTTCGTTTCAATCCAGCGGTATTGGAAGGAGTAGCTTTGCTGCCAATAATCAAAGCTGTGGTATTTCCACGCATGCCACGCCTGGGAGCTGTCCATCTGAAGAAGGGAAGTCCAGATCACTAACGCGCCTCCCAGTGACAAGAGAATGGCCCAATACTTGGTTCGGGATTGCGCTTGAGGCGTCCAGCGGAAAAAAAGGAGTCCTAATCCAAAGAGAACTCCCACCTCCCACTCCCTGACAAAGGAAAAGAGCAAACAGAATCCCATCAGCGTCAAGCCTATTCCCAGCAGGAACGCTGATGCGATGTTCATGTGGGCATATTGAAGCCGGGCCGTCATAAACAGGATGGCGCTTACAAAGAAAAATAGCTCATCCCCAAGGAAGATTCGGACTCCAAACTCCTCCAGGAATCCAATGCCCATAAAATACCGGAAAACGCCCATCACGGCGCGAATCAGCAAGAGACCGCCCACCGTTTCAACAAAAAGCCTTAACTGTTTCTGCGAACGCACAATCTTGTAAAACAGCCAACAAACGAGCGGCACGTAGGATAAAGGTCGGAATTCGTTAATCGCAATGGTTGCTGGAGAATCGTAGTCTAAAAAGCTGTATGTACCCAAGAGAGCGGAGTAAATGACGCCACCGATGGCGCAGCCCATAAAAGCAACCAGGGGGACTATAAAGCGACTTTTGGGTAGGAACGCTTCATGATCTTGCGAGCGGATGATCACCACGACTACTAACACGAGCAACATCAACTCTAGAGCTGTAAAGTGCGCAAGAGGCAGATGAAGCCTGTAAAAAGGGTGGAATTCGCCGTGTTTGATCTTCTGCGCATGGGTCGGAATATCCTCGAGCAAAATGATGATGCCGGTTAAAGAGAGAAGCCCTGTGAGGGGTGAATAAACGCTGATCGCTGCAAAAATCGCAATGGCGAGAAGACCTAACGTGAAGATCGGTTCGATCGTCTGCACCCGCAGAAATAGGAAACCGGTCACCAGCGCCGTAAGGGCAGAAACAGCCAGCGTGTTGGGGATCTTTCCCATCACCCGTTGTGGTGTAGCGTTCCAAGCCCAAAGACGCATTCCTTCCATCATCGGATCAGTTCCGCTCATTTCTTCTACGTTCTACTCGTTGGGCGATCATTTCAATGGAATCGTGGGTGTTCACGTAAACAAGGAAATCCTTTAAACGGCAGAACGCCAAGATCTGAAGCGCGGTCCGACAAAGAATGGGGTTGTAATTTTTGAATCGCGATACCCAATAACTCAACGTGAAGTATTTTCCGTAAGCGCTGATCGCGAGCGTCCGAAAACCCGCTTCCGCCAAGGCGGCTTGGAGGGTCAGGCGTGAAAAATAGAAAATATGCGCCGGCCTCAATCCCCACCATGCACCCTTCATGACCCTGGCAAAGAAACTGTCGACATCCGGGGTCGCCACATAGGCGATCCCGGTCGGTGCCAAGATACGGCGGATCTCGCGCAACAAACCTTTGGGATCGGCGACATGTTCGATGACATCGGCCAACACAACCACGTCAAAGGTCGAATCGGGGAACCGCGCTTCCTCCAACGTTCCCGCGAATACCGGAACATTGAATTCGCGGCGCGCGTACTCCGCCGCCCAATGGGAAGGTTCTACGCCTTCGACTTGCCAGCGGTTTTGCGCGACGTCGAGAAGGATCCCTGTCGCACATCCCACCTCCAGAAGGCGCCCCGAAGGTTTAAAGCGCTCGATCGCTCGAAGGCTGCGCAGAGCCGCCCCGCGTCTTCCCTCGATCTCCACCACATAGCTAGCATCTTCCACCGATCGGTAAGCCGCAAGAAGCTCAGTCGCGTCAAGCCTCGGGTGGGTATAGAGCAGACGGCATCGGAGACATTCCACGACGCGTCCATAGCCGTCGTAGACATCGGTCGTTGCGGCATAGTGACATGAATCGAGAACGGTCACGTCATGCTGTTCGCTTTGAAAGCGAACCTCGTAGCGCGCGGATCCGCAGAGGTTGCAGGAAACACCATTCATCGTGACACCCGAAAGAGATATAAACCAATTTTGGGATAACGCTGAATATCCAGTTGCATGTAGAGTGTGTTCAGAAGCTGGGGATAATAATCACCGGTCTTTAAGTTGTGCGAAAGGACCAGCCAGGCTCGTTTATAGCGATGCTCCAGAGCTTTGCGCAATTGGGTCTCTTCATCGAGAGTCAGAGGAACGTTTTGTGACAGGGCCATCCGTGGAAGAGGCCGTTTCGCGTAATAGTTGTAGGGGATCTGACTATGGGGGGCATCAAAGAGCAGGGTGTCTCCGTCCAGCGAGTGACTGGCAACGTATTGCGTGACGGCCCGCCAAGGCTCCCGTTGAGAGGCCGGATCAAAATAGTAATGCGCCAAAGAGGTGAATGAAAGAAGGCCAACTAGACCTCCTGCGATCCAGTTCCAGGGATGAAGCAACCGACAAAGGCCCCAGGCCATCAGCAGACAGAACGGCGGAAGGACCACGCTCAGATGATTCGGCATCAGCCAATTGATTCGGAGGCTGACCAAAAACGTCAGGACGAAAGGGACGATAATCAAGAAACGCAAACAACGACCATAAACCCCACGTGCGTTCAACTGCTTCCAACCACTCAGGATCAACGGCAGAATAAAGAGGATGAATGGAGTCTTGACTAAGAGTCTTCCCCACGCATCCGTGGGTTCAATCGGGGCACCAAAGCCGCGCAGGGAGAAAGTGAAGCCGTGCGCAAAGTTAAAAAGGATTGTGCCAACCATCCACATCAAATCTCGAAGGGGCAAGGGTTTCTCAATTCCGAGTTGGTGGGAAGAGGCCCAGAAGTAAAGATATTCACGGAAGGAGAGAAACACGTACGGCATCAGGCAGAGAGCCAGGAACCCCTGGGTTTTTAGCCACGTTCTCCAGAGTGGCCGGAACGCCCGTGCATGAAAGAGCATGAAGACGTTCAGCGCGACAATCGAGAGCGCTGCTACGGATTGAACGTAGGTGCCGATGACAAGCAATCCCGTGGCGATCCACACGTCTCGTGATTGTCCTGACTGGAGCCAGCGTGTAAAATACAGGAGAGCGGCAGTTAATACGACTATCACGATCGCATAGGGACGCGCCTCCTGAGAGAAATAAATGTGAAACGGCGAAATCGTGAGCAACAGAGCGGCAACCATTCCGGTCGCTGCATCAAAGAGCCGTCGGCCGAGAAGAAACATCAAGGGGATGGTAAGCGTTCCGGCCAGAGCGGATGGAAAACGCATCATCCATTCGCCAGTGCCTGAAATAGGGAGTACGTGCAGGAGAAGAAAATAGAGCGGCGGATAGACCGGATGTAGGGGTGAAAAAATGATCTCAGACGCCAGCTGCCGAGATTGGATGACCGTCGCCACCTCGTCATACCAGAAACTAAAATGAGACAGATAGAAGAATCGAAGTGCCGCACCGGCACCTATCAGGAGGAAGAGAATGACCCCTTCGCGCTTCATTCGGTCTCTCGCGCTTGCTGAACACGCCGAGACCATGTCCATACCTCGTCATCGCGGGGATCCAATACATGCCAGGTTGAGAACTCTGCCTGCGCGCCGGCGTAGTCATGGCCCCAATACAGCATCTGACCGTAATATTTGTGAAATGAGACGTTCCTCGGACTAAGCCCCAGGGCTCGTTGCACGGCTTGTATCCCTCGTTCTCGCTCGTCGAGTCCGTAGAAAAGATAATCTCCAAGCTGAAAGTGAAGGAAAGCGTCATCGGGGGTTTGACGGAGGCGCTGTTCTGAAAGTTTCACCGCTTCCCGGAATGCCGCCTTGGCCTCTTGCTTGCTTCCTTGATCTTTCAACACATAGGCCCAGGCTCCCATAAGACTAGGATCGTTTGCAACCCATAGGCTTAAAAGCTTTCTTCCGTTTCCTCTTCGCGCGCATTGGGCCAAAAGGTCCCGCCCCTCCGAAGGGTTCAATCGGTACGCCTCTTTAAAAGAGCCGTCTGCGAGTTCGCCCAAAAGGTAGCGGGCGGCATCTGAGGGATTGTTTAGCAACCTGTAAAAGCCCCATTGAGCGAAAGAACGGTAAATAAAGGGATCTTTAGGCGCGCAGGCGATGGCGCGTCGAAAGGCGCTGATGGCCGCCGCAATATTTCCTAGATTGCCGTAGGTCCAGGCCAACCCTTGCCATGAGGCAGCCAGATAGGAATTGACACGGATCGCCTCACGATATTGGTCTGCCGCTTTGTGCAGCCACTCCCCTGCTTCCAACGGATGGTGCTGCGCCAACAGAACATAGTGACCCGCTAAAACTTGGTGGTATAAAGGATTCGACCGCTGGAGGGAAATGGCTTTCTCAAGGTAAATCTGGCGTTGCTCCAGAGGAAGGGTATGCGTTTTCACCTCGAAATACGCCGCGAGCCCCGGCTGGAGGACCAGGAAGACCAAACCGACCAGGGCGGCACACGTCCCTCCGAGACGGATAGCCCATTGACCTACCTGGGAGCCCCGGACGAGTGGGATCCAGGTCCGACGGCTTAGAGAGCCCGGATGAACGCCGGGCATCTCCAGGGCGTTTTGTGTAAGGGCTATGACCGTCAAGAACAAGAAGAGGATAAACGGGATACGCAAGCTGAACTCCACAAAACCATGGGAGGCCATCGCCGCCATGGAGGCCAAACCGGCGGCTCCCAGGCTGTGGAGGAATACGTCTTGTCGACGACTGAGGAACTGCTGCATCCTCCAGAACCAAAACAAAACAGGCGCCAGTATCCCTCCGAAGCCGATGAAGCCTGCTTCGGACAACCATTCCAGATACTCGTTATGAGCATGTGTCACCGAAAATGGAAAGGCGGCGATTTGATGGACCGGAAATTGTGTGGCAAACGCTCCCAGGCCTACGCCAAAGAGGGGACAATTCCCGATCATTCGGTAAGCCGCTTGCCAGATCTGCAAACGCCATCGGACACTTCCGACGCTTTGAATAGTCTCAAACGGCAACACGTCCTTATTGATCCATACCCAAGTCAAAGCCAAGACCCCGGCCAGAATAATGAGACTGACAGAGATTTTAAAAAAGGCGCCGTAGCGGACCGGCTGAGTTTTCCAGAGAAACATCCAGCCTACACCTGCCGCAGCCGTGAGGCTGCCGGCTCTTGAACCGCACATCCAAAGGGCCCAGCCCATAAAAATCCACAAAACAGCGCCGAAAGCCTTTTTTGCCCCCTGCTCCTGAGTCCATGTGGCCCACCCTAAGGGAAGCAACATTCCCATCGCGCTTGCGAAATGGTCTCTGTTCACAAACGGCCCAAAAAAGTGCGGGGCCCGCGTCAGGCTCAAGTGGCGAACCCAGTAGATTTTTTCCGTACCGCTGAACTGCTGGGCGAGCCCCAGGAAGGCCAGGCTAAATCCAAGGATCAAGAGGCCCCAGAGGAAACGCCGGAGCGCTTCTGGGGTCTGGAGACTATGCAGCATCAAGAGGAAATAGAGGCCGCCAGCTCCGTAAAGAACGAGCATGTCCACCGTGGCTTGGCGGTCTGTACTGGCGGCACGGTTCGAGAGAAGCTGAGCGGCCCCAAGAACCCCTAGAACCATCCACAACACCAGTAAGGGTGAACCGCGGATGGCCAAGGAATCCTGCCCAGAGGGCCTGCAGAGAACTGCGACCGTCAACAAGAGCACGCCCCCCTCCAAAACCCGTAGCGCCCAAAATTCCACCCCTCCAAAGGCCAATGCTGAAAACGCGAGCAGTAAAAAAAGAGGAGTGGGAAACCCGCGCGTACAACGCGGTATATGGGCCGCGGGTCTAAACGGAGAGCGGACTGGGTCGCCGTACATCCGACTTCCCGCCATTGCCGCGGTGACTGTAGGGACTGTAGTAGCCACACCCATATCCATAAGGTGAATACGTGCCTGGGGTCGCTTGGAAATCGTTGATTACCACTCCCAAAAGCGGCGTGTTCGTTTCTTGAAACCTCTCCACGTGACGCTTGGCGATCGGGGGATGCGTTTTTCCATAGCGCACGACCATCAAGACGCCATCCATTTGTGGAGCCAAAATCATGGCGTCGGTGACGTAGCTCAGCGGAGGGGTGTCGAAAATCACTAGATCAAACTGCGATGTCATCTCCGCAAGCACCCCTCCCATCCTCTTGGAGCCCAGAATCTCTGCAGGATGAGGGCAATTGAAACCTGCAGGAACCAGGGAAACGTTTTTTACGGACGTCTCTTGAACAACCGCACCCAAAGGCGCCTCGCCCGCCAGGAGATCTTGAAAACCCAGGTTGTGATCGGGTTTTCCCCACACGGCGCCTAATTGCGGCCGGCGAAGATCGGCGTCCACCAAGAGAATGCGCAAGCCGCCTGCGGCCAGTATGATGGCCAGATTGGAAGAAAAGAGCGTTTTCCCTTCCTTGACTCCCGCGCTGGTGACTAGAAGAGTCTTGGGGGAGCGTGTCTTGGCCATTTGAAGGAGACGCGTTCGTACGCCACGAAAGGCCTCGGTGACAGGAGACTCTGGCGCCTCCCGGGAATAGAGATATCCCTTCAAGGAGTCTTTTTTACCCAGCTTGATCGAAGGTATGTATCCGAAGAAAGGAACTTCAAGGAACTTCTCCACGTCCTCCTGGGTTTTAATCGTTGTATCCCAGTAATTCACTAGCAAGGCCAATCCCCATCCTCCAAAAAGTCCCAAGAACGATGCCATCAACAGATTCATCCATAAAATAGGACGAACCGGCTTCAAAGGCACCTCCGCTGGGTCTACCACGCGGATGTTGTTTCCCTTGAATTGTCCGGAGACTTGCGTTTTCAGACTCTGCAATATGTGCTGGGTTTCCGTTTGGATTTGCGCCTGCAGGGATTGACGTTGTGCCATAACACGCTGCAGACTGGGATGCTTTGGTTTGTACCGATGGGCCAGATCGGCGTATTTGATCTCCACATCGGCCAGATTTATCTTCAGTCTTTGAATCAATTCATTATTGACGACCGATGGCAGAGCATCCACGAATTCATGATGGGCGGACAATATTTCAAACCGTTTGTAAGCAGCTTGAACTCCTCCGCTCCCATCAGTGCTTGGAAGAATTCCGGACAATTCGCGCGAAATGAAAAAGCGGTTTTCAACATTCTGCTGGATATAAGCCTCGGCGAGTGCATTGGCCATCCGAGCCGCCAAGACGGCATCGGGAAATTCCACATGAATGTTGACGAGACGGCTGTTACGAACAGGTTCTATACGAACCGTTTTCTCAAAGCGGGCGAGCGGATCCGGTCCTTGGCGAAAGAAGGGGTGTTCCTCGAGACGAACGGTGGCCATGGTCCTGCGAGCCAGGGAACGACTTTGAAGAATTTGATACTGCGTCTGATAATAATCGTCTTGCGCGCTGTCGACCGAGACTTCTTCGCGAAACGCAAATTGTTGATTAGCCTCTTTTTCAATTAAGAGCACTGTCGTAGCCCGATAAACCGGCTGCATACGCAGCGTCCCCAGCAATACGACACAGAGCAGTGTAAAAAGGAAAGTCAACATGACACCTTTGCGGTGCCAGAGGATTTGAAGGGACTCTCGTAGCGGGATCGTATCGGCGTTCAAAAGAAGACTTCAGGCACAAAAATAATGTCGTTAGGGAGAACGGGGATATCTTTCATGCGATCTCCGTGATGGGTGATGTCCGATACCTTGACCGTGATGCGCTCCGTGAGACCATCGCGTATCCGTATCACACAGGTCCGATCCAGCGCAGCGAGCTCTGTGAATCCTCCCGCCTGTGAGATTGCCTCCACGACGGTGAGCCGCTTATCCATGGGCAAAGGGTAAGAGGCGGGATGGTGAACCTGGCCGAGGATAAAGATCCGTTTATCCTGGTATTCCTTCACAAAAATACTCACCTGGGGGTCGATCAGGTAATCTTCGCCGAGCAATTGAGCCAACATGCTCTCCGCTTCCGCCACTGTTCTGCCGGCGACCTTGACGGAACCGACCAATGGGAGAGTGATAGAACCACTGTCGGAGACCCTGACTTCACGCCGCAGATCATCCTCTTGATAGACGCGTACCTCTAAAAGATCCTGTGGATTAATGGGCGCATCCTGTACTTTCAACTCTTTTAACGCGCGCTGAAGGTCCTGTTCCGCCCGCGGGGAAACTGTCTGGCGAGCGGCTGATGGGTCAAGAACCGCCGTCTGCATGACGAGCGATTGAATTTCAGTGGAAGCCCCCGTCAGCGGCGCAACAAGGCAAAACATCATAAGGATAAGGGAGGGCTTCCTCACAAAGAGGCCTTGATGGTCAACGCCACGAGGTTATCGCGGTATTCGAACTGGCTGAAATTGGAGGCGCGCTGCCGCCTCTGATAATGGAGGTCCGCATGGAGCCATTTTTGGAGCGCGTAGTCTATTCCGACATTCACACGCCAAAGACGGTCGCTGCGTTGGTCGGTGATCCCGCTCTCGGTCCGCGGCTGAGGGTATCCAGCGAGCGTTATATCTCCATCGAGATGGGCACGCCATTTTAGAGCCACTTGGCGCGATAGATTGGATCCGAAGCGTGTGCTTCGGTAGAACAGGTTGTTTTCAAAAACCGATTCGACGACGCTGCGCTCACCGATGAACTCTACCTCGGTCGATGCATCGGGGCGATAAGCCGCGTTCAAAGTGGCGACAGTGGTCTTCGCCTTATTTCCTGTGGCCAGGTATTGGCGATACTGGCCTCCCATTTTGAAAATCAGTTTGATCTTTGGCGTGATCTGTCCCTGAACGCCTCCTTGGAATTGATCGTATTTCGAATCTTTCCCATTGGATGACGTGTCATACGTGAGCCCGCCCCGATCGTATTCAAGGAAGGTCTGGACTTTCGGCCGCACGTGATAGTTGAGGTTGACGATCGCTAAGCGTTCACTGCGGTCCAGCAAGGGCCGGAGAGTGGCATCCTCGTATGACGTCGAATAGAATGAGTAGCCCGCTCCCAACCCCATATGATGGCCCAAGGGGGTCGAGCCCAGCGCCTGTGCCGTATTTTGGCGGTAGTTCACACGGCCCGTCAATTCGCTGATGGGTGGGTCCGATGAGACTTGATACTGATCGCTGAGGGTCATCGCCGGCCCCTGCCGGGACCGAAGATTCAATTGGCTAAGCAAAGAATGATGGATCGAATTGTATTGGCTCGAGTTCTTGCTGTATCGAAGGATGTCCGAGCGATAGTCCAATACGGCAGAACTTTCGCCCATGGGCAAGGTCGCTTTAAGACCTGGGGAAATGACGCCTATATAGGAGCTGATCGTATTGCTTGAGGTTAAAAGCACGTTGTCGTCATAGCGATTTTCAAGGCTCAGGGAAGGCGACACTTTCAGAGCCCCTGTCCGCATCTCAGCATAACCGCCTGAAGAGATGAAAATGCACGACAGCCATCCAAGGGTGAAGAAATGTATTGACTTTATCCGCATGCGCATTCGATTCCTCCTTATCTCGGTGTAAAAGGACTGATCGGATCCAACTTTTCGTGTTGACCCGGCTCGGGCGCCAGCAAAAGCAGCCCTGAGGGCTCCTCTCCTACTACAACGGTTTCCGGCGCGGTCGCGGAAACTTCCTTCACCTGCCCATAAACGGTGACGGTGCCCGCCAATACCTTAATCGATGCGACTTTGGTTGTGGGGTCGGTCACCAAAGCTATGGCGTCGCCCGGTTTCAGAGTCACATGGGCCTTACCCACAGTGACACGAATCTCGCCGGCGCTCTCCGAAGTGGCCCCGATCGCGATCGCGCCTGTTTGGCTATTGATCCGAACCGCCAAGCTGCTGCTTTCGGCCATATCGACTAACGCATCGTCGATGCGCAACCTTGCATGTCCGTAAACCGCGCGAATCGCGGTCGCGAAAGAACTTAGTTCGATACTCGTCGACGGAGAAGCATGGAAGACCTTCCCGTCCGGCTTGACCACCAGGACCGTACCCTCGACGGATTCAAAATGAACCTGGCGCGCAGAGGGAGGAGCTGCCCATGTCAATGAGTGGAGAGTTAAACTACTAAGGAAGGCAACAAAAAACCGCCGCGTACTGTCGCGACGGCTCTGCAGCTGGGGATCGGCGCCGACGGATGCATTACACTGCATGGTAGAAAGTCCTGCGCTTTCTACCCTTCCGGCTTGTGGGATTTAATAAAGCTTTAAAGCGGATGTCAAGAAAAATTTGAGAAATCGATACATGAAAATTACGAGGGGATGAAGAAGCAGCCGGACTGACCTGTTATCAAAATGTGACATAGCTCCCCCCCCTGGGGTTAGAAAACCTTTGCATCGCCGTGATATAGTGATCGACAAATCAATACGATTTTGATGCCGCTTCAATTATCTGACAATCAGTTAGCAACTGTTTGCAGTTCGACGGCCGTATTGAATTTCTGTGTTTGACATGGTACGAAAGCGCTGGGGAGAAAGAATGTCACAGGCCTTAAAAACAATTTTAATCGCCGATGATGAGGCAAGTGTAACATCTGTCCTGCAACGCGTGGTAACCCGTTTGGGATACGAAGTCGCGGGGATTGCCAAGGACGGACCTGAGGCGCTTACATTGGTTCGTTCCAAGAAACCGAACGTCGCCTTGATGGATATTCACATGCCCGGGATGGATGGTCTGGAGGTGACCCGACTGCTCCTTCCTTTGGAGACCACAGGTGTTGTCATCATCACGGCTGATCCGGAGCCCGCTCCTGCCCGTAAAGCGATGGATCTCGGCGCCTGTGGATACATCCTGAAGCCCTTTGATGTAAACGCCATTGGGCCCATCATGGAAGCCGCCTGGCATCGATTCCTAACAATGAAGGACATGAGAGAAGAAAGCAGGACGTTGGTTGAGGCGCTTGAGACACGCAAGCTAATGGAAAGAGCCAAGGGTGTTTTGATGAAACAGCGGGGCATGCAAGAAGCAATCGCTCATCGCAGCCTGCAGCAAATGAGCCAGGATCATGGAATTTCTCTGAAAGAGGCGTGTCGCATCGTCATCGAAGGAAGCCCGGAAGGGCCGCCCCTGAAAAATAGAGCCGTTTTCGTACGCCAGGTCGCTGCTGAAGTCCAGCGGCATAGACTCACGGATTCACCCAAGTCATAAAACGATCGTAACGGAGTGAGAGCGGCCACATAGCCGCCACTGACAGGCGAGGAGGTCTGTCCCTTAAGGGACGGACCTCTTTTTCATTTGTCCCGGAACCCTTCCTTAAGCAGACCCCCAAAGCCTTTTCACGAAAAAGCGATGAAAACATTTTTACAAATCCTGGTTTCATGCACAATCCTCGTTAACCTATCCACGGAGGGCCTTCTGGCTAATCGGAACCCCAAGAATCTTCTGCTCCCTGCTGTGGCCGAGAAAACAAAACCAGCCGTGGTCAGAATCGAGAGGCTGATCTTTGACGAATACGAACAAGGGCGGTTACCGAAGTTCTCAGGAAGCGGCGTGTTGGTGTCCCCTCAAGGCCACATTTTGACCTGCGCTCACGTTCTCAGGCACGATCACGTCGTCCGCGTCATCTTGTGGGATGGGACCCAGGCAAAGGCTCGCGTCGTGTCTGTCGATGCGACCAACGATCTGGCACTTCTCCAGCTTATCCACTCCAAGAAGGAGACTCCCTTTGTGGGGTTTGCGAGTCCCGCAAGACTTGACGAACCCGTGTATGTCATTGGACACCCTCTTGGGCTCCCCTGGGAAATTACCTTCGGGGTCATTACGCACCTTTCCGGAACCCTTCTGCAGTCAGACGCCCAGGTCCACCCAGGTTCAAGCGGCGGCGGCGTGTTCAGTGCCGAGGGCAAGTTAACGGCCCTGACGCAGGCGGTGCTTGAAAGCGCCCCCTCCACTTCGGAAGCCATACTGATAGACGGCCAGGTCTGTCAACGATTCTGGCAAAACTCGCGTTCACATTTTGTTTCGTCGAATTGATGGCACCCTCCAGCTAAGACCTGTGCCCGAACTCCGCCGCGTGGCGTCTGCCTCTTTAAGCGTCTTAGGCAGCCACAGGCAGCGCCGAATCCACGGCTTCCAGCGGCAAATACACCTTAAAAATCGCTCCTTGTCCGGGTGTTGATTGCACCTCCATGCAGCCGCCGTAGGCACGGACAATATCAGAAACGATGCTGAGCCCCAGGCCCGTCCCTTGAGTACCTGATTTGGTTGTGATGAACGGTTCAAAAATCCGTTTGCGCAACTGTTCCGGAATCCCGACGCCTGTGTCCTGCACGGAAATGACGACCCAGTCCCGACCCGAAGCGCGCGTCTGTTCTGTGCGCAAAGTCAGCGTTCCCCCCTTGGGCATGGCGTCGATGGCATTGGTGCAAAGATTGACTACAACCTGTTCGATTTCACTTCGCCGGCCAACATACGGGCTCTCAACCCGGAGATCGGTCGTGACCTTCACGTCGAGCGCCTTCCTGCCGAGACGAGCCAGCATCACGGACTCTTCTAGGGCCTCTGAAAGATTAAACGGTTCTTTTTCTTTCGGCAACCGGGCAAACCGCAATAGATTTTCCACCAGACGGTTGCAGCGCTGGGCGCAGCGGTCGACCGCGGCCAGTGCCGCTCGATCGGAATGAGACGGGGGCATGCGCTCCAAGATATCGCATACATACCCAATGATGACGGACAAGGGGTTTCGGATTTCGTGTGCCAAGGCACCGGCCATATGGCCCATAGCAGAGAGCTTTTCCGCCTGAATCAGGGCTGCTTGCTTTTTGTCCAGTTCACCGGCTGTCGCCTTAAGTTCTTGCTTGAGTATCGCTTGCGTCGATTCCAGCTTTCGGAGCAGGGTGCGCTGTCTGGTGGTTTCCTCTGAGAGATAGCTTGTATAAATTGCGATCACGAAGAAAAGCGGAAACCGCAGAAGCATTTGCGGATTGAGGAGTTCCAAGGGTTTATCTTGGTGCATTAAAAGAGCCACATAGAGCAGGCCGCCCAGAAAGGTGAATGGGATGGCGTCCCGCAGGCGATGCCCCAGGCTCGATAGGTAAACGAGCAGGAAACAAATGAGATACAGATCCGCATCCACGCCGACGGTTTTGTAGAGTATGCCGCCCACAAGCACCGTATCCAGCAAAAAGGCCGTCGCTCCGCGATGCGGCGGGATTGCCCCAGTGTGCGCCAGCCACCAGAGCAGGATATTGGAAAGCGCATACAAGCCCAAAAACAGAAAAGAAGAGAGACTTGAGCCCGGATTGGCATCGCCATGGTATAGGGTCAGAAAGAAAAGGAGGGTCCAAAGAAGCCAGCGCAGACAAAGCAGGTTTCCACTCTCGGAGAGCAGGAGAGATTTCCGGGTTAGAGCAAACCAACTCACGAAAGCCATCGCTCTCTCTTTAGCGCGTCTCGCGCCTCTCCTCAAGGAAACTAAACGTAAACTAACTTCTGTTAAGCTGTGGCGGTGGACACGAGACGGAAGGCAGGAGACTGCGTGAATTCAGAGAGCCAGTCGTATTGCGCTTCGGTGTCAGGCACAAGGCGCCCTCGGGCTTCAGCAATTCGTGAAAAGGCGGAATCCACACGAACTCCTCTAGCCGCCAGCACGCAAGCCGCCAAAAGCGAAGAACGCCCCACGCCCATCCGGCAATGAAGGACAATCGACTCCCCTCGTGCAAGTTTGTTGACTAACGACTGTATCAACTGAATTGAATTTTGGTTGACTTCGGGTACGCCGTGGTCAGGAACCGGAAAATGGATAAATTCGATACCTTGGGCTTTGCAGACTATGTGTTCTTGCTGCAAAGTCCATTCTTCAACTTCCTCCGGACTGAGAAGAGACACCAGCACGTCGACATTTTCCTCCCGCAAAGCTAATACTTCATCGACGAGTTGCACTCCCCCCCGAGGACGTGGCATGATTGCCAGACGCCCTGGAGACATTTCCGCGCTAGCAATCCAATAGACTCTGGTATTCATCTCGTCCTTTCCGCTTCAAAAAAGCGTGCCAGTAATTTGACTTGGGTTATTTTATTGATCTTGTGAAGTTTGCGCCACGGAAAAATGAGCACGTTCTCTCCGGGACGGATGCGTTCCGCCGTTGTCCCTTTTGTCTGGTTCTCAGAGCCGTTCATAAATAGGCAACTCCACAGTGAAAGTGGACCCCGCATCGACCTTGCTTTCGACATACAGAGCCCCGCGATGCTGCTGCACAATCCCATAACAAATCGAAAGTCCAAGGCCCGTCCCTTGGCCCACAGGCTTGGTCGTGAAGAAAGGATCAAAAATCTTATCTTGAATGTCTTTCGGGATTCCATGGCCGTTGTCCGCACAGCGAACAAACACCTTGTTTCCCCGCTGTCCGGCTTCAATCACGAGCCGGCCCTTTTTGCCGCCCGCCATCGCTTGACGCGCGTTGGTCAGCAGATTCAGAAAGACCTGCTGCAGCTGGCTCGCGTCTCCCAAGATCAGCGGCAGCGTGGGAGGCACGGTCTGAGAGAGGTCGATCGCCGAGGTTGAAAAATCATATTTCACCAAGTCAAGAGTCGCCAGGAGGAGCGGCGCCAGATCGAGCACTTCTTGCAGAGGGTCCTTGCGACGGCTGAATTGCAGAAGGTTCTGGATGATCGTCCGGCACCTCTGGCTCTGGGCGTAGATCGTCTCGATATCTTTCCGTTGCTGGGCCGTCAGGCCGGCGTCCTCCAAAAGGAGCTGGGCGAAGCCCATGACGCCGCTTAACGGATTGTTGAGCTCATGCGCCACCCCGGCCGCCAGCTGCCCGATCCCCGCCAGTTTTTCCGATTGAATAAGCTGCATTTGCGTCGCTTCCAACTTTTTCTTGGTCTCCCGCAGTTCGAGGATCGTTCTCCGGAGATCGCCTTTCTCCAGGGATTTTTCCGCAAGCTGGAAGAGCTCCTCCAGATTGAAAGGTTTTTGGACAAAGTCGTAAGCCCCTTTTTTCATCGCCATGACGGCGTCCTCGATGGTGGCGTAGCCTGTCATCATGATGACTTCCATGTCCGAGTCCAACTTCCGGATGTGCTCCAGGATCTCCAGGCCCCCCATTTTGGGCATATTGATGTCGCAGAGGACCAATTGGAATGTTTGCTGCGCCAGTTTTTCCAGGGCTTGACACCCATCCATCGCGGTGTCCACCTGGTACCCTTGCAGGGCAAACTCGTGAGACAGCAGATCGCGCAATCCCGCCTCATCATCGATCACCAGGATTCGGGCATCCTTATTCATCGCATTACTGCACCGTATTCCGGAAAACTTCTTCAATCGTTGTGAATCCTCGACAAACCAAGTCCAGCCCGGACTGCCGGAGCGTGGCCATGCCCTGGTCTTGCGCCAATTTCTTGAGTTCTTCGACAGATGCCTCGGCTTGAATCAGTCGCTTCAGTTCATCGGTCACCGGCATGAGCTCAAAAATGCCCTGCCGCCCGCAATACCCCGCGTCCTGACAGCGCGCGCACCCTTTGGGTCGGTAGAGCGTCGGGATCGTGCCGGTCTTCAACCCTGGAAATAGATTCTGCAGCATGCGCGCGGGGGGCTGGTAAGCTTCCTTGCAAGTCTCGCAAAGAAGGCGCATGAGACGCTGGGCCATGACCGAGATGACCGTCGAAGCAATGAGATAGGAATCGATCCCGATGTCCAGCAAGCGGCCTACGGTTTCCGGGGCGCTGTTGGTGTGCAGAGTCGAAAGGACGAGATGCCCCGTCATGGCCGCTTTCATCGCCACCTCCGCCGTTTCTTTGTCGCGGATTTCCCCCACCATGATGACATCGGGGTCCTGCCGCAAAGAGGCCCGCAGGCCCGCCGAAAAGGTGAGACCGATCTTGGGGTTCAACTGCACCTGCGTGACACCGGCTTCGTCGTCCGCTTCGGACATCAGCTCGTATTCGATAGGGTCCTCCAACGTGATGATGTTCTTTAAAGGCGACCGCAGCCGCGTCAGAACGGAGTACAGCGTGGTCGTTTTGCCGCTGCCGGTGGGCCCGGTGACCAGAATAATGCCCTGAGGTTTGTCGATGATCATCTCAAATTGGCTCTGGGTTTTGGGGGCCATGCCCATCTGGCCCAGGTCCATCGCGGCCACTGATTTATCAAGCAGGCGGATGACAACCTTCTCACCGTATTTTCCCGGCAGCGTGGAAATGCGCATCTCGATATCCCGGTCGCGAACCTTGGTGCGTATCTGGCCGTCTTGCGGCAGACGCTTTTCGGCGATATCCATCGCCGCCAGGATCTTGATCCGGGACACGATGGCAGGGCAGGCTTCCCTGGGAAATTGATGGATGGTTTGCAGCCCGCCATCGATTCGGAAACGAAGAAAGAGTCCCTGCTCCTGCGGTTCGAGGTGGATGTCGCTGGCGCGCCGGCTGAGGGCCATCTCAAAAAGCTTGTCGACCACTCTCACGATGGGAGCCTGGGAATCCCCTCCCTCAAGACTCAGTTCTTTCGACAGAGGGGTCTTTGGCATTTTCGCGTTCATGGAGCCTCCGCGGACCTGCTTTCCGGGAGAAGCCTCTCCAGAGTCGCCGTCAAACGCTCCGGGTCCCACGGCTTGGTCAGATAATCGTCGGCGCCGCTTTCGAAACCGCGCAGCTGGTCGATTTGTTGGCCGAGAGCAGTCAACATAACGACCGGGATCGCCTTGGTTTTAGGGTTGCTCTTGATCTGGCGGCAGATCTGCCAGCCATCCACTCTTGGCATCATGACATCTAAAAACACCAGATCGGATGCGGCCGCCTCCAAAAGGCGAACTCCCTCTTCTCCATTGGAAGCCTCCATGACCTCATGGCCGGCCAGCTCCAAGCGCGTGCGTAAAATATCGCGATTTGCGGGATCGTCATCGATGACGAGAATCTTGCTCATGTTATTTCCTCATGCCGGTTTCGGATCCGCTTTTTGTCGGATCCAATGCGCGATCCGCTCCAACACCTCTTGGGGACGACAGGGCTTGGACATATAATCATCGCACCCCGCCTCCTTGGCTTTGAGCTCTTCCCCCGCCAACGCGTGCGCCGTGAAAGCGATGATCGGCATGTCCTCGAGCGCCGCATCCTCGCGAACGCGCTTGGCCACCTCCCATCCATTGACCCTGGGCATGGACAGGTCCAGGAGGACCAGTTCGGGGCGTTCCGAAGCGATTTTCTCCAAGGCCTCCTCGCCGTTGGCGGCCATCACCACCTCATAACTCGCGGCCTCCAGAGCGTCCCGGATGATCGTCCGATTGTCAAAATCGTCGTCCGCCACCAGGATTTTGTGTCTCATCGGGCGGCCGCCTCTTTGACCGCATGGAGCTTCTCTTTCAGAAGTGAAAAAATCTCCTCAAGGCTCCGGGACCCTTTTTGGACGATCATTTCGACGCGCTGTTCCAGATACTGGGTTTCCTGGGGCGTGAGGTGCTTCGCCGTCATGGCAAAAACGCGCATGCCGTCCAAGGAAGGGTCCTTGTCGATCGCTTCCAGCACTTCAAAACCGCTGATCTGCGGCATCATCAAGTCCAAAAATACGATGTCGGGTTTCTCTTTGGACATTTCCGTCAGCGCTTCTTCGCCGTTATGGGCGATGGCGACCCGGTAGCCTTCCTGCTTGAGGTCCCCTTCAAAGAGCCGGGTGATGGCCGGATCATCGTCAACCACGAGCACCTTATGGGGGGCCCCTTTATCGCAATTCTTTAGCTTCGCGAGCAATTCCTTTCGATCGAACGGCTTGACGATATAGTCCGTGACGCCCAACGAAAATCCCAGGGCCTTGTTTTCCATGATCGAAATGATGAAAACAGGGATCGAACGCAGCGCCGGGTCGTTTTTCAAGAGCTGCAAGACCGACCACCCGTCCATATGCGGCATCATGATGTCCAGGGTGACGGCGTGGGGATGGATCTGACGCGCCAGGGCGAGACCTTCCTGCCCGCTCTGGGCGCCGACAAATTTGAACCCGGTCCCTTGAAGGCTGTCCGCCAGCAAGGCCAGGACTTCCGGGTCGTCGTCAATGGACAGGATGACTTTTTGATTATTTTGAACGCCTTCCGGGGCCTTGGAGACAGGGATTTCATCTGGCACAGCCATGCTTTCCATGGGCAAGGTGACCGTGAATGTCGATCCGACTCCGACGGCGCTTTTGACCTGGATAGCGCCCCCGAAGAGCTCTACGATTTTCTTGGTGATGGACAAACCCAGCCCGGTCCCGCCGTATTCCCGGGTGGGAGACGCGTCCAGCTGTTTGAATTCCTCGAAAACAAGGGGAAGGTCCTCGTCCTTAATGCCGATGCCGGTGTCCTGAACGTAGAGACGGACCCGGGAAGGCCCCGTCAACGCCTCGGCCTTGATCGAGACGCCGCCTTGATGGGTGAATTTGATCGCGTTGCCGATGAGATTGATCAGGACTTGCTTCAGCTTGGTTTTATCGGTCCGAAGGAGGATGGGTTCTGAAACGTCCGAGGTCAAGGTCAGTTTCCGCTCGCGGGCCAGGCAGTCCATCGTCCCCAGGACCTCCTCCGTGATGTCCTTCAGGTCGCACGGCTCAACAAACAAAGACATGCGCCCGGCGGCGAGCTTGGAGAGGTCGAGGATATTATTGATGAGCTGCAAAAGATTTTTCGCGTTGGTATCGATGCGTTTGATCCCCTGTTCTTGTTTCGGCGAGATCTCCCCGTAGACCTTGTCCAGCAAAAGAGACGAATAGCCGATGATGGCGTTCATGGGGGTGCGCAGCTCATGGCTCATGTTGGCCAGAAATTCCGATTTCAAACGATTCATCTCCTCCAGATGACCGACTTTCGCCCTGAGGCTGCGGCGTTCCAGGGCTTTGTCGAAGATGACGCAAAGCTGGTCGAGTCCGTAGGGTTTGGGGATGTAATCAAACGCGCCTTGCTTCATCGATTCGACGGCGGTCTCCAACGTCGCATACCCGGTCGCCATGATCACTTCGGCCTCAGGCTGGATCTCTTTGATGCCTTTCAGGACCTCCACCCCGCCGATGCCCGGCATCATGATGTCGCTGACCACCAGGTCGAACTTTTCATGTTTGGCTTTTTCCAAACCCTCTTCCCCGCTGGCCGCGGCCACGACCCGGTACCCGCGGTCCGTCAGGCCGAACGCCAGCATGTCCCGCAAGCCGGTTTCGTCATCGATCACCAAAACGTTTTGAGTCGCGTCCTTCATCGTTTTACTCATGGGTCACCCTCCCGCATTGTTGGCACTGGGACAGGCGTTCCACCGCCTGCCGGACGCGCGCCATTAAATGTTCCAAGTCGTAGGGTTTAAGCACAAAATCGAAGGCCCCCTTTTTCATCGCGTGGACGGCGGTTTCCACCGCGCCGAAGCCCGTGGCGACGATCACCTCGGTTTGAGGGTTTGTTTTTTTAATATTTTCCAGGAGTTTTAGTCCATCCATCTCGGGCATGGTGATGTCGGTGATGATCACGTCGAATTTTGTTTCCCCGGCCCTCTGGACCCCTTCGGCCCCGTTTTCCGCGGTCTCCACGCTCATCCCGCGATTGTTCAGTTCCCACTTCAGCAGGTTCCTGAAGCCGGGTTCATCATCCACCACCAGGACCATCAACGTTTTTGGCGGCTGCGGGCGGTTTTTATCCGGGATTTCATTCTCTGGGTTCATGATTTCGCCATGTTCGCTGGGCTTATGGGAAGACCGGCGGCGCGCACGGGGAACTTGGCGCAGAATTCCGTGCGCCCGGGACGGCTTTCCACATCAATGGTCCCTGAATGTTTTTTTATGATCTCATGCACCAGGCTCAGCCCCAGGCCCGTTCCTTTGCCTACCGGCTTGGTCGTAAAGAAGGGATCGAAGATGCGGGACTGGATCTCCCCCGGGATGCCGGGCCCGGTGTCCAGCACCTTCAAACACACCCAGGACAGCGGGCCTTCTTTCAGGTTTTCGGTTTTGAAGGTCAGCAGGCCCTCCGCGTCTCCCATGGCATCCAGCGCGTTATTGGCGAGGTTGACGATGATCTGTTGAATCTGGTTCAGATTGCCCAGGATCCGGGGCAGATCGGGGGCCAGCTCTTTGCGCACATCCACATGCGTCAGGCGCGCCTGGGCGATCACCAGGGAAAGGGCCCCTTCCACGGCCCGGTTGACGTCCAGCGGTTCCCGGTCGATTTTGGAAACCCTGGAAAAGGTGAGAAGGTCCTGGACCAATCCCTTGCACCGGACGGCCTCCTTTTCGATGGATTTCAAAGGGAGTTCCAGCGGATCGTTCGGTTGTAAGCGGCGAACGACCGCCTGGGCAAACCCCAGGATCACTCCCAGCGGATTGTTGATCTCATGCGCGACCCCCGCGGCCAGCTGTCCCACGGCGGACAATTTCTCCGACTGGCGGATCGCCCCTTCCAATTTCTTGCGTTCTCTCATGTCCTTGGCCACGGCGATGATCCCGGTGGGACGGCCTTCAGTGTCCTTGAGCGTGGAGCTGGAGAAAAGGACCGGGACTTTGACGCCCGTTTTCGTCAGGAAATCCAGCTCCAGGTTCCGGACCGATCCCTTTCCGATCAACGTCTCCTGCTCGGCCGCGTCCGATATTTTGTCCTTGGCTACAAATAAGATAGGGGCGCGCCGGCCTTCCAGCTCTTCTTTCGCATACCCCAAAAGGTCTATCGTGGCCTGGTTCACCATTCGAATGACGCCGTCCTTTGTCATCACAATCAGCGGGTCGATCATATGGGAAAGGACGTCTCCCAGGAAATTCTTGGATACCGTCGTTTCGCCCAGGACCCTGCTCATGCGGTTGAAATCCTCCGCCAATCGGCCCAGTTCATCTTTGGATAGAACGGGGACGCTGACGCCGTATTCCCCGCGGCTGATTTGTGAAGTCCCCCTGGAGAGGAGTTTGATCGGCCGGAGCAGCCGGCGCATCAAGATGAGGACCAGCGAAAGGCCGATCCCGGCGGTCATGAGCACGATGGCGGCGATCTTGCGGAAAAGCCGGCGCTGCGTGTTGAAAACTTCTTTCAACGGCAGGCCGAGCCGCACCGTCCCCAGGCGGGTCCTGCCGGGCGCCTCCCCCCCTCCTAAAAGGAACTCCTCCTCCACATCGGCTTTCGGAGCGGACCAGACAGGGACCGAAACCAGCATGACGGGGCTCCCCCTCCATTCGGATGACCCGGTCACAGGCGAGAGGGCCTTCAGCCCTTCGAGCGTGGCGGCGTCGTCATAAATTTTCCCTTTCTCGGTTACATTCGTGTGCGCCAACACCTCTCCGGACAAACCGAGCGCCTCCGCGTACATGGCGCCGGCGCGCTCCTGGGCGGATTGCAGAAGCGGCAGCAGCGCTTGTTCGCGCCGCGCCGCGAGGCCCGCCGAGGCGCTTTCGGCCAGGCTGGAGGCGCTTAAGACGCCCCGCCTTTCAACATCTTTCAGGAGGATTTGACGCACGGCGTTTCGGACCGTCAAGAGGAGCGGCCCCCCCAGGAGCAGGGCCACTGAAGTGAAGATCAGCAGGATCTTAAATTGAAGCCTCATGGAATCTTTTTTTCCACCTTTTGAAGGAGTTCCGGCGACAATTTCAGGCCGCATTCGGAGGCCGAGGCCATATTCACCGCGATGCGCGGCTTGTCGGGATAAACCTGGGTCTCTTTCACGGCCCCCGCCAGCAGGTCTTTGGCGGCTTGCGCCGCGATCCGGCCGATGTCGGCAAACGAGGAGGCCACCGAGGCGGTGGCCCCCTGTTCCACCAGTTCGAGGGTCGGGACATAAAAAGGGATGTGGTTGGAAGAACAAAATTCTTTGATCAAATTGAAATTGTGCGAGGTGATGAGGCGAGGGTCCGGGGGAATCCAAATCGCGTTGATCTGGGACCGCAGGGCTCGCAGATGGTCCGGAAGATCGTCCGAACCCTCCATTTTGTCGATGATGACCCGGACTCCCATCCCGCCGCCCAGCTGCTGCATTTGTGCGTTGAATGGGCCCCATCCCTCCGAGAGGCCCAGAATGCCCAACGTTCGCAGGTTGGGTTGGATCTCTTTGAGCGTATTCATCACCGTGGGGGCGGGCGGCATCATGTAAATTTTTACAACGGGAGCCTTCCGATCGTTGGAAGGGAGGAACATTCCCGGCGCCATGCAGTAAACCATCGCCACGTCTTTGCGCTGGATCTGCAGAGCCGCTTTCCCGCCGATCGCCACCACCACGCGCGTCCCGGCAGGAAGACTGATGTCTCCGTTGGAAAGGTAGAGCACGGGGACGGAGCGACCCAGACCTTCCTGAACGCCGGCCAAGGCCGCCTGATAGGGGCCGAGATTTGAACTGAGGACCACCGCGATCTCATCGGCCCAGGCCGCGGGGGGGCCCACCCCGCTACAAACAAGCAAGAAGACGACGAGCCGGCGTTTCATGAAGGCCCGCATTAGAAGGAGACCTCCACGCCCCCATAGAGGGTCCGGCCCTGGTTCACGGGAAGCGAGTCGCCCGGCGCAAAACCCCAGTTGGGCAGCCAGATCTCTTGGTTGGAGAGATTGTCCACGCGGAACAACAGGGACAGGCCGCGCGCGAGCCGCCAGCCTGTCAATTTGTCCATGTCGAACCGGCTGTTCAGGTTCAGGATGTTGTAGGCGCCCGGCGAGGGGTTGACGCTGGCGTCATATTTGCCGTCCAATTTTCCCTGATAGATGTCGTACAGGCTCACGGTCACGCCTCGGTCGGCCTTGTAGCTGACCCCGGCTTTGCCGCCGGCGCTGGCGACCGGCGTCACGGCCGTGCCGCCCGTCTGGTCCTGGCTGGTTTGATAAAGCGCGGAAGCCAGCAGGAGGAGCCGCCTGTTCAGGCGATACTTGCTCTCGATCCCCACCCCCCGGGCCTCAATTTCTCCGGTGTTGTTATAGACACCCACGGCGCCGGAGCGGTCTTGGAAGATGAGGTTTTTGAGCTTGCTGTAGAAATAATCCAAACCTAGCTGAAGGTTGTTCCGGTCGTAGCCGATCGCCAGATCGAAGGTATCGATCTTCTCGGACTTCAGGTTCGGGTTGCCTTTCAGTCCGGGATGGTTCAACCCCAGTTCATTGATCGAGGGCGCCCGGAAGGCCTGGCCGTAAAGCGCCTTGATATGGACGTGGGGGGCGGGGTGGAAGATCGCGCCGCCCCGAGGGACAGCGTCGGCATCGACCCCTTGAACCTTGTTGAACTGGAATCCCCCGATCAATTTCAGCTTGGACAACAGCCAATAGTCCATTTGGGTGTAAAGCCCATAGCTGTTTCGATCGCCGTGGGATATTTGAAAACCGGGGGCGCCGGTATATTCTTCCCGGCCGTTGGCGTGATTGACCGATCCCCCCACCGCCATCGCGAGCTTGTCGGTAGGCGTGATGAAGTGGGTCCACTCCCCGCCCAATTCATACGAATGCCTTTCCACGTGCGGCCAGGCCGTTTCCGTATTAAAGTCCGATCCGGTATAGGTCACGTTCAAGTCCATGCGCCAGAGGTCGTTGACCTGCCGGCTGTATCCGGCGTCGGCAAAACGCTTTTTCCAATTCGCCGGCCCGGGCGTCGAAATACCCGGGATGAAAAAGGCGTTATGCCATTCGGAATACGCCGACATCACGCGCCAATTCTTATAGTCGATTGCCGTGAAGGCGCCCGGGCCCCGGTCCGGCATGTTGATTCGTCTCGATGTGAGGCCGCTTAAACCGGCGGCATTCCACCGGGTATTCCACTCCGGTTTCTGATGGAATTTTCCCGCCGCGAGCATCCCGAAATCGCCGCTTCGGACCTGGGCTTTGGCCATGGCATCGGCCGCGCCCTTATCGCCCTTCAGGGCGTCCACGGCGGCCCCCGTGCCTTCCGGTCTTTCTGTAATAACGTTGATCACGCCCGACACGGCGCCGGAGCCGTAAAGCACCGAGCCGGGCCCCTTGACGACCTCGATCCGCTGGATGATGTTCACGGGGAACGATTCCAGCATGTCGCTGACGATGCCGCCCTCCATGATTTCACGCACGGGCCGGCCGTTAATCAGCAGCAGGACGTGGGCCCCGCTCGCTTTAAACTGGGCCCCGCGGACGGCGATCATGCTGCGGTCCGTCATGAATGAGGAAGCGCCGGCCAGGCCGGGGACGCGCCGGAGAATATCCGCCAGGGTGGCGCCCCCGAACCGCTCCAGCTCGTCTTTGGTCACGACGGACATGACCCCCGGCGCGTCCGACAGGTTCTGGAGGCTTTTCGACGCCGTGATCACCTTCGCTTCTTCCTGGAAAAATTGAAAGGCATTGTCCATCTCCGCCGTCGCCGGCGAGACTTGGCTTAAGACGAGGCATAGCGACAGGACGCGTCTCTTTGCGTTATTCATGGCATTTCTCCTTGGGGGAATCCGTTCGGCGGTCCCAGATGATCAGGCTTTGGCCGTTGTGGTCCTGTTCCTTCACGTATTTTTTTAATTCGCTGGCAATCTCCGCCAGCCGGGCGTAATGCAGGATGCGGCGGGTCGCGGTGGAAACAACCGCCACGGACAATGCCATCAAGGGAAAGGCTTTTACCTGGCCTTGACGGTCCTTCGTTTGAAGGGCCCCCCGTTCCAAATCCTCGCGGTGATACATCGCCTCCCGTTGGGCATCGAAATTCTTCGCGATCCGGGGCATGGCGGCCTCCATATGGTCCACAATGGACAAAAAAACGAAATCATCCCCGCCCACGTGACCCGCAAATGCGCACCCGTTCGGCGCGAACTTCACCGCTTCCATTAATAAGGAGGCCAGGCGTTTAATGACCTTGTCTCCCGCTTCGTAGCCGTAAACGTCGTTATACGCCTTGAAGTTGTCCACGTCGATATAGGCGAACGCGAAGGGGGACCCGATCTTCAACCGCTTCCAGACCTCATCCTCGATGGCGGGGCTGCCCGGGAGGCGCGTCAAGGGATGGCTGGAAAGGTCCCATCGGCGGCGCTGCAGGACGCCCTCCAACCGCGCCTGGACCTCCTCCAGATCAAACGGCTTGCCGATGTAGTCGTCGACCCCTAGACGAAGGCCTTTCAGCTTGTCTTTCAGCGTGTTGAGCGCCGTCAGCAGAATGATCGGCAAGGAGCGCGTGGCGAAATCCGACCGTAATTTTTGACAGACGGCCAGTCCGTCCATGACCGGCATCCGCACATCCAGGAGAACGAGATCGGGGACCGACTCGCTCACG
>Ga0155753_114_pt2 | contig 32967 bp, 31 predicted proteins | sample RifCSPlowO2_01_FD_107407 | JGI IMG/M metagenome (GOLD analysis project Ga0155753, IMG submission 107407) | Elusimicrobia bacterium RIFCSPLOWO2_01_FULL_59_12
ATCGCCGCCCGGCCGGCGGCGAATTTCGCGGCCCTCACCGAACCGTTTGTGGAGTGCGAGATGGCGGTGTACCTTCGTCCCGGCGCCGCCTGGGGGAAAGTTGTAGGCGGCCGGCTCCACCGGTCTTTTCCGCGGCTGCGCACCGAGCTGGCGCGTTCCACGGCGGCGGCCTGGGTCTGCGAGCTGGTGCATCGCTTGACACCGGAAGAACAGCCCAGTCCGGAAAAATTCACGCTGCTGGTGGAAACGCTGGATACGCTCGAAGACGCCGCGCACGTCCACCTTGTCCGGCTGGCGTTTGCCCTGCGATTTTTAGATTTGGCGGGATTCGGATTGGAGAACCGCGACCCTTGGGTCGCGCTCCAGCGTTCCCAGCCGGGATGGGCGGAGTCTCTGATCCAGATGCCTTTGCGCGGGTTGGGAGATATGCGCTGGGAGGATCCGCTCCTGACCGAGCTTGAGCACCTGGTCGGGAGCGTGGTGAACGACCATTTATCGCACCCGCTGCACGTGAACCGCTTCCGGCAGATGACCGGGGTCGAAATATGACTTTCCAAGAAATCATCCTGACGCTTCATAAGTACTGGGCCAAAGAGGGATGTTTGCTGGCCCAACCGTACGATATTGAAAAGGGAGCAGGGACGTTCAATCCGAACACCTTTTTAAAATGTCTGGGACCCAAGCCGTGGAGAGTGGCGCATGTCGAGCCCAGCCGCCGGCCTGCGGACGGCCGCTACGGCGAAAATCCCAACCGCCTTCAGCACTATTATCAGTATCAAGTCATCCTCAAGCCGGCCCCCAACAATGTTCAAGCGATCTATCTGGCGTCGCTGCGCGCGATCGGTATTGATCCCAGGCAGCGTGACATCCGCTTTGTGGAAGATGATTGGGAATCCCCTACGCTGGGCGCCTGGGGCCTGGGGTGGGAAGTCTGGCTGGACGGCATGGAGATCACGCAATTCACGTATTTCCAGGAAATCGGCGGCATCAAACTGGATCCGATTTCTGTCGAGCTGACCTACGGGCTGGAACGTTTGGCGATGTACTCTCAGAAAAAGAACAATGTCTACGAGGTCCTCTGGGCGCCCGGGATCACCTACGGGGACGTTCATCTGGAAGACGAACGCGAGTATTCGAAGTACAACTTTGAAGCCGCAGAGGTCCAGGTGCTGCGGCGGATGTTCGATGATCATGAATCCGAAGCCAAGCGCTTGCTGGCGATGGATCTGGTTCGGCCGGCCTATGATCAAGCGCTGAAGTGCTCACATCTTTTCAATCTTCTGCAGGCGCGCGGCGCGATCTCGGTCTCCGAACGGGTCGGGTACGTGGCGCGGGTCCGCGGCCTGGCCTGCCAGGTGGCCCAGCGGTATGTGGAAAAAGTTGAAAAAACTAAGGAAACGGCCAAGTTATGACGGCGAAGGACGCCTTATTGGAAATTGGCTGCGAGGAACTGCCGGCGTCGTTTGTCCCGCTGGGGATCAAACAGCTTCAGGGGATCGCGGAACATTCTCTCCGGGACCATCACCTCGTGTTTAAATCCGTCTGTGTGTACGGCACGCCGCGCCGCCTGGCCGTCTGCATACAGGAACTTGCCGGGCACTCGCCGGATCAGGAACGGCGCGTTTTGGGCCCTTCCGTGACCAGCGCCAAGGACGCGGCGGGGCAGTGGAGCGCCGCCGCCCTGGGGTTTGCGCGCAAGCACGGTCTTCGCCCCGCCGATCTCCAGATCGAAAATGGCCGCTTGTGCGCGGTCCTCCAGCTGAAAGGCGTCGGGACACGCGCCCTGCTGGCGGAGCTTTTCCCGCAATGGGTCGCCCGTCTTGAATTTCCCAAAACAATGGTTTGGGAGCCCACCCAGTTCCGTTTTCCAAGGCCCATTCGCTGGTTCACCGCCCTGTGGGGTTCCGATGGGGTGCTCTTTGCGCTCGCCGGCGTCCGGTCCGGCCGCTGGACGTACGGCCTGTCCCAGCAGTCTTCCAAGAAAGTTCCGGTCGCGCAGTGCGGGAAATATGTGGGGCTGATGAAAAACCAATGCGTCCTGGTGGATCCCGCGGCGCGCCGCGAGGCGATTCATAAATTGTCCGAGCAGGCGGTGCGCCGGGTTCACGGGCAGGTGTTGATGCGCGAGAGACTGCTGGAAGAGGTCGTTCACCTGGTGGAGCACCCCGCCGCGATCCTGGGTAATTTTGATCCGGTGCACCTGCAGCTGCCGCGCGAGGTGCTGGTGACCTGCATCGAGCATCACCAGAAGTTTTTTCCCGTGGAAACCGGGGAGTCGCACAAACTCCTGCCCCATTTTATCGGGATTCGAAACGGTGTATCGGTCCATCAGGAACTGGTCCGGGAGGGCTACGAGCGCGTCCTGGCCGCCCGGCTTTCCGACGCGCGTTTTTTCTTTGACCAGGATCGCCGGACGCCTCTGGCCGCGAAAGTCGACGCGTTGCGCGGCGTGACGTTCCAGAAAGATCTGGGGACGCTGTTCGATAAAAAGGAACGGGTCAAAGCGTTGCTGGACGCGATGGCCCAAAAATTAAATTGGGGAGAAACCGAGCGAGGACAGGCCCTGCGCGCGGCGGACCTCAGCAAGGCGGACCTGGTGACGGACATGGTGGGGGAATTTCCCGAGCTGCAAGGCGTCATGGCGCGGCTCTACGCGCAGGCGGATAACGAGGATCCCGTTGTCGCCCGGGCCTTGGAAGAGCATTACTGGCCGATCACAATGTCCGGGGCGCTCCCGGGTTCTTCGATTGCGGCGGCGGTGGCGGTGGCGGACAAGCTGGATACCCTGGCCGGCGATTTCGCCGTGGGTTTGATCCCCACGGGGTCCGCGGATCCGTACGGGCTGCGCCGCGCGGCCGTCGGTATCTTGCGGATTCTGGAAGCCCAGTCATGGCCGCTCCCGCTGGAGTGGCTGATCGACAAGGCGCTGACCTTCCTGCCGAAAGACGTCGTGACCAGCCGCGACAAGGCGCATCAAGACTTGCTGCAGTTCATGCAGCAGCGTCTCGCGGCCATTCTGGAAGAACGCGGATTTCAGCATGACGAAGTGGACGCCGTCCTGGTCCGGATCTGGGAAATTCCAGAGACCTTGGCCCGGCTGCAGGCGTTGCATGACATCCGCACCCGTCCTGAATTTGGGTCCTTGGCCAGTTCGTTTAAGCGCGCGCTCAATATTGTCCGAGAAGCCAATCCCAAGGGCGGGATGGGGGTCCTCCATCCGCATTCCGAAAGCGGCGTTCGCGCCGATTTGCTTCAAGACCCTTCCGAACAGGCCTTATTCCAAACGTTTCAGAATCTCCAGCAGCATCTTGAGCAGCACATTCAGGGCGGCGCCTACGGCCAAGCGTTGGAATCCATGGTCACTTTACGCGATCCCCTGGACCGGTTCTTTAAAGGCGTCAGGGTCATGGCGGAGGATTCCTCCCTGCGCGCCAACCGTCTGGCGCTCCTGACCGGCATTGTGCGGCTCTTCCTCCGAATCGCCGACTTCTCCAAGCTGCAAAATGCGTGAAGCCTGGCTGATCCTGGCCAATGTCGCGCTGCCGCTCTGCGCCGGGGTGACGTTTTTCGCGCTGGCCCGCTATGTCATGCACATCGCGCCCATGCGGCAGCTGGTGACGGGCGAGATGACGTATAAAGGGGCCATGTGGGGCTTCGCTTTTTTCGGAGCCTATCTGATGTCCCGGCCGCTGCAGATCCTGCTCGGCCCCCATCCCATCCCCCTGGTCATCAACGAAGTGCGGGAATTCTGCATGATGGCGCTTTTCGGGCCGGCGGTTTTTGTCGCGATGATGAGTCTTTGTTTCGGCAGTGATCGGATCCCGCGCAAATTGGTTCTGGGCATTTTCAGTCTGGGGATGCTGCTGGGGCTGGTCTTTGTGGTGTTGAACGCGCATGCCATGGGGAAGGCGGAGGTCATTTTTCGAATTGGGTCGTACCCCGCCTATGATGGGCTCTGGTTCAAAAACCCCGACGCGCATGGGAAAGCGCTGATGGCGATCCTGTTTGTGATCCGCTTGATCGATCCAGTCGGGCTGTTGATGCTGGCCGGCGTGATCGTGTTCCGACATGCGCGCCATTACCCCGCCGCCAAACGATCGGTCTACGACAACATGCCCAAAAAGCTTTACCTGCTCTCGGCAGCCGTCTTTGCCTTCCCCGTGTCCATGCTGATCACCGGCGTTCTGGTCTTCCTGGGCCATCCGAACCAGTGGTGGATTTATTACCTGGGGGCCCTCCTGGCCGGCTTCCTGGAGGCGGCCAGTCTTCGCCTCTCCGTCAAAAAGGATGTTCAGGTCAGCGAACACCCCCTGTAACGAACCCCCTAAACACCTTTAAAAATCCATTGCATCCGAAATGAAGCCGGTTATACTGAATTTGCCGTCATCCCCGCGGTCGTAAGCGGGGATCCAGTGGCGTTGGCGGAAAAGTCACTGGACCCCGGCCTTCGCCGGGGTGACGAAAGGGAGGATGCCTGTGATAGTCTGCGCCACCAACGAATCCAAAGGGCAGGTGCTGGCCCCGCGGGTGAGAGTCGCCTCTTCTCTTTGGGCCCGCAGCAAAGGGTTGTTGGGAACGGCGTCGTTGCCGCCCGAGGAGGGGCTTTGGTTAAAGCCGTGCCGTTCGATTCATACGTTTTTCATGCGGTTCCCGATCGATGTGCTTTTTCTAGACGGCCAGGGCCGGGTGCTGTCCAAGGCCACCGTGGCCCCCTGGAAGATGTCCGGCTGGAAACGGCAGGCCGCCGGCGCGCTGGAGCTGACGGCGGGAACGCTGGAACGCACGCACACTGAAATAGGAGACCGAATAACATTCTCGAGGATGGAGGATTGAAGAGGGTCAAGGATGTTTTTGTTTTAAAGAGCATTTCCTCGACCATCCGCCATTTTCCATCTTCCATGTCAGTTCATTAGGACTCTATGGCGACTTCTTCCACCAAAGGCGCGGCCAACCGGAAAAGCATCAGCGACATTCTGATTGCCCGAAAGCTGGTGACCGACCAGCAGCTTCGCCCCGCCGTCGATGAGGCCGAGCGGATGGACAAGCCGCTGCAGCAGGTCGTTGTCGAGAAGAAAATACTTGAGAAAAACGCCGTCTTGAAAGCCCTTTCGGAAGAGTGGCGGATCAAGGCGGTCAACCTCGCGGACATGGAAGTGGACCTGGATGTGGTGAAGGTGGTCCCGGAAGCCACCGCCCGCCGCCACAATGCCGTGCCGTTTGCCAAAGAGGAAAACGTCCTGTTTGTGGCGATGTCCGATCCGCGCGACTTTTTCGCGGTCGAGGACATTCAGCTGCGCACCGGTTTTGAAGTCCAGCCGTATCTTTCGATGCCCGGGGACGTCGGCGCTCTGCTCGACAAGGCGTACGGCACCTCCGCCTCGACCACCCCCGACGTCAGCGTCGAAGATATCATCCGGGGCGTAAGCGCCGGCGCCGATGGATCAAGTGACGAATTGATGGTGGCACAGGCCATCGAACAGGTGGCCGACGTCGCCGAGGTGTCCGCCGATGCGCCTGAAGTTGAAAAGCTGGTGAACGCCATCATTCTGGGCGCGCTGCAGCAGAAGGCGTCCGATATTCACATCGAACCCTTTGAGCGAAGGCTCCTTTTACGCTACCGGGTGGATGGAAACCTCCGGGAAGCGCCTTTCGCGCTTCCCTACAGCTACCGGAACGCGCTGATCGCCAAGATCAAGATCATGACCAACCAGATGGATATCACCGAGCACCGCAAGCCCCAGGACGGCCGCATCCAGGTCACGGCCAAAGGAAACCCGATTGAATTCCGCGTGAACGTCATCCCGACGGTATTCGGCGAGTCCTGCGTCATGCGCGTGCTGGACCGCTCCTCCATCCAGGTGGAAATGACAAAAATGGGTTTTCTGCCGGACACGCTGGAAAAGTTCAAAGAGGTCCTGGATCGGCCCTACGGACTGATTCTGGTGTGCGGCCCCACGGGTTCGGGAAAATCCACCACGCTCTATGCCGCCTTGAACAGCATCAATCAGCCGGACGTGAAGATCCTGACCGCTGAGAACCCGGTGGAATACAACCTGCCGGGCATCATTCAGATCAACGTCAACCAGGAAATCGGATTCACATTTGCCGAGGCCCTGCGCGCGTTCCTGCGCCAGGACCCGGATATCGTGATGGTGGGTGAAATCCGCGACAAGGAAACCGCGCAGATCGCGATGGAAGCCGCCATGACCGGCCACCTGGTGTTTTCCACCATTCATACCAACGACGCCCCCAGCGCGGTCGCCCGCCTGCATGAGATGGGCGTCCCCAACTTCCTGGTGGCTTCCACGATTGAAGCGTGCCTCGCCCAACGCCTGGTTCGCCGCGTCTGCAAGGACTGCAAGGAGCCGATCAAACCGACCGATGAGATGAAAAAGCTTTTTAATGAAAACAAAATTGATATTTCCAAGGCCACGTTTTTTAAAGGGAAAGGGTGCGCCACCTGCAATCTGGTGGGCTACAAAGGGCGGCTCGGGGTCCATGAGCTTCTGGTGCTCAACTCGGATATCAAAAAACTGGTCCTCTCGGAGGTCGCGGCCGGTCCGGTCCGTGAGCTGGCGCTGAAAGCGGGCATGCGGCCGCTGTTTCAGGATGGTTTGATGAAAGTCGCGCAGGGCCTCACCACGGTGGAAGAAGTGATCTCGGTGGCGACGTCCGGGGAAGGTTCGTGATGGCGACGGCCGCGGACATCCTGTGCTCTTTTTGCCAGGTCAAGCTGTCGGACGCCGGTCATTTCTGCCCGCAGTGCGGCGCTCCCGTGGACGGCGCGTGGTCCGGCTCCAACGGCGATACGACCTTCGTGCAGGGGTTGATCAGCCTGGCGCGCGGCTTAAGTTCCACGCAGGATGTCGACGCCTTGCTGAAACGGATCGGGCAATCGGCGGAGCAGATGCTCCTTTGCGAAGCCTCATCGATCATGCTGCTGGATGATGAGAAGACCCATCTCTATTTCAAGGTGGCGACCGGTGAAAAAGGCGGCGTGGTGACGCGCTACAAAATCAAGCTGGGAGAAGGGATCGCCGGGGCCGTGGCGCAATCGCGAGAATCCATCCTGATCAATGACGTCACCCAGGACGCGCGTTTCGCGGCGCGGTACGATCAGATCTCCGGTTTTAAGACCCGTTCGGTCCTATGCTCGCCAATGATCGCGGGCGGCGAGCTGGTGGGCGTGCTCGAAGTCCTCAACAAAAAGACCCCAAGCGGCTTTACGGAAGGCGACCAGGGCCTCTTGGAAAGCTTGGCGGGGCTCGGCGCCGTGGCGATCGGGAACGCGCGGGTGATGGGCGGTTTCCGCAACTTTTATTCCAACACGATCGAAATCTTGATCAGCGCGATCGAAACGCGCGACCTGCGCATGGCGGGCCATTGTTTCCGGGTGGCCCAGCGCGCCAGCTCCCTGGGGCGCAAGCTGGGGCTGGAAGGGCAAGTCCTGAAAGATCTGTATTACGCGGCCCTGCTTCACGATATTGGATTTTTGAAAGTGGCGGGCGGATGGAACGCCTCCCGCGTCCTGATCATGGAAACGCCGCATTCCGAGCAAACCCATCCCTTGATTGGGGCGGAAATGGTCAGCGGCATACATATTTTGAAAGGGGCCTCCGCGCTGATCGCGATGCACCACGAGTGCTATGACGGCTCCGGTTTTCCCAAAGGCCTCAAGGGCGACGACATGCCGATCGGCGGCTACATCCTGTCCACCATCGAGGCCTGCGAGGAAATGCGCATGCAGGGCTATTCCGAAGAGCAAGTGCTTGCCGCCCTTGAAACCGACGCCGGCAAACGGTTCCACCCCCAAGTCGCCGCCGCCTACCACGACGTCCTCCAGCAAGAAACCCGATAGCCCTTTGCTATAATCCCGGCCACCATCGGTAGGGTCGCCAGACGTCTGGCGACCCATTTACCGATGGCCATCACTACTAGAAAAATAAGGAGTTGATGGTGCGAAAGAAAATTACCGTCGTAGGAGCGGGCAATGTCGGCGCCAGCGCGGCGGCGTGGCTGGCTGAAAAAGGAACATTCGACGTCGTGTTGGTCGATGTCGTGGAGGGAATGCCGCAGGGCAAAGCCCTGGATCTCCTGCAGGTGGGGCCTATCGTGGGGTCTGACGCCCAGGTGATAGGCGCCAATGATTACGGCCCCACGGCCGGATCCGATCTTTTCATCGTCACCGCGGGGATTGCCCGCAAGCCCGGGATGAGCCGGGATGATCTGCTCAAAACAAATACCGGAATCGTGAAAGCGGTCGCCGAACAGATCCGGAAAACATCGCCCAACGCCATTGTGATTGTGGTGTCTAATCCGCTTGACGCCATGTGCTATGTGATGAAGCGGGTGACCGGGTTCCCGCGGGAACAGGTGATCGGCATGGCCGGGGTGCTGGATTCCGCCCGGATGGCGACCTTTATCGCGCAGGAAGTCAAAACCTCGGTGAAAAACGTGAATGCGTGCGTGCTGGGCGGCCACGGGGACACGATGGTCCCCTTGCCGCGCTATACCACCGTCTGCGGGGTCCCGATCACTGAAATAATCTCCAAGGAGAAAATCGACGCCCTCCTCAAACGCACGGCCAGCGGGGGCGCGGAGATCGTGGCGCTCTTGAAAACCGGCAGCGCGTTCTACGCCCCCAGCGCCGCCGCGGTCCAGATGGCCGAGGCCATCCTTTATGACAAAAAACAGGTCCTTCCGTGCGCCGTCTGGCTGCAGGGGGAATACGGTTTAAAAGATGTGTTTGTGGGTGTCCCTGTCAAATTGGGCGCCCGGGGCCTGGAACAGATTATCCCTTTGAACCTCACGTCCGAAGAACAATCCGCCCTTCACAAATCCGCCGACTCCGTCCGCGAACTGCAACAAATCACAGGGGTATAACGACGTGGTAAGGGGATGGCGTGGTAACGTGGTAACGATCCGATTGACACACCGCGCTACCACTTTACCACGTTACCACGCCATTTATGATTCTCTTAGCCATTGACGTCGGCAATACGCAAATCACCCTGGGCGCTTTCCTCGGCAAAGCCCTGAAGCGCACCTGGCGGCTCCCCACCAATCCCCGAGCGACTTCCAAAGAACTGGGAACACAACTCGTTCAACTTCTCAAGAAAGCCTCACCCACCGCCTTCGGCGGTCCCCCCTCTCCTGGTAGGGGAGGGGGGGGGGGGGAGGTTCTTGGTGTGATCATTGCGAGTGTAGTCCCCCCTATCGACGCGGCTTTAGCCGAGGCGTGCACGCGGTATCTTCATTGCGCTCCTTTTATGATCGGTCCCCAGACCCAGCTAGGCATCAAAAATCTTTATAAAAATCCCCGCGAAGTCGGCGCTGATCGGCTGGTCAACGCCGTGGCGGTGGATGCCTTGTTCGGAGGACCGGCGATCGTGGTGGATTTTGGAACGGCTACCACCTTCGACTGCGTCAGTTCTCTGGGAGATTATCTCGGCGGCGTGATCGCCCCCGGCCTCGAGATTGCGCATGACGCGCTCGCCGCGCGGGCGGCCAAGCTGTCGCGGGTCCCCTTCGAAGTTCCCCGCCGCGTCCTGGGGAAAACCACAAAAGAAAGCTTGCAAAGCGGGCTCTTCTTCGGTTATATAGCGCTAGTTGAGGGCGTGCTGCAACGCTTGATGAAGGAAATGCGTGTCCGGCCCAAAATCATCGCTACCGGGGGCCTTTCACGGATCATCGGTCCGCGCCTGAAGCCGGCGGCACGCGTGATGCCCACCTTGACGTTGGAGGGGCTGCGCATCGTTTGGGAACGGAGCAACACATAACAAGGGGGATTTTGTCATGAATAAACGTCAAATCTTAGGCGTCATCTGCGGGCTTAGTCTTTTTGGAAGTTCTGTGCAGGCAGCGCCACCGACCGACATCAACGATGCGATTGATAAGATCCAGGGCGATTCCGTCCTTCTGAGCAGATGGTTGAGTAACGAGTTTGCACGTGCCATCCCGTTCAATTCCACCTCAGGGAATGTGGTGCCTTCCCAGTTCAAGCTTTTCGGAATTGGCGTCGGTGTCAGCGCGGTCGTGAGCGGCACCAAGATGGATGTGGACGCGCTGCACGCGCTGGGGACTGACGTGATCGACACGGCCCAGATCGACACCTTCAGCCGCCTGCCGATTCCGATGATTTTGGGCCATGCCAAGCTCGGCCTGCCGTTCGGGTTGGACGCGGGCGTGCGCGTCGGCGGCATCCCTTCGACGGATTCCGACGAGGGTGACACTCACGTGGAGGTCTCAAACACGGTCGTGGGTCTGGATGTGAGGAAAAAACTAATTGAGGAAGGCGCCGTAAAGCCCTTCGGCCTGACGGTAGGCCTCAATTACACGCGAGCCAGAGGCCACATCAGCGCGACCACGCCCTACAGACCCACGGGGTCATCCGACGTGACATTTAGCGCGGACTCGGTCGGAACAGCACGGTCGGATTGGGACACCCAAAGCCTTGGCGTGCAGGCGATCCTGAATAAGAAAATTCTGATCCTGAACCCGTATATCGGCGCTTCGGTGAATAAGAACTTCGGGGATGTCGACACGACCATCACCAACACCGGGACGGTCACGTACACCCCTACACCGGCTACGCTGCCGTTCGCAACGGCCGGCAGTGCCTCCGAAAAAGCGGACAATGTGGATGTGCGCGGATTGTTGGGGGTGGAGCTCGGATTCCTTCCCTTCACCAAACTGACGATTCAGGGTGAGCTGGCCAATCAGAATAAGCTGGCAGGATCTATTGGACTTCGAGTACAATTCCGTTAAGCCGTAAGCGCCTTTTCAACCGAAAAGCCCGCGGGCAACCGCGGGCTTTTTATTGAGCGTGACAAATGTCTGAACTCCGAAGACCCGACATCCGCAATATCGCGATCATCGCGCACGTCGACCATGGCAAAACGACCCTGGTGGACGCTCTTTTACGGCAGACCGGTGAATTCAAGGTGAAAGCCGATCAAGCCCAGGAGGCCGTTCTCGACTCCAATCCTCTGGAGCGGGAGCGCGGGATCACGATTCTGGCCAAATGCACCTCCGTCCCTTATAACGGCGTCACCATCAACATCGTGGACACCCCGGGCCACGCCGACTTCGGCAGCGAGGTGGAACGCATTCTGAAGATGGTGGATGGCGTGTTGCTGCTGGTGGATGCCTGCGACGGGCCGATGCCGCAGACCCGGTTTGTGCTGAAGAAGTCCTTGGAGTTGGGACTCTGTCCCATCGTCGTGGTGAATAAGATCGATATGGCCAACGCCACCCCCCATGTCGCGCTCGATAAGACCTTTGAGCTCTTTATGTCGCTGGGAGCCACCGATCCCCAACTGGATTTTCCGATCCTCTATGCGTCCGGACGGGAAGGGTGGGCCACCCTCGACGCGAAGGGGCCCGCCAAGGATATGAAGGATTTGTTCGAAGAAATCGTCAAGCACGTTCCAGGGCCTCTGGTGCATGAAGATAAGCCCCTGCAGATGCTGGTGACGATGCTGGACTACAACGACTTTGTCGGCCGGATCGGGATCGGGCGGATATTCAGCGGTAAAATCCAAAAAGGGCAATCCGCGGTGCTGGTGCGCACCGACGGCAGCACGGAAAATTTCAAAGTCACCCAGCTGCAGGGCTTTTTCGGCCTGGGCCGCCGTGATGTGGAATCCGCCCGCGCGGGCGATGTGGTCGCGATCGCCGGATGCGCGGAGGTGAGCGTGGGACAGACCTTCGCCTCCCCGGAAAATCCGGCAGCGCTCCCGCCTCTGGAGATCGACGAGCCGACCATCTCCATGGACATCCTGGTGAATGACAGCCCCTTTGCCGGTCAGGATGGAAATTTCCTGACGACCCGGCAGCTTCGGGAACGGTTGGAGCGCGAGAAGGAAACCAACGTCGGCATGCGGATTGAGGAAGTCGGAACGACCGGTGTGTTTAAAATCTCCGGCCGGGGAGAGCTTCATTTGTCGATTTTAATTGAAACGATGCGGCGCGAAGGGTTTGAAATGGCGGTGTCCCGTCCGGAAGTGATCTATAAGGAGGAAGGGGGACAGGTCCTGGAACCCGCCGAATATCTCATTGTGGATATTCAAAAAGAGCACCAGGGGACTGTCTTGGAATCCCTGGGACGGCGCGGGGCAGAGCTGAAAAACATGGTCGTGGAGGGGGACGAACGCCTTCGGCTCGAGTATGTCATCACCGCTCGCGCCTTGATCGGTTTTAAAAATGAGTTGCTGACACGCACCCGGGGCCTCGGGATCATGCACCACAGTTTTCACGCTTACATACCCAAAAAGGACACGGTCCTGTCCCGTCAGAACGGCGTGATGATCGCCAAGGAGGCGGGCCAGACCACCGGCTATGCTCTGGAGAACCTTCAGGAGCGCGGGACGCTTTTTGTGGGGGATGGGGTTCCCGTGTACGCCGGGATGATCATCGGAGAACACTCCCGCGAGACGGATACCATCATGAACCCCTGCAAGAAAAAACAGCTTTCAAACATGCGCGCGTCCGGAAGCGACGACGCCATCATGCTGACCCCTCCCCGGATCCTCTCTCTCGAACAGGCCATCGAATTCATCGCCTCGGACGAGCTGGTTGAAGTGACCCCCAAGAACATCCGGCTGCGCAAAAAGTCCCTCTCCGCGCGCGCCGGAAAACGTCAGGAAGAAAACGACTGATATCTCATTCTGTCATCCCCGTGGAAGCGGGCCCGCCGGGCAGTGTGGCTGGGCCCGCTTCCGCGGGAATGACAAAGTAAGAGTCCCTCCTCGTCATCTCGCCATATCTTTACAAACATACATACTAAATCGGATTCATATTTAGATATGAATATAGCGCATACCGCTTTGTACAGATATTCCTTGCGGCCTCTGGATTACGGTGATAGTGGAATAGTGGAATTAAGCAATGTTAAGAAACCCGCTATTCAAGCTGCTTCTTTTCGGCGCGTTGAGCCTTTGTCTGGGAGGGGGCTCTGCGCGCGCTTCCTGCGGGGACAATAAGCTCGCGTGCGGGGCCGACGAAAAGTGCTGTGAACACCGCGTCGCCACCTTTTGCGAGGGCGATGCCTGCTCCTCAGTCCATGCGGAGGGCGAATGTATCCCGAAAGGCCAAAACTGTGGAGAATTCTGGTGCGGCAACCGCCAGTGCCAAACCAGTTGGCTGTTGACGAAGGATGTCTGCTGTATTTACTATCCCGGGGGCAACATCCCGGAGTATGCCTGCGCTTCGTCTGAACTCAGCTGTCGCGGCAACACCAGCTACCTGACCATCCGGCCCACCCTCGCCTCCAGCGAACTTCAGCGCGACCATTAAACCTGCAAAAGTGCCATAGTGCCATAGGTGCCCGGCACGGGTGTCCCAGGGCCCAAACGTAGTGCGTTATTTTGGATCCCTTCTTTTTTCTTCCACGCATATTCGATAGAATCACCACGGTGCAACATAAGTATCTCCGGATGATTCAACGGATGAAATCCAAGGGCAAACGGGACTGGTCGATTTATGTCCTGCGCTGCGGGGACGGTTCACTGTATACCGGTATTGCAAAAGATGTGACCGCGCGCCTAGCGCAGCACACAGCCGGCCGGGGAGCCGCTTACACCCGCACCCACTTGCCCGTCGAGTTGGTCTATCAGGAAACTCGGTTTACCCGCTCAAAGGCCCTCATCCGTGAAGCCCAACTGAAGCGCCTCCCGCGACCACGCAAAGAACGATTGATCGCACCAAGCCGCTCTTGAACCCTCCTCAAAAACGATCCTTCTGGGCCTTGATGGTTACGCAGTTCCTCGGGGCGTTCAACGATAACGTTTATAAAACCCTGGTCACCCTCTTGATCCTGCAGTGGGTCGTCGATTCGAGCCGGGCGAAGCAGCTGGTCGATCTTTCCGGCGCCATTTTCGTCGCACCCTTCCTGCTCTTCTCCATGGCGGCGGGGCGAATCGCCGATCGGACCGGGAAACCCCAAGTGATCGTGGCCACAAAGTATTGGGAACTGGTCGTCGTCGCAGCCGCCACGTTGAGCCTGTGGTCTCGAAGCATTCCCTTCATGATCACGACGCTCTTTTTGCTGTCGATGCAGGCGGCGTTCTTCAGCCCGGCCAAATACGGCATTCTGCCGGAATTGATGGGGCCCGACGAACTGTCCCAGGGTAACGGCTGGATCAACATGCTGACATTTTTGGCGATTATCTTCGGGACCATGACGGGAGCTTTCTTATCCGGTTCTCTGGTGACCGCTTGCGCTCTGATGGTTTGCGCCAGCGGGGTGGGGGTCCTGTCGAGTTATTTCATCCTGCCCCTCCCGGCCGCCAAACCGGGAGAGCCGCTGGCCTTCAACCCCCTACGCGAGTTTATCGCCAACTGGCGGCTGATGCGCCAGGACCCTTCCCTCCGTCTGGGGGGGATCGCAGTGAATTACTTCTGGTTCATGGGGGCCGTGCTTCAGCTGAATATTTTCGTGTATGCCAAAGAAATGATGAATGCAACGGATCAGACATCCGGTATCCTCCTAGTCGCTGTATTAATCGGCATTGGATCGGGAAGTTTTCTCGCCGGGAAGTTATCCGGGAAGCAGGTGGAATTGGGATTCGTTCCTTGGGGCGCACTGGGCATGAGCGTCTTTGCCATTGATCTGCTGTGGGCCTATCAATCGATGCCTCGCTTGTTATTCGACCTCTTCATGCTGGGGTTCAGCGCGGGATTTTATGACATCCCGCTGATGGCGCTTCTGCAATGGCGGAGTCCACCCAGCGATCGCGGCCGCGTCATGGCGACGATTAATTTCTTTTCTTTTATCGCGATCCTCGTTGCCAGTGCAGCTCTCTGGGTGATGCACGGGCCGCTGCATCTGAACGCCGCCCAAGTCTTTTGTGTTCTCGGCGTGCTGTCCCTGGCCGGCATCATGCTGCTCTGCGCGGTCTTTCCCGAGGCCCGCCAGCGCGCCACGGCCCTCCTCCGGAACCTTAAGCCGTCATCCCCGCTGTCGTAAGCGGGAATGACGACTTAGGTGTTGACCATCTGAAATTCTCCTGTTAGACACATAGCGATGTCTAGACAGACGTATGCATCGTCGGGGCACGCCTACGTGATCCTCGGCGCCGGCAAGCAGGGCGTCGCGGCGGCGTATGATGTGATTCAGCATGGCCAGGCCGCGCGGGTCACATTGGCCGACAATTCGCTTCCCTTTGCCTGCGCCGCAATCAAGAAGCTGAAGCGGATTGCAGCCGCGCCTATTCAGAAGCATCAAATCACGTTAATGGCCGTGTCCGTGGACGCCCGTAAAGAATCCGATTTGCGCCGCGTCATCGGAGGACACGATGCGGCGTTGAGCGCGCTGCCTTACTACCTCAACCCGGCGGTCGCCCGCGCGGCGGTTGCGGAAAAAGTGCACTATTGCGATCTGGGCGGCTATTTCGAGGCGACCCGGGAGATCATGAAGCTCCACGCGAGCGCCCGCAGGGCGGGCGTGACGCTGGTCCCGGACTGCGGCGTGGCTCCCGGGATGTGCAACAGTTTGGCGGTCAGCGGCATGGAACACATGACCCGGGTCCGCGACGTGCGCATTTATTGCGGCGGTCTTCCGCTGAAACCCCGCCCGCCCCTGGATTACAAAGTCGTTTTCAATTTGGAGGGGGTTCTCGGGAACTATTTCGGGAAATCCTATGTCCTTCGCAACGGGAAGGTTCAGCGGGTGCCGTCGTTCTCGGGGCGTGAAGAGATTTCGTTCGGCCGGTTCGGGACACTGGAAGCGGTCACCACCGGCGGGGCAACGTCCACCTGCCCCTGGACCTTCCGTAAGACGCTCCGCAATTATGACTACAAGACGTTGCGGTACCCCGGCCACTATGACAAAATCCAGTTCTTGAAGGATTTGGGCCTGCTCGAAACGTCTCACGTGCGCGTGAATGGCTACCGGATCGTTCCCCGGGAGGTGTTTGTGGCGGTGATCGGCCCGCGGCTGGCATTTCCCAGGGATCGCGATTTGTTGATCCAGCGCGTCGTTGTGTATGGCGAGTTGAAGGGGAAAAAAACGGAAGTGACGTATGATGTTCTCGATACCGGCGACGCCCGGACCGGGTTCACCGCGATGCAGCGCACGACAGGCTTTTCGGCGGCGATTATTTTGGAGATGCTGGCCCAGGGCCATATTCTTCAGAAGGGATTTGTCCCCGTGGAAAAAGCGGTTCCCGGGTACGTGTTTCTCAAAGAGATTCGGAAGCGGGGAATTGATGTGAAGGAAAGGATCCGCATAGAGCAAAAATGAAGAAATCGCTTTTGCAGTCCAGCAGACCCAAACTCCACAGCCATTTTATCAACGGCCGCTGGGGCCAGACGGCCCCCAACGGCAAATCCTTTGAAAACCGGGACCCCGCCAACGGCCAGCTGTTGAGCGTCTATCCCGAAGCCACCCGGCGGGACGTGGAGGACGCGGTGGCGGCGGCGCGCAAAGCCTTTGGAATGTGGCGTCAAGTTCCGGTCGCCAAACGCGGGGAGATCCTGCTCAAGGCCATGCGGTTCTTGGAGGAACGCAAAGAACCTTACGCGCATGCGATGACGCGCGAAATGGGCAAAGTCCTTTCCGAGACGCGCGGCGACGTCCAGGAGGCGGTGGACACCGCGTTTTATTATGCCGGCGAAGGCCGGCGGCTCTTCGGCCAGACGACCCCCTCCGAGCTGACAGACAAATTCGCCATGTCGGTGCGCGCGCCGGTCGGCGTCTGCGCGCTGATCACCCCTTGGAATTTCCCCATGGCGATTCCTTCCTGGAAAATATTGCCGGCTCTGCTTTGCGGGAACACGGTCATTCTTAAGCCCTCCTCGTTTACCCCGGATTCCGCCCGCCATTTGGCGGAGGCGCTGCAAGAAGCCGGCGTGCCCGATGGGGTGATGAATCTGCTTTACGGCAGCGGGGCGGCGGTGGGGATCTGGCTGACGGAGCATCCCGGGATCGACCTGGTGTCTTTTACCGGGTCCTCGTTGACAGGGTCCAAAGTCGGAGAGACGTGCGGCCGGATATTCAAGAAATGCAGTCTGGAGATGGGAGGCAAGAACGCCCAGATCGTCATGGACGACGCCGATCTTTCGCTGGCGCTGGAAGGGGCCCTTTGGGGCGCGTTCGGAACCACCGGCCAGCGCTGCACCGCGACCAGCCGCCTGATTGTCCACGAAAGGGTCTTCAAGGAATTTTCCGAACACCTGGTGGCCCGGGCGGAGTCGCTTCGCGTGGGGAATGGCCTGGACCCGAAGGTCCAGATGGGCCCGCTCATCAATGACGCGCAGCGCGCCAAAGTTCACCAGTATGTTCAGGTTGGCAAAAACAAGGACGGCGCCACGCTTTTGACCGGGGGTCAGATCCTCTGCAAGGGGGACTTTGAGAACGGATTTTTCTACGCGCCGACGATTTTCCACGGCGATACGGGCATGACCATCGCGCAGGAGGAGATATTCGGCCCGGTGACGGTTCTGATCAGGGTGAAATCCTTCGACGAAGCGATTCAGGTGCTCAATGACAGCGTCTACGGCCTTTCGGGGTCCATTTACACCCAGGACGTTAACCGGGTGATGCGCGCGATCCGCGATATGCAGACCGGGATCACCTACGTCAACGCGCCGACGATCGGGGCGGAGGTCCACCTTCCCTTCGGAGGCGTGAAGCGTACCGGAAACGGCCACCGCGAAGCGGGCGCGCAGGCGCTCGATATTTTTTCGGAATGGAAAGCCGTCTACATCGATTATTCGGGCAAACTGCAGAGGGCCCAGATCGACACGCATGGGTCCGAGGCGTAAGAAGGAGACCGCCATGGCCTTGCAAGCGCCGCACCAGCAGATCAGCGTCCAGAGCGACAAGGAAAGTTTCCTCGTCCGGTTGTTCGATACCCTGTACGCGCGGTACCGCGAACGGATGGCGTACGTCCGGATGTACGAAGAGCTTGTGATGTCCAACGGCGGGACATTCGTCAACGACCACATCGCCTTCCGCACGCTGGCGGCCGAAAAACCCGCGCTGGGCATTTTCATGATTTCGCGCATTTTCGAGGCGCTCGGCTACAGCTCGGCCGCCTGCTACGAATTTCCGGACAAACATTTCAGCTCGATCCACTACCAGCATCCGAACCCGCAGTTTCCCAAGCTGTTCATCACCCAGCTAAAAACCTGGGAACTCTCACAACGGGCCAGGGCCCTCCTTCAGAAATCCCTGAAAACCCACCTGCCGCACCTGTCCGATGCGAATATCGCCAGTCTGTACAACCTGGACAAGGCGTCGCAGGCGGAACGGACCCGATTGCTCCGGCTGATGGTGCGCTATTTTGAGGAATTGCCCTGGGAATTGCCGCAGAAGAAAGACGTCCAGGAGCTGGATCAGGAAAGCCAGTTCGCGGCCTGGGTCCTGGTCAATGGGTACGACGTCAACCACTTCACGGCGTCAATCAATTCTCACGGCGCGGACGCGCTGGCGGATATCGATAAAACGGTGGCCGCGATGCGCCGGGCGGGAATTCCGATGAAGCCGGAGATTGAAGGCGAGCCGGGAACCCAGCTGCGCCAGAGCTCCACCGAAGCGGTGGTCATCCCCGTGCCGGTGCGCGACGGGGTGCGAACCGCGGAAATCCCCTGGACCTACGCGTATTTCGAGATTGCCGAGCGGCCGCTCATGAAAAATCCCATGACCGGCAAGATGGAGCGTTTCGAAGGATTCCTCGGCGGCCAGGCCGCCAACCTCTTCGAAATGACCAAACTGAAGCACTAGATGACGGAAGATGGAGAAGGGTCCAGGTTTTCTTAATTAAAAAACCTTGACCATCTTCCACCCTCCGACTAACCACTCCCTAATTTTTAGGCGTCAAAAAACCCCGATCCTCGCCGCACTTCGGGCGAGCCCGCCGGTTGAGTGGCGGGTCTCGGGGTTTTTTGGATGCTTCGTGATGCCGGAAAGCGGATTAAGCTTTACGGACGTTAGCCGCTTTAGGGCCTTTATCGGACGGCACTACGTCGAACTCTACCGTGTCGTTCTCCGCGAGGCTTTTGAAGCCCTCTCCCTGAATGGCGGAGAAATGCACGAAGACATCCGGTGAACCATCTTCCGGCGTGATGAAGCCAAATCCTTTGGCATCATTGAACCACTTTACTTTTCCTTTTGTAGCCACTGTTGTGTATACCTCTACTCTTTTGATGATCCCCGCTGCATTGGGGGCCCTCCCCGAGGGCAGGGCACGACTAGGATACTACATTCCGGACAATTGCAATCAAGAAAAAAAGAATAGAATGAACGCTCGTGAAACCGACGCCCCCCCCTGACTATTTCGAGAATCTCCTGGATCTCATCGAGATCGAACGCGACGCCGAGCGGGCCGAGAACGAGCGGAAGCTGGATTTAATGCCCGTCCAGATGCGCGAGACGCTTGGGAAGACGGTCACGCGGCTGGTATTGGCGCGGGAGGATTTTGGCGTGGGGGGGCACCCCCTCTGGATCCTGTCCCGGCCCTCCCATGGCGAGGAATACTCTCCGTTCCAGGCGCTCAACCAGGGGGATTTGGTGGCTCTTTCCTTTAATGACACCCCGGGAGCCCCCCGGGTTAAGGGCACGCTTTATGATATAGACGAATTCGAAATCACGGTGGCGCTGGACGGCAGCCCCGAAACGCCGCCCAAAGGCCGCTGTCAGTTGGATGTCCTGGGCAGCGAGGCGACCTACAAGCGCATGAAAAAAGCGCTGGTCAACGTCCAGAAGGCCGAAAAGAAGAGCGTCGCGCATCTTCGGGACATCTTCATGGGGAAAAAAGAAGTCAGTTTTGAGGCGCTGGAAGAACCCCTCTCGTACCAGAACAATAAATTAAACAAGTACCAAAAACAGGCTGTCGAGAAAGCATTAGAGGCCAAGGACGTCGCTCTGGTCCACGGCCCGCCCGGCACGGGGAAAACCACGGTCCTGGTGGAGATCATTCGGCAATCGGTGGTCCGGGGGGCTCGCGTACTGGCCTCCGCGCCGAGCAACATCGCCGTCGATAATCTGCTTGAAAAACTTCTCGACACGGGCCTGCGGGTGGTGCGGATGGGGCACCCGGCGCGGATCCTGGACTCCCTGCGGCATGCGACACTCTCCGCCCAGGTGGCGGAACATTACGATCAGTCGTCGATTCGCGAATTGGACCAGGAGCGGGAACGTCTCTTGAAGCAGCGGGCGCGGGCGGAAAGCCGGGGACGGGGGTTGGCCTGGGAGGAACGTCACAGCTACCAGACGGCCGTTCAAAAACTCTGGCAGGCGGCGCGCGACCGGGAGTACGCCCTGGGCCGGGAAATCCTCGCCCAGGCCGATGTCGTCTTAGTGACGCACGGCGGGATCGCCAAACCCATTTTGAAAAAGCCGTTTGATCTGTTGATCATGGATGAAGCGTCCCAGGCCACCGAGCCCTTGTCCTGGGTTCCCATCACCCAGACCAAAAAAGTGGTTTTTGCCGGCGACCCGCTTCAGCTCCCGCCGACGATTTATTCGGACGACGCGAAGAAACGCGGGTTGGGGACCACGCTATTCGAGCGGCTTCAGAAAATTTTGCCGGAAAAGGCCCAGACGCTTTTGCGGATCCAGTACCGGATGCACGAAACGATCATGGGGTTTTCCTCCCAGCAGTTTTATAAAGGGGCTCTCGAGGCGGATGCGTCGGTGCGCGCGCACACCGCGTCGGACTTGCCGCATGTCAAAGACGCCCCGCTGCTTAAGGAGCCGCTCGTTTATATCGATACGGCCGGGTCCGGTTATGAAGAGCGCTGGAATGATCTGTTGGAGAGTCGGGAGAATGAAGGAGAAGCTCGGCTGGCGCTGCAGTTGAGTGGAGAATTGCGGGAGAACGGACTGCCGGCCAAGTCCATTGGGATTCTCACACCGTATGTCGCGCAAGTCCGATTGCTCAAATCCTTGAGCAAGGACCGGACCCTCGAAATCGGCAGCATCGATGGTTTTCAGGGACGGGAAAAGGAGGCGATCCTGCTTTCCTTGGTGCGAAGCAATCCGCAAGGGGAGGTCGGTTTCCTGGAGGATATCCGGCGCATGAACGTGGCGATGACCCGGGCCCGGCGCCTCCTGATCGTGATCGGCGATTCCGCGACCCTCTCCCGCCACCCGTTTTATCTCCAGTTCATTGAGTACGCCGAAAAACACAAAGCCCACCGCAGCGCCTGGGAGTGGATTTCTTGACCGTAAGATGGATTTCTTGTAGACTCACGCCAGGTTTTGTTTTTATCCCTAATTCCTTGCTTAGACGATAACCTGTAGCCCGATGGCAGACACACCCATACCGCCCGCACAGCCTGCGACTCCCTCTCCGGCCCCAAGCGCCGCGCCCGTCACGGCTCCGCCCGCCGGGGTCTCTCAAGACATGTCTCGCCGTTCATTCCTGAAATTGGGCTGGGCGGCCTTTCTAGGTTTTCTGGCGTCCAGCGCGGGCGCCACGTTAAAATTCATCTTCCCGAACGTCCTCTACGAGCCGCCGGAAACGTTTAAAGCAGGCCGGCCGGAAGACTACGCCATCGGCGTGAGCCTTCGCTGGGCCAAGGAGCAGCGCGTCTGGATGGTTCGCGACGAGCACGGCATCTATGCGATGTGGGCGCGGTGCACGCACTTGGGCTGCACCCCGAACTGGTTTCAGGCTGAAAACCGCTTCCGGTGCCCCTGTCACGGGTCTAATTTCTCCACGGTGGGTGATGTGATCGCCGGCCCCGCGCCGAGGCCGCTGTACCGCTGCGGGATCCAGCGGCTTCCTTCCGGCGAGCTCCTGGTGGACAAAAGTATTCTGGAAGGACGGCCCGGGCTCCGTGAGAAACCGCAATTTTTCGTCGCCGTCTGATGAAACTCCCCCTGCCTCCCCTCCCCAGCGCGGAAGAACTCAGAAAGAAAATCATCGATTCGCAGATCTGGCGTTCCATGTTTCGCGGCGGCCTTTGGAAGGACACGCCGCGCGACCGCGCCCAGCACATCCTCGGCAACGTCTGGCTTCACCTGCACCCGTCCCGCGTCCGCAAGCACGGGCTCAAGTGGACGTATACGTTCGGGTTGGGGGGCCTTTCCTTCTTTCTCTTCCTGGTCCTGACGGTCACCGGCGTGCTCCTGATGTTCTACTACCGCCCCACCGTGGAACTGGCTTACCGCGACATGAAGGATCTGGAATACGCCGTCAGCATGGGCAGTTTCCTCCGCGCCATGCACCGATGGTCCGCGCACGCCATGGTGCTGATCGTGATCCTGCACATGGCCCGGGTGTTCATGACCGGCTCCTACAAAAGCCCGCGCGAATTCAACTGGTCGGTCGGCGTGGTGCTTCTGACCCTGACGCTCCTGCTCTCCTTCACCGGCTATCTGCTGCCCTGGGACCAGCTGGCGCTTTGGGCGGTCACGGTCGGGACCAACATGGGGGCCGCCACGCCGCTTCTGGGGGCCGAAGGGCCCTTCGCGATCCTGGGTCGGGGAAACGACGTCCGTTTTGTGCTGCTCGGCGGCAAGGCCGTGGGCGCCAATACGCTCCTGCGTTTTTATGTGCTGCATTGTGTGGCCCTGCCCCTGATCGCGGGCGCGCTGATGATCGTGCATTTCTGGCGCATCCGCAAAGACACCTTCTCCGGCCCGGTCATCAAACCCGAGCAGCTTCCGCATGATAAGGTCGACACCTGGCCGCATCTGATCGTCCGCGAATACATCGCGGCGCTTTTGTGCATGGTCGTCCTGTCCGCCTGGTCGCTCTGGATCAAAGCGCCGCTGGAGGAAATCGCCAACCCCACGGTGACCCCGAACCCCTCCAAGGCCCCGTGGTACTTCACGGGTCTCCAAGAATTGCTGGTCTATTTCGATCCCTGGATCGCCGGGGTTGTTCTCCCGACCCTGATCATCATCGGGCTGATGGCCATCCCTTATCTGGACCCGGACAAAAACCGGGGCGTGGGCTCCTACGCCTTCAAGGAACGGCCTTTCGCGCAGACATTTTTCGGGCTCGGCATGGCGATGTGGTTCATCCTGATCGCCATCGGATCCTTCCTGCGCGGCCCCAACTGGGACATCTACTGGCCGTGGGAAAGCTGGTCGGTCCACAAACCGCCGCCGCCCGCGACCTGGAGTCCTCCTTTGGTGTGGGGGGCCCTGTGCGTCGGCGCCTATTTCGCGCTGGGCATGATACTCCCGCGGCTGGGTAAACCTGATTTTGATTGGAAGAAAGCGCTTCGCAACGGCGCCGCGGCGGTCGTCGGGGCCTCCACCGTTCTCAAACTGGCCGCGGACCTTCGCTGGGCTCAGGCGGGCTGGCTGATATTCTTCGGTTACCTGTATTACGTGCTCGGGATCCTGGTGCCGCGGAAGCACCTGGCCAATCTCGACAAGGTCCGGTATGCGGTCACGATGATGCTGGTCCTGCTCACGCTCGGCGTCCTGATGAAAATGGGCGTGCGGCTCGGGTTCGCCATCAAATATGTCCTGACCATTCCCCAGTTCAGCTTGAACATCTGATGCGCTACCTTCGTCATTCCCGCGCAAGCGGGAATCCAGTGTCGTCAAAGCCTCTGGACCCCCGCTTTCGCGGGGGTGACGGTTTATGATCTATGTATAGGAAACTTTTCTTCTGGGGCAACGTGGTCCTGTTCGTCCTTTTGATCCTGGCGATCGCCAAGGACACGTTCCGTCCCTGGATGCCCTATCAGCGCGCCTACCGCCGGATGCAGGCGGCGGCCGAAGCCGCACCGGAAGCGCGCCGGATCATTCTCGGCCGCCCGATCCAAATCAAACAGACGATTCTGACGGATCTGGGGGAGGTCGACCGCTGCATCACCTGCCACCAGGGGATGGATCCGATCGCCACGCCGACCCTGGCCAACGCCTTCACGGACAACCCGCACAAGGCGCACCCGAGCGATTTTCTGAAGAACCATCCCCCCGAGACATTCGGCTGCGTGACCTGTCACCGCGGGCAAGGCCTGTCCACCACCTTTATCGACGCGGGCCACACGCCCCGCGACGAGGCTCAAAAAGCGGCGTGGAAGAAAAAACATGGTTGGGAGCCCGCGGACCACTGGGAGTACCCGATGCTGACGGGTCCCTATCTCCAGGCGTCGTGCGTCAAGTGCCACGGGGACTTCGAAAGCCTTCACGGTTTGGAGGCGGCGGTTCGGGGCAAGCGCTTATTGCGGGCGCACGGCTGCATGGGTTGTCACCAATGGCGGGGGGAGGGCGGTCCGGTCAGCGTGGATCTGGCGGAGGAGACGGCGAACAAGCCGCTCTCCCGCATCGATTTTTCCAACACGGGGCTGGACCCGGAGGATCGGACGCTGTTGAACTGGATCCGCCTGCATTTTGTGAAGGACCCCTGGGCCCTGGTGCCGGGCGATCCGGCGGCCAAGTATAACGCCGAGCCAATCGCTCCCTCCGGCATGCCGGATTTCCGCGATGAACTCTCCGAAGAGGACGCCGCAGCGCTGACGACGTATATCCTTTCGGGCCAGTCCGCCAACATTCCGCACACCTATCATGTCAGCGGTCCGAAAGAGCCGACGTTCCAAAGCCTGAGATTCGGTTCCCGCGCGCAGGCCGGCAAATGGGTGTATGACCAATACGGCTGCGCCGGGTGCCACGGATTGAACGGGAAAGGCGGCCGCCGGAACTTCAATTACACTGGAGGGCTTGAACCCGCTTTGGTCAAGTCCGTAGCGACCTTCACGCGGGAGGAATTGCGCGAGAAGATCGAAGACGGCGTCATGGTGGTGACCAAAGAGGATCCCCAGGGGCCTACGCCGCCGTTGTACATGCCCCCGTGGAAAGATAAAATCAAAGGCGAAGAGATGGAAGCGCTTCTGGACTATTTATTCAGCATCGGTGAGAAACAAGAGGAATGGGGAGGATAATTCAATGAGACGTTTTATGCGCGGGTCATGGGTTTTGGGATGGATCGGGGCTCTGGCGTGCCTCTCGGGCGGCGTATCGCGCCTTTCGGCGGAAGACACCGCCGCGGCCCCGAGTGCCTCGTATGAAGCGGAGAAGGCCAAAGCGCTGGCCAACCCGTACCCCAACGATTTTGGACCGACCCTCATCGACGCGTCGAAATACCCGGCCGAAATCCAGGCCACGTACAAAACCCTTCTGACCGTCAAATGCGCGCGGTGCCACCAAGCCTCCCGGCCGTTGAACTCCCAGTTCCTCGAACCCTACGGGACCAAGGCCGAGAAGGCCGCCAAGCTGGTCGAGTGGAAGCAGAAAAATCCCGAGATCTTCAAAGACAGGGCTGTCTGGCAGCCGGAAGCGAATATTTGGGAGCGCTACGTGAAGCGCATGATGGCCAAGCCGGGGTGCAACATCCAGCCCGCGGAGGGCAGGAAAATCTGGCAGTTCCTGACCTACGATTCCGAGCAGCGGAAAACCGGCGCCAACGCGGCCGGCTGGGAAAAGCAGCGCCGCCAGCTCCTCGCGGATTTCAAAGCCAAGCACCCGGCCCGTTACAACGAGCTGTTCGAAACGCGCTGACGTTCAACCCCCTCCCCCGGTTGTTTTAGGTAGTGAATTTCGTCGAGATACCTGCTATAACAGGACCCACAGATGGCTGATGAAAAGTTTGACAGCATTGTCGTAGGCGCCGGCCCGGCGGGCGTGTCCGCAGCCCTCACCATGGCCCAGGCGGGCCTGAACGTGGCGCTTCTGGAACGCGGCGAATACGCCGGGGCCAAAAACGTCCAGGGCGCGGTGCTTTATTCCAAAATGCTGGAGGATGTCGTTCCGGAGTTCTGGAAGGACGCGCCGCTGGAACGCGCGATCGTGGAAGAACGGCTCTGGGTGTTGACGGAGGATTCCGGCATCCAGGTCGGCTACAAATCCGCCAAGTACAACAGCGTCCCCGCCAACTGCTACACCATCATCCGCGTCGAGTTCGACAAATGGTTCGCCAAGAAGGCGGAAGCGGCCGGCGTGACGCTGATCACCGGCGTGACGGTCGACGACGTGCTGAAGAAGGACGGCGATATCATCGGCGTGAAAACCACGGAGGGCGACCGGCTGTTGGCCGATGTGGTCATCGCCTGCGATGGGGCCAATTCCATCATTTCCCAGAAGGCGGGCCTGCACCGGGAGTGGAAGCCGGAAGAAGTCGCCCTGGGCGTCAAAGAGGTGCTTTTTCTTCCTCGGGAAAAAATCGAAGACCGTTTTAATCTGGAAGGCGATCAGGGGAGCACCACCGAAATGCTGGGGGATATCACCCAGGGGATGCTGGGGTATGCGTTTCTCTACACCAACAAGGAGTCGCTGGCGCTCGGCGTGGGTTGCGCCGTCGATGATTTTCAGCGCACCCGTATCAAGCCTTACGAGTTGCTGGAAGAGATCAAACGCCATCCGATGATCCGGCGGCTGATCGCCGGGTCCAAGACCCTGGAATATTCAGCCCACTTGATCCCCGAAGGGGGCTACAACTCCATGCCGCCGCTTTATACGGGCGGGATGCTCTTGGCCGGGGACGCGGCCCAGATGATCAATCCGACGCATCGCGAAGGGTCCAATTTGGCGATGGCATCCGGCAAGCTGGCGGCCGAAACCGTGATCGAAGCGAAAAAGCGCAACAACTACTCCGCCCGATCCCTGGGGCTCTATCGCAAGAAGCTGGAAGAGTCATTCGTTTTGAAGGACATGGACGATCACAAGGATATCGAGGAAAAAGTCCGCCAGAACCGGGATATCATGACAATCTACCCCAAGCTGGCGTGCGAGTCCGCGCATGAATATTTCATTGTGGACGGGCTTCCGAAACGCGACCATCAACGGCGCATCATCCGGCGCATCCGCCGGCAGCGCGGCATTTTCCAGATGATCAAAGACTTCATGAGTTTAAGGCACGCGATCGGGTAGTCTTATTCGTCATTCCCGCGAAAGCGGGAATCCAGCGTCTTTAAACGCCGCTGGATCCCCGCTAACTACATGCGGGGATGACAGCTTGTGAGGAACTATGGCTGAAGAACCCAAACCGATGTCCCTGGAAGACAAATTAGGCCTGCTGACGTATAAAAACGACCACCAGACCCACATCAAGCTGCTGGACGCCAATGTCTGCCTGAAATGCCCCGACAAACCCTGCGCGACGGGGTGCCCGGCGGGCGTGTATGTCTGGGACGAGCCGCAGAAGAAAATCGTGGTGTCCTATGAAAACTGCATCGAGTGCGGCGCGGCCCGGATGCTCTGCCCGTACAACAATATCGAGTGGCAACCGCCCCGGGGCGGCTTCGGGGTGTCGTACAAATATGGATGAAAAGGAATAGCAAGGAATATCATGGAAGATCACGGAAAAAGATAGTCCCTCCTAGTCCATTCTATTCCTTGATAGTCCCTGTTCTTCCCTGAGATTTATGAGCGAATCCTCCGCAGTTCCATCGCCACGACCCCCAAAACACTTTACGCCCGCAGAGATTGCGGAGTTGAAAGTCCGCGTGGAAGCCGTGCTGGACAAGATCCGCCCGGCGATCCGGATGGACGGCGGAGACGTGGATCTGGTGGATATCACGCCCGATGGCGTCGCGGTGGTCCAGTTGACGGGTCATTGCGAGACCTGTTCGCTCTCGCCGATGACCATGAAGCTGGGCGTGGAACGGATGATCGCGGAAGAAGTGCCGGAAATTACCGGAGTGGAATCAGTCTAGCGGCAACGTGATAACGCTTTTCCCTTACCACGGTGTCACTTTGCCGCGTTGCCCCGGCTGTAGCTCTTAAGCTCCTTCACGTACTGCCCGCCGTCGTACTTAACCTGCCCCACGCCTTCCGCATACCACGCGTCTTCATCGATCACTTCCTTGCCGCGCTTCTCGTGATAATGCAGTTTGATGCAGTGAAATTTTCCCGCCGGGACGTCGATCTCTTCAAAGCCGACGACTTCCCCGTCGAAAATAATCGGTTTGTCCACCCACGCCACTTTTAAGCGGCCTTCCCAGTGGACCTTCGTCCCGGGTTGGAGCGGGTAGATGACCCGCGGCACGGCCGGCGTAAACCGGGTGAATACCTCAGGCGTGTAGCCTTTGCTGAGTCCCAGTTTGTAGATAAAAATGCCCTTTTCCGACCGGGTCAGGAACTCCCGCATCTTCCCGCGTTTGTCCTTCTGTGTCAGGATCATTCCGGACTGTCCCTTTTCCTCCCAGGAACCTTCCACAACGACTTTCATCGTAAAGCGGTCTTTTTTTTCTTTGTTCAGGGTGTCGTATTCCCAGGAAAATCCTTTTTCCAGAGGAAAGTAAGAGTCGCTAGGAGCCTTCTCCGCCCAACCCGATGCGAGAACCCCGAACATCAGCCCCATCACCACAAGCCGTTTCATGGGTGGATTATACCTTCCCAGGTTGTCATCCCCGCAAGTCGTTAGCGGGGATCCAGTCCCGGCCGACGCTGGATTCCCGCCCTCCACACGACTGGGCGTGCGCGCTGGAAGTGTGGCGTGCGCGCTTTCGCGGGAATGACGACTTCATTTGTATCTATAAATAGATGCGTTTATTGCTGTAAAAGTTTTGTTACGTCATTGAAACCGGGGGGGTCGGGGGCTAGACTTGTCACGAAATGAAAACTAGTCCAAAAATAAGGCTGGTTCTCACTTCAGCCATGTCCCTGTGGCTGGGGGCGGGCGTGATGCTGCCCGCCGCCGAAACGCAATCCCCCGACATGCAGCTCCTGGAGCAGGAATCCAAGTTTGAGCGTGAAAAAACGCAGTACCTCCAGGATAACGTTCTCGACAAGATCCTTGGGCCGGGCAAGGCGGTCGTGATCGTGGATGTGGAGATGGGGCTGGAAAGCCGCGCCACCGAGATGGGCATGGGCAAGAGCAAGAGCGACAAGAAGAAGAACGAAAGCGAAGACGGCGGCGGCCCCGTCGCTCCTTCCCGCGTGCTGGTCCCCGGGGTCCCGATGCCGAGGTCGGTCGCCCAGATCGAGGAAGACCGCGGCGGTTCCATGCAGGAAGCCGGCGGGCAGATGCAGCAGAAAAAGCTGGACGTGCGCACCACGATCAAGAAGCTGCTGGTGACGGTCCTTTACGACAAACGCGTGCCGTCGGACAAGCTCCAAGCGGTGAAGCAGGCGATCATCGCGCTGTTGAAAGTCACCGAGTCTCAGATGGTGTTTACGCCGACGACCTTCACGGAAACGGTCTGGGAGCAGGTCCTCACCCCCAAGTGGATCATTCCGCTCGCGCTGGCGTTGTGGCTGCTGCTTTTTTTGTGGGGGCCGGTGGCCAGTTTTTTCCGCCGTCTGAACAGGGCGCTTGAAGACAAGACCCAGATGATCACGCAGACGACCCAGATGAAGCAGGAGAGCGAATCATCCGAAGAGGCCGAAGCCGAAGGCGAAGGGGGGGGCGGCGGGGGCGGCGGTCTCGGTGAAGGGGGAGAGCTTCTCGAGGAAGAAAAGAAAGAGGGTGAGGACGAGATGAAAAAATTCGAGCCGTTCAAGTATGTCAACCCGGAAAACTTGAAGCGCCTGGCGTATCTGATCCGCAAGGAGGAACCCTGGATCATCGCTCTGGTGCTCTCCTACCTCAAACCGGAGTTTGCCAAAGAAGTGCTCGGCTCCATGCCTCCCGAACTCCAGGCGCGCGTCGCGATCGAAACCGCCACCATCCGGCAAACCTCTCTGGAGCAGGTCATGTCCATCGACGACTACATCAAGAAAAAGATCGATTTTGTCCTCGGCGGCCTTGAGAATCTGCTGAAGATCATGGACGAAGCCGACAAAACGACCCGGGAGACGATCTTAGAGTATTTGAAGAACGAAAAACCCCAGCTGTACGAGCGGGTCCGCGAGGAGGTCGTCCTGTTTGAAGATCTGCTCAAGTTCCCCGACGCCGCCATCCAGATCATCGTTCGGGAAGTCGGCACGGAGTCCCTGGCCCGCGCGTTGAAAGGGGCGTCCCCCGATTACCTGAACAAGTTCTTCCTCAACATGTCGGCGGGCGCGGCCGCCCTCCTGAAGGAGTCCATGGACTATGGCCGTCCGTTAACGCCCGAACAGATTGACGAAGAGCGCAAGAAGTTGATGGATGCCGTTTCGAAAGCGGAGCGTGACGGGAAAATCAACGTCCGGAAGCGGCGCAAAATGAGCATGTTGGAGGGTGAAGAAGCGGTGGAGGACTCCATGTCCTCGGTTCAATTGGGACAGACCAAATCATCCGGGACGCCCGCAACGCCGCAGGGAGACCCCCAGCAGGCGGCGGAGCACTTTCAGACAGGGATGGCCTTCTATCAGCAGGGCCAGTACGCCGAGGCCATTCAAAGCTTTCACTATGCCCTCCAGGCCCAGCCCAATCAGTGGCAGGTTTATCAATACCTGGGAGCGGCCTACTACGCCCAGGGGATGGGGACTCAGGCGATGGGGGCCTACGAGCGGATGCTGGAGTTGAACCCCAACGACCCCGGCCTGCGCGACTGGGTCAATCAATTGAAGGCGCAGCAGGGGGCCGCCCGGTGATTCGACTGCATCGCTTGAACGGGGCGGAGATCGTGGTCAATGCGGAACTCATCGAGTCGGTGGAGGGGCTCCCCGACACGGTCATCGCGCTGGCCACCGGCAACCGCCTGATCGTCAGGGAATCTGTCACGGGCGTCATTGAACGCATCGTGGAGTACCGCAAAACCGTTTACGCGGGAGCCGCGTACTCCCCTGAGTTGTTGAAAAGAGAGGCCCGCCACTGAGTCGTTGGCGGGTCCGCCGATGCCGTACTGGCGGAAAGGAGAGCGAACATGTCGCTAACCAACGTCGCAATGCTCGGGATCCTGATGGGGTTGGTATTCCTCGTTGTGGGGTTCCTCATGGAAGGGCCGCAGGCGGGCGCCGAACCGGCGTGGAACCGGGCCAAGCACGTTCACAAAAAAACGAAAAGGCGCATCGGCCGCGTGCCGCATTTACACCGTCACGCGGCGTAGCGGCCGTTCGTTTAGCCGTCACCCCCGCGGACGCGGGGGTCCAGTGGCGTTGACGTCCCTGGATCCGCCAGACGTCCGACGGATGACAAAAATGGAGGAGTTTTAGATGGATATCGCAACGCTCGTAGGGATTGTCGTCGGCATGGGGCTGGTCATCGTCGCGATTCTGCTCGGGGAAGGGATCGCCGGGTTCAAACCTTTCCTGAACTACGAGGCCTTCCTGATCGTGATGGGAGGGACGTTCTGCGCGCTGCTGGTGAACTATCCCATCGCCCAGGTCTTCGGCATCTTCAAGGTCTTGAAGAAGGTCCTGACGTCCAGCGGGGAGGACACCTCCGAGATCGTCACCACGTTTGTGAACTTCGCCAAAAAGGGCCGGACGGAAGGGTTCCTCGCTTTGGAAGGCGACGTCAAACTGGTGAAAAACGATTTCTTGAAGCGCGGCGTCCAGCTGGTGATTGACGGCTCCGACCAGGAATTCATCCGCAACATGATGGACACCGAACTGGGGTTCATCCGCGAGCGGCATAAAGTGGGACAGGAAATATTCAATTCGCTGGGCACCTACAGTCCGGCCTTCGGCATCATCGGAACGGTCTTAGGCATGATCCTGATGCTGAACTCCATCTCGGATGTCGAAGAGGTGCCGCGAAAGATGGCGCTGTGCCTGGCGGCCGCGTTTTTTGGTCTGGGGTCGGGGTACATGTTTTTTCTCCCGATGGCGGGCAAGCTGCGGCGCCGGTCGGAGGAAGAGCTTTTGGTCAAGGAAATCATCATCCGGGGCGTCCTGCTGCTGCAAAGCGGGGTCAGCCCCAGCATCATGGAAGCCAATTTAAAAGCTTATCTCGAACCCGCCAAGCGAGCCCTGATTCGGAGCCAATAAACGCATGAAACGCGAAATGATCGATGCCTCAGACCCGCGGGTGACCTTGATCGGCCACCCCGCGCCGGCCTGGCTGGTCAACTACGCGGACCTGATGACCGAACTGTCCTGCTTTTTTATCATCCTCTATGCGCTGTCGGCGTCTCTGAACAAGGACGTGCAGAAGGCGAAAAAAGAGGTCGAAGAGACGATGAAGCAGGAGCAGGTGCAGGGCCAGGTGAAAGTCGACAAAGAGGGCATGAAAATCACGCTCGAAGAGCAGGGGGAAAACGTTTTCTTCAACAGCGGTTCGGCCGATCTGTCACCCCGCATGAAGGAGATCATGGCCAAGATCGTGCCCTCGCTCCGCACCCTGGCCAAAGAAAACCACCAGATCATCGTCGAGGGCCACACCGATGACGTCCCGATTCATAACCCCCAGTTTCCGTCCAATTGGGAATTATCCACCGCCCGCGCGACCAGCGTCGTGCAGTACATGATCCGAGGGCTGCAATTCCCGCCGGATCGTTTAGGGGCGATCGGATACGGGCAGTTCCAGCCGGTGGTCCCCAACGATTCCCCCGAAAACCAATCCCGGAACCGCCGCGTCGTGTTTTTTGTGAAGAACGCCCCTGCGAAATTCAAATCGGAGAAAGAAGCCGCCCGGGAAGAAAACGTGCAGGAACACGCCCCGCCCGCCGCGGAGGATGCGGCTGGATCCGAAGGCGAATCGGCGCCGCCCCTGCCTGCCGGACAGGCCGGCGCTGAAGAACAAGACGTTTCCAACCCCATCCCGGAAGCGGACAGCCAGCCCGTCAACGAATAATTCCTTATGTTACGTGTTACGGTGCCTGGCACACAGCTAAAACCTACGCGTCCGCTGGGACACACGTGCCGGGCACCTGTGGTACATATAAAAAAGTAGCGGGGTGGAGTCGGACCTAGCATTTCGGCAGGTGCTTAAATGTCCCCCGACCTCCGGCTGATTTCGGGGGTCCGGCGGGGGTAGGATCGCGGCCATGGCCCCGCCACCTGCTTCCGAAGGAACCCGGCCGCGGCAGGCGGCCGAAGCGCTGAAAGTCCGGGTCAACGATCCTGCCCGCCCCACCTTAGACCTCGCCCGCGACCTCCAATCCCACCTGGACGCCTACCCTCAAAGCCAGAAAGAGCTATCTGAAAGCTGGGTGTTCCCCAGAAGCGTCCTTATTTAAGCCAAGTTCTCGCTC
>Ga0155753_174_pt1 | contig 27608 bp, 26 predicted proteins | sample RifCSPlowO2_01_FD_107407 | JGI IMG/M metagenome (GOLD analysis project Ga0155753, IMG submission 107407) | Elusimicrobia bacterium RIFCSPLOWO2_01_FULL_59_12
AAAGGCGCTCGGACAACCCCTGAAACGCCTGCGCGCTCCCGGAGCTCATCAACCCTACGGCCACGATCCATGCCAGACCTTTTTTCACGATGATTCGCCTTATTCTCTCAACCGTCGGGTAGACCGCCCTTGAAAGTCGCCGCTCCCGGGGGAAGTAATGAGAGCGAGCGACTTTCAAGGGCGACCTTGAATCAACGGCTCTTAATTCAAAAAGAACAAAAACTCAACACGTCGGTTTTGGGCGCGGCCTTCCACGGTCTCATTGGACGTGATCGGGCGGGTCTTTCCAAACCCCGCGGCCACGGCCTGGTCGGCCGGCACCCCGGTGCTGACCAAATACGTCCGCACCGCATCCGCTCGTTTTTGCGACAGGTTCAAATTGTAGCCGTCGCTCCCCTGGCTGTCCGTATGACCTTCCACGCGCAGTTTTAAGTTTGGATACTTTTTGGCGGTCTCCGCGATCTTGTCGAGGGCGGCGTGTGATTCGTCCAACAGCTCGGCGCTTCCCGTTTTGAAGTTGATCGGCTGAAGGTCCTTGCGGGCGATCATCTGCTTGATCGCGCCTAGTTCGGCCTGTGCTTGCGCAGTTTGAGATTGCAAGTCCCGCGCCTTGCGGTCGGCTTCGGTTTTGGCGGCGTCCAGCTGCGCTTGACTCAGCTGTTGTGCCGCTAACACCTGCTGCCCGGAGGCCGCGGCTCGCGCGTTGGCATCTGCGGTTTGTTGCTGCGCGGCATCGGCGCGTTGTTTTTGCGTCTCTGCCTCTTCTTTAGCGCGGCGCGTGGCAGGACCGTCTCCAAAGTAAAGGTTCAACATCGCAACGGCGGACGGAAGTCCGTAAGAATTACGATTTTTCTTCAGGAAGTTATGATAAAGGCCCTCCACTCCGATGGAGGTATGTTCATTGATGAACAATTCCAATCCTAGTCCCCCCTGCGCGGCTAATTGAGTCCATCTCGTTACGGAGCCGTCTGTATTCTCCTGACGATTAAAGGAGGCGCCGGCGCCGGCTGTGATGTAGGGCGTAAATGGCAAATGATGGAAAAGGTTGTACCGCAGCGAGCCGACTAGAGGACGGAAATGAAGGTCGCTCGCAGACGTTCGGTTCTTGGCCTGGAGGTCGGCATAGGAAACGACGAACGATACATCATTGTCGATGAAATACTTCGTGTGCGCAGTCCACATGCGTGCTTCTTTGTACTGGTCTTGAAAGGCGTAGGGCAATTTAGGTTTGTCGTAGCCGTAGCCGCCCCCGATCGATAGCCTCCCGCCGAACCAATCAAACGCCTGCGCCACACCGCTGTTTAAAAGCCCGAAGGCTAGGATGAGGACAAATACCTTTTTCATGATTTTGTTCTCCTTTTTTATTTTTAAAACGTAGATTTAACAATTCAAAGAGTTAAATGGGCTTGCGTCCCTGAATGATCCGTATCGCCATCACGGCCAAGGCTATAACTAGTAAGAGGTGGATGAACCCCCCCATCGTATAGGAAGTGACCAGACCCAGCGCCCAAAGAACCAGCAAAACAACAAAGATTGTCCATAACATAAGTTCCTCCTTTATCCTCCATTGCATGTTAGGAGATACGGACGTCGCTGACCATCAGGAGAGAGGACTATATTTTTCATCGGTAAAACCACTAGGGTGGGACTACACTAAATGCTGATAAAGTGACAAGCAGGGAGAGTTCAGGGTCAAGCGTTGCGGCTATTAAGGAGAGCGGCCCCGGAGAGCGCAGCCACCACGCCGCTGATCGTCATCCACATCGCCTTGTTCGTGACAGAGCCGGTGAAAAACCTCGAGAGATCTGAACTGAATGACTGCGATGCGTTGTAACCGGCCAGGATAAGGATCACGCCTGCGACAAACAGAGCCAGTCCGATAGCTTTAGTCATAAGGCCTCCATGGGAATGAGAGCGATATCCGATCTGCGTTTGCCTCGTTTTTCGATATACATTAACGCATCTGCCTGCGCGGTCAATTCCTTAATGGACGAAGTTCCCAGGGGGTTCGAGCGCGCCACACCCACGCTCAGCCCAATGGGCTGGGTGTATTTATTTTGAAGTGCGTGGCGTTTTATATTCACTTGCAATCGGGCCATCTGTATCGCCGCGCTGTCGTGGCCGTTCTCGATGGTCGCGACCGCAAACTCATCCCCGCCAATGCGAGCGATGATGTCGGACTTTCGGAATGTTTTCTTCAATATCTCAGCCGTCCGAGTGATGGCTTGATCTCCCGCCTGATGTCCCGCTTGATCATTGATTTGTTTCAAACTGTCCAAGTCGGCATAGATGACGAAAATCCGTTTACCGCGGCGTTGGGCCAGGTCTAAATAGATTTGACTTAATACCTCATAGCCGCGGCGATTATATAAGCCAGTGAGCTCGTCGGTCATCGTTTCGCTTCTTAAGGACGCATGGAGTATTCCCAACGCATTTTCCGACTGTTTACGTTGAGTTATATCCTCGACCGCGAGAAGAAGGATCCGCCTCACGCCAGGGATCTCGACGCGGCGCGCGTTAAACATCACCGTTCGGCGACCGATGGATGGGAAATGGCCGTCGACCTCGAAATCCGCTAGATCGGACCGCTTGGCGAGAATCGCCTCCAACCAGCTCCGCAAAGCAGGTGTTTTCCACGCGCCGTCCCCGAGCGAATCAAGACACTTGCCGTTGATCTCCTTGGGCGAGAGATGAAAGTTCTGGCAAAAGGACTTATTGACCAGTCGGATACGCAGGCCCCCATCAAGGACCACGAAGGGTTCTCGAATAGTATCCAGAATCGCCCGGATGTGGTCAGATAGCCGTGCAAACCGTAGTCGGCCGCGGTTACGAGCTGCCCGATCAAGAACACTCATGGTCATCGTAACGCTGAACCCTCGTAATCCTTCCTTGATGGATGCTAGCAGGAAACGGCATCGCTGCCTATCAGGACGGAGCGCTATTTTCTTCGTCCGACAAACTACCAGGCCGGGACTAGGTCAACTGCTGATGGAGTCATTGACACCCTAGGACAGTATAGGGGTTTGGCGTATTCTCGCCCTGGTAGTTTTGAGGAGACCAAAAATAGGACTCAGGACTGATAGGCAGCCGCGGTGTTCTTTACTAGTATCGAAGAACAGATCAGGGAGAACGCTCTCGGGTCAAACGCCTAGCGCGGGCGACGTCGTGAAACGGGAGCATCGTCGTTTGAGAGAAGCTCCATAAGTTGCTGGAAGTCGGATTCGGTGGCGTCTGGGTCGTTTTTGGCAAGAGCTCGTTTTTTGATGGGCTGGTATTGAATCAAATTGCGCTTTTCTCTTCCGCTTTCTCTCAAGCGAAGGACCAGTGAGAAATAATGGGTACTACCGAGATCTCCCAGGGGGACCCAGGCATAGGAGAATTCCAGCTTATGAGCATGAACCCCGAAGCCCGTCGAGAACCCGGCCAGCGCCCCCAGCCCTCGGACGGTATCTGTCCGGTAGCCTGTCCGGAGGGAATACATCGGCAATGGATGCCATTCGAAGCCTAGGTGAGCGCTTGCCAACCCTGTTTGACGGTAAACCGCTTCCGTGCTGATATTCCACCGATTGTTGGGCTGATACGCCGCTCCCAGGCGGAAGGCCAGCGGCAGGGAATCCCGTTGCTGCAGAAACGTCAGCTTGGACCCCACATTGGTGAGCACAGAGGAGAGAGTAAGCTTTTCGCTCGCCCGGAACATACTTCCGAAATCGAGTGCATAAGCATTGGCCGAGACATCGTCGATTTTAGCATTGATCCATTTTCCCGTGATCCCCAGGGATAATTGGTCCGTCACGACGCGGCCATACGCCAAGTTGTAGGCCGCATAATGGCTGGAAAAATCGCCAATGGGTTGTCCGGTGGCGTCGGTCCCAGCCACATTGCCGCTTCCCAGATATTGAACGGAACCTCCCCAGGACGCCCGTGGGGCCATGGGTAGCGGAAGAGCAAAGCTGAGATATTCGTAGTGGATGGAATCAACGTAGGAGAGATGTTGTGCGGCAAACTCAGTGGACGGCAGAAAGCCCAGGCCGCCCGGATTCAGGGTGGCGGCGTAGGCATCATCCGCGCGGGCGCTGTAGGCCGCCCCCATCGACGCCGGGCCGGCCCCTACAGGAATGTCCAGAAAGGATGCCCCTGCCGTGCCGGAGGCGGCTTGCGATGGGATAGTGAGAGTTGAAACAGCACTACTTATCATAATGATTAGATAGAGTGCGGCTCGCGGAGACTTGATACACATAGGGGTACTATAAGCGCTTTTTTTCCACAAAAAGCCTTATGTGTCTTTATTCCCCCCCCCATGCGCGTCCAATCGGGGTGAGTCCTGTTCGGAAGATAGAAAGGAGCTTGAGATGGGTACTGCGCACTATTTTGTAACGAGCGATGTGATAGCCTTCAAGCGTCGTCTGGAGGCGGAACACTATTCCTGCAAGGAAGTGTACGGCTGGGAGGTCTGTTCTAAAATTTTCGCGCGGGCGGTAGTCAAACATTACGGCTTCTGGCAGACATCACCCGCCAAAGTTCGCGTGACTTACGAACTCCTCAAAGAAGGTAAACCCCTTCTGCAGCTGACAAACAAGCTGAAAAAGCTGAATTGGGAATACTTACAGGAACTTCCGGTCTGGATCACCAAGCGCGCGCCTCGAGCGAAGGCTCGCGCAAATAAATGGAAGGCGCTCCGGGCTTTTCTGCACCGGTACCGGGATCTCATCGGTTGTTTCAGGTATGCGCCGGACGAGATCCTGCTTGAAGGCAATCACCCGTTTAATATGGAAATCGCGGCGACCGCGAACGGACTGACAATCTGCGTCCAATTCATCAGAGGTTTGTTGGCGGCTTATTCCCCCTTTGGCCTTGTGCGGGGACGCCGGCAGGTGGACAAACCCGCTCAACAGCGCAACGGGTGGATCAAGCGATATGCGAAAACCTATAAAAAGCGCGGATGGATAGCCCGAGAAATCGCGCGGGAGATTCAAAAGGAACTGCGGGAAGGCACATGGAACGAGCGTTCAAAACTTCAGTACAACCTCGCGGGTGATACCATCTGTAAAATAGCAGGGATGAAAATCAGCCACCGCAACATGAATTGACGATGTCGCCGGCTAGGGCCCGGCCTGCAGCGGTTCGGAGCGCCCGAAGCGCCAGCCGAGGCGCAGTAACACAGTAGGCACGTCGAGGGTCCCGGTCCCGTAGGTGGATCTGCTGACGCCGAAGACGTGCCATGCCGACTCCAGTCCCATTACGAGGCGGTCCGTGATGTTCGTCTCCACTCCCACCCCGAAAGAAAAAGCCACGCCCAGCGACCTGACATCTTGAATGTCGCGCGGCTCCGTTGTGTTCGTATCGGACCAGGCGGAACCTGGCAGAGGCGTTCCGTCGACTTTCTGACGAAAGTAAGCCAGTCCCACCCCGCTGTGGAGATAGGGCACCAACCGGGCTTCCGGAATCAACGTATAGCGGCCCAAGATCTCCAATGTGGCCGCGCTGTCCTGAAAAGTCGCGTCCAGTTGGCCCCCCGCCGGACTGTCCAACGGGGTGTCCTTGCTCGCGAAGGTATAGTAGTCGGCCTGTAGCCCCACTCCAAAGTAGTCATCGATTCCGTAGAGGTACCGGGCTCCGACCGTAGGACCAGGCCCGGCGTATTTCGAAAGGTTATTGATCGTTGTGGGAAAGGCGCCCCCTGCTCCCAGATTTAATTGCTGAGATCCCGCTCCTGTAATCGGCCAGGCGATAGTCATCGTACCCATCCCGAAAAGCAAAGCCAGCGCGAATTTAAGGATGTTTTGAATTCTCAAGATGACTCCTTCTTCGTCAGCGGATGGACAGGGCCGATTGCGGCATACCGGGTGGAAGCAACAACCTGCAGGGGCCGCCGGTACCAATGACCCGGTCATCCAGGTTCAGGACCAGGCTGAGCGTTCGGTCTGAGGATACCGTCAGCGGGGTCAACGGACAGGGGCCGCTGCAGACGCAGCCCGTATGGTTCGGCTCGAAACAATTGTTGATGGTAGAGGCCAACGGAGAATCTGAAAAGTAGACCCAGGGGAAATCTGAGACGTTGGCCGTCGCGTGGATCGCCATGCCGTCCGGGCTGACCGAAAGGTCATTGACTGCATCGCCGAAGATGTCCAGGGTCACCGGGCCCCCCGTACAAAGGCCGTCCGCCGCCAGCGGGACCAGCGTGACGAGATCGTCGATATGAAACATCAGGCAATGATACGTTCCATGCGGGATGGCGCCGACCCCCAGAGTGGGATGGCCGGCGAGATCGACCGCCGTCGGGCTGGCGGTTCTGAAAATGGTGACTGCATCGGAACAGTCGCTGTTTTTTGAAACCCTCATTTCGAAGACCTTCACGATCAATGACGAAGGACTGGTCGCGGCCTGCCCGTTCATCGCCCCTCCCAGAAATAACGTGATTAAAACCCAATATTTTGTCATTGGGCGGCCCCCTTCACAGTCAGCACGTGCCTTTGTGCGGCAGCGCCTCCTCCGGCGCCGGCCGCGGAAGGATCAGTTTTTTTATCGCACGCCGCGAAGCCCGCGACCCAAATCATTCCGAGGATTCCCAGCAAGACCTTTCGTATCCCGAGCGGGGCATTTTGCATGTTTTTCACAAGTCCTCCTTGTTAAAGACAACGGATCTGAAAGGCAGATTGGGCGATCAGCCGGTCATCCCAGCGCAGTACGACGTTCCAGGTCCCGTCGTAGAGGGCCCGGTCTGCGTCCCCCGGATCCTGAACTGAAAACGGATTTCGAAATAGGTGCTCCTGGGTAAACTGCAGCCAGATTTCAGCAGTCCGGCGCCCGGATGCAGGGAAGATCACCTCGTTCCGGCTATGCTGAATGACTTTCCCGTGAGGTCCTGTCCAGATGCCTTCCAGAATGTGTTTGCCGACGGCTTTTTCCGGAAGCGTGATGTAGCCGTGAATGGGACCTGAGCAGGCAAAGGTGCTTTGGGATTCTGTTCCATTGTCCTTTGCGGTGAGCAGAAGAACGGGAGGCTGCGGAATTTCGGCTCGCACAAGGCCGGCCTGCGAAAGGATTACGAAAAACAGCAGGACCATCGAGCGCACCCCCGCCCCCATGGCACTGGGGGCGTCCCGGACGAGGGAATTCTGGGGAACGGCTGTCGAAGCTTTCCCGTCAAAAGCCACTCCCAGTTCGGAATAGAACCCTTGGAGTTTCTGGAGCCACTTTTTTTGACTGAACTCCCGGGCCACACGTTCCTGAAAGCGTCTGGCCTGAACCTCGAGCTCGGTATGGCCCTCCCGGGAAAGGGCCCGCAGGAGACTTAAGGCGGAGACTTCAGCCGGCTCCTCGGGAGCGATCGAATGGCCGTAGCTCTCATCGGGAATTAAATCTATCACGCCCCCGACACGGGTGCCCATGACGGGAGTTCCCGCCCAGCCGGCCTCGATCAGGTTAATCGGGAGGCCCTCCGCCTTCGAGAAGGACAAGAGCAGATCCAATCCAGCCAGTTCATCCGCCACGTCTTTTCGATAGCCCATCCAGAGGACGCGTTTTTCGAGTCCTAGATGAACCGCCTGTTGACGCAGCGTGGCTTCAAGGGCCCCTGATCCAAAAATCAAACATTTCCAATCTCGGTTGCAGGGCAATTGATTCAGGCACGATAAGACTCGCAGCATCCGGTCATGGTCCTTCTCAGGGGACAGACGCGCGATCACGCCAAAAAGAAAAGGCCGATATCCTTGGAGTTCCTGGGGAAGCCAAAGCGCCTGGACCTTGCGCGCCTCTTCCGAGCGGTGCTTAGGGTCCGCCCGGCGTCCGTCGATACCATTTAAGTGGCAGCGGAGCTGTTTCGAATTCAGCCCGGAGCGTAATAGAAATTCGTAGTCGGTGCTGGACACCGCAAGAGCCCGGTCAAAATTCTTTAGGACATATCGACGGTACAGGAATTCATACAGCCGCACCTTCCAGTCCGGTAAACCATGAACGCCGTGGTGCGTCGAGATGATCGGAAAGCAAGGGTGTTCATTTTTTCGCCGGGTCAGAAGCAAATAAACCGAGGCTTTGATGGCGTGGGCATGAACCAGGTCTGGATGGAGATGCCGCAGAAGTTGATGCAATTCGCCGATGGCCTTCCGGTCCCAGCGTCTTCTCACAAGGATAGTGTGATAGTCCAAATTCAGAGCCTGCGCATAGTCATGAAGGGGATCCGTTTTGTGCAATCGACCAATCCTGTCCTCCAATAAATTTACGATCACACAGGGAGTCCGGGCGCTCGCTAGCGCGGGTAACACCAATCGCTCAGGTCCGCTGACGGAACTGGAGTTAAAGAGATGGACAATCATGATCCTCCTGAACGCTTAGCAGGCCACACGTTCGGAAAAACCTGCCTTCTCGATCATGCGTTGAGATGCCCGATTGGCGAGGATCGTATCGACATAAAATCGCCGGTATCCTCGTTGCGAAAGAAAAACAAGACCGTGGTGAATGGTGGCGGAAGCCAAACCTTGACCACGGTGTTGCGGGTCCGTCCACAAGGTTTCCACAACAATGGCGTCTCGTTCCACGGGATACGTGCGGCACTTTCCCAGATTCAGCCAGCCGAATTGGACCACTCTTTTTCCCCGGATGACACCGAATAAGATGCGACTCCCGCTCAGGACTTTCAGAGAGGTCTTGAGTGCTTCCTTCCACCCCCAGGTCTTCACCCAAATTAGAAAATGCGCAGCGATGCTCCGAAGTTTTGCGGCCACAATGAAAGCGCCTTCAGGTAAAACCTTCGGAGTCAGGGGCCCGGGGACATCCATCCGATAAATTAACCGTTCCTGCTCAGGTGATGCGGGCCTGAGTGGGGTTGAGAGGATCCAGTTCGCTTTGTGAGGATAAAACAGGAATTTACGCTTGAATCGCCGCATCGATTCCGAGGCGCCAAAATACGTTCCGTAACTGTAGATTTTGACCGCTGGATAGGAGGTGTAAAGCTCGCGAGCAATCTCAATGATCAGCAGAGGAACAATGCCGTCGTTGAGGTACCGGTCATGCCCGTAGAAATCGGCCAAATTGCAAAGATCGCCAGCGACGAGACAGCCGGCATAGGCCAGGAGTTTGCCATCTTTGAAAACACCAAAATAGGGATAGTCATGGTAGGGTGATTGGGAAGGAGGATGGGTGATCGGACGAACCCGGCCCTCGCGTATTTCCAGAGGAAGCGTACCCTGCCGGACCGGAGTCGACTGCCAGATCTCACGAATATCTTCCAAGCGGGTGTTAAAATCGAACCGCTTCATTTCGTACCCGAGCCGCAGGGCCTTCCGGTGGTTTCCCCGCGCCGGGGACTCGAGCAGGCTGAAATACGTCTCGAAATCAACGGGCATTTTGCATAAGGAAAATCCGTATTTGTATTTTTCAACAAAAAACAATTTGGGATGACGCGACCGGGCTTCGGCATAGTAGCTCTTGACCACTTGGGCGTAGAAAGGATCGTTCTGCGCCGTTTTTTCCAGCATCAAATTGATCGACGCGGGAGGGAGGTGGTAAATATCGATGAGATCATGAATGCGCATAGAGTTACCGGATGATGACCAATTGTCCTCGACCGGTTTGGTCGTTCGTCGTTTTAATGACATAGAGATAAATCCCGGAAGCCACATGGTCCCCCGAGTCATTGTTCAGATCCCAGGTGGCGATACCTCCGCTTGAATTCAGCCTTCTAACGAGATGCCCTGAGACAGTGAATACTTTGAGGGTCGCGCCAGCGGTGAGGTGGTCGAAGGTAATCGGTAGTGAGGCGTGACGGTCGGCCCGCCAGGGAATTGGGAAGACCCGCAGGCTCGATAAATCTGATGGGACCAGCGTGACATTAGCTTGGGCCGGGGATGAAATATTATTACTGCTGTCGACGGCCATCACAGAGATTTGGTAATCGCCCGGGGATAGATTCATGCTGGCCAATTGGGCCGAAGCGCTGGGTGTAAAAAAATTAGAGGCCGCAGTTCGAGCCCTTGTTTTCGATCCGGAAGTCGGGGACCCGAAAGAAAGAATCCTAGGAATGATCGACCATTGAAACCCGGCAATGCGATGGCCGGAGGGATAGCCGGCGCTGATTTGAGCATTGACGGGTAAGATAGGAGGAAGGTTAAGAGTCGGCGCTGGCAGAGAGCCGGGATTGTTCACCCCAGAAGCATCCAGTATGCCGGCCAACTGCAAGCGAGCAGCTTCCCAGACCCGGGGATCGTTGGACCAGCTGATGTCGGTGTGGACAAAGGTGGGATCACTGGGGTTGTCCACACCATACTCCCACAAGACCCTAGGCACCATCTGGTTGACGATGTTTTGCGTGGTTGTGGGATCGACCGTAGCAGCCAAGGTCAAGTAGTCCACATCCTGAATGCCTCTGCGCCAGTGCTTGAGGCGCAGGCTGGCAATGGGGCCGTTCACGCCGTAGGAGCTGGCCGGGAATAGCTGGTCGGTCCCTGGGTAAAACAAAACACCGTCTCCGTTGCTGTAATTCCACCCCGTCTGACCGATCACCGGGTCCGTGGTTCCCCTCCCCCCAAATGTCTGAGCGGTTTGGAAGACATCCGTGTTTCCACCATTGGCCTGATAATTGTTGTAGTAGGTCGCGTCCCAGAAAAACCATCGGTTAATGTGCTTTTTGTACTGGCCCCACGCCAATTCACGCAGCGCAACCCCATCATCCTCGGTTGCAAAGGAACCGGAGCCCGGCCGGCGCCCGTTGTACACGTAAAACCGTTTGCGGGCATCGTTGGTATAGCTGGCTACCAGGGGCTGCCATACGGATGAAAGACCAACACCGAAGGTGGTGGCGGCGATATCCAGGGAAGGGGTCTGGCTGGCGGCGGTTGGGAGCGGGAGGGTCGCCATGGATTTCATTTGACGACCCGGTCCGGGATTGCTCAAGATCCATTGCGCCCACGTCTGAATTTGGGGGTAATTGGACGATTCATCGATTAAATACAGGAAATATTCGGTGCTGGGGGCGTTCTGACTAAACCAGGTGGCCCAGGCATCGGAATGCTGGTTCATGTCCGTTTGAGTCCCGTTTTTCCAACTCCAGGAGCTATACGTCCCAACGGAATAGACGTTGTTGCCCGTATTCACACCGGGTCCGTTGTATCCGTGGGCGGCGGTAAAGAGACTGCCGTCCAGCCGGGGTCCCCAGTCCGCGCAAGGATGGTCTCCGAACGCCGCACAATCGTTGGATGAATCGTCATTGATCAAGGAAATGCGGTGACGATGGGCCAGCATGAAATGGCGGTCCCTCAGCAGACTGGCTTCGGCGCCCGCGGCAGAGGCGGGATTGACATAGATCGCACCCAAATAGCGGGGATTGATCTCCGTGGATGAAAAGGCCAGCATGGTCTTGGAAGCAGGGGTGTCCGGGAGCGTATAATTGTAGACCTTCAACTGGACCGGAATACTTCCCACGATGGCCCCGCCCTCCTGTACCACCAGGCTCCCCAGGTAATTGCCCACCGGAGCGGTTTTAGGGATATAGACATCGACCCAGATGCTCTGGTTGCGGCCGGCGGCAATCGTAAAGGTCGGGATCAGTTCCAGCGGGACGGCGATTTCAGGATAAAATTTATCATGGTCCGGCCGGCTCTGCCATGTGCCGCTCGCCGATCCGTTCCCGCTCCAAGGACGTCGCATCCGCTTCGGTACATGCCTTTCATCATAGGTCTCATAGGATAATTTGCTCAGCCCTTTAATTTGCAGATACCGCACGTAGAAGAGCTCAATGTTGCGCTGGGTCCAATCAAAGACGCCGTTTCCTGTGGCCGGGAGAGAGGCGATGGTGGCCCCGGCGGGCCCATTCAGGCTGTTAAAAGACACGGCCACGTTGCTGGCGCCGGCGGTGCCGGCCTCGAGAATCACGTTAAAAGCCACGACTTCGTTGCGCCCACCAAAAATCAAGATCTTGGAGCCGTCCCAAGCCTGGTTGTTAACGTTGGTGCCCCGCGTGGCGCGCAATTCGTCCCGGGTCACTTTGTCTTCGCCGTTATTGGCCCAGATGGCGGTGATGCCCTGAGCCTCGGAAACGGGAAAACCGAGGCCTACCAAACGGAGCAGCAGAAAAATGTAGATGAGCGCCGCTGTGTGCTGCCGCCCCGGAGAACGGACCCAGTTCCTGGCGACCAGCAAAGATCGGCCTCGCGCTAGCCCATAGACCAAATTCAACAACGTAAGAGGGAACAGATCGGCCCACGTCTTCCGCCTTAAGGTTAGTCGCAAGCTCAGCAGAAATGCAGGCAGCAGCAACACGCCCAAAGAAACCGCGGCCACATCCATTCTCTTTTGCCAGGCGACCAGGACCGCGCCGATTCCCAGGCCGGCCAGACAGACCAGGGTATAGAAACCGAACAGGACCGGCCGCGCGTTGGTGAGCGCCGAAGGATCGCGCAGGAACACCCGAAGTCCGTCCGTGGCGTGCCAGACGATCTTGCGATAAAATTCCCATACACCGGCCGGCGTCCCCAGATGCGCCACGGCAATCCTCGAATCGCCGATCACCTGATACCCTGCGTTGCGCACCCGACCGCAGAATTCGCAGTCCTCATTGGTCTCTATGGATTCGTCAAACCGGCCGACGCGCTCAAATACGTCGCGGTTTACCCAGGTATTGCACGCGGGGACCCATGCGAGCACTCCTTGCTTTTCGACTTCCAGTTTCCCGTACCAGGTGCGCGCTACCCATCCCGCATCGTTGGGAATGCGAAAGTGAGCCCCCACCACACCGACCCCCTCCTGGGACAACAAGGCTGTGGCTTGCATCAGCCAATCGGGGGGAACAATGCAATCCGCGTCCAGGAAAGCGAAGAGGTCGCCGCGGGCGCGGGAAGCTCCAAGATTGCGCAGCGCCGAAACATGCACGTCCGCTTTTTCCAGGACTGTCAGATTCAGAATCCCCGAATACGACCGCGCAACGTCAAGGGTACGATCGGTCGAGCCGTTATCCACCACAATGACTTCAAAGGACTCCCGCGAAGATCCCAAGTGGACCAATGAATCCAGACATTGCCCGATCACGTTCTCTTCATTCAGGGCGGGAATGATGATCGAAACGACTTTAGCGTCCATGAGCGGCGCGCTCCTTGATGGCGCTGGTGGCAAGAACAAGCCCGGCCAACAGATACGGGTACAGCATATAGGTATGGGATAAAAAACTCATGGCGACGCCATACCCCGCCAACGCATAAAACTGATCCGGGTTTTCCCGACGATGGATCCAAGCGATCTGGAAGACAATCACAAAGAACGCGATAAAAAGAAATCCGCCGACAAAACCTGACTCAGCGAAAGCCAGGAGCCAGCTCGAATGAGCCGTCCGCTGACCCCATTCATACTTCACGGTCGAGGCAAAGGTCTCGTAATTCGCGGGATATTGTCCGAATCCCACACCCCAGACCGGATGGTGAAGAGTCATGTTGACGGCGGCTTTCCAGTAAATGAGCCGACTCTCCTGAGATATTTCCATTTCTTTCGTGGATCTTGAGCTGACATGGAGGGCCAGGACATAACCGAGGCCGAGAAAAGCGGCTATTCCCAGTAGTCTCAGACTCCGTCCCTGAGCCTTAAAGAGAGTTCCAAACGCGAGAATCTGCGCAAGAAAAGCGAGCAAGGCGCCTCGTGACTGGGTGTACCAGATGGCCAGAAGCGAGATCCCCGAGAACAGGATTCCCCCCATCCGCTGGACACTAGGGGCGAGAGGTCTGAACGCTGGGGCTAGCATCAGGGGGAGGACGATGATGATACCTGCGGCCAAATCGTTGGAATCGCCCAGCATCCCGATCGAATGGAGACGGCCGCCGAAGGCCGCATCCCGCGGCAGAATGAGATATTGATAAAAGCCCAGAATCACCAGCGCAAACGTGCTAAGCACCAGGGTCCGCTCCAGTTCCAGGACGCTGTGTTCGTCTTCAATGAGAAACAGGCACATGAGAAAGACAATCATGGACTTAAAAAATATGTTGAACCACTCCACCTGTGCGGCCGTGATATCCGGAACGCGAAACGTCGTCAGGAACAGCCAGGCGCTGTAGCTTAGAAGGAGAATGAGCCCACGCGTCGTCCGGATCGTCGGCTTTCCACATTTTCCCGGATACAGGAGCCAGGAGACCAAACAGACGGCCGCTAGAAGCCGGGGAAGGGCCAGGAGAAGCGGATGGGTCGTCAGGATTTCCCAGGGTCTTAGGAATAACATATGGACAAAGAAACAGAGCGCATTAGCAGGATGAATCAGAGAGAGCGTAAATCCGGCAGCGAGCGCAATGCCGAGCAGCGGCGAGACGCTGTAGAGGAGGGCCCCCAAGCCCAGGCTCAGCAGCCCAAACACAATCGATAACCCGACTATTTGCACCCGGGGGTTTCGTGAATAGTAGCCCGGGACGCTCGCCCGCTCAGCCTGAGTCCCAACAACCATGAGGAGGAAGAGGAGGAGGATGCCCGTTTCCAGATGAATATAAAAGTTCAATTTCTACGCTCCAATTTCAGGGGACCCTCCCATGAAACGACGGGGAGTACGCCCAGAAGCGGTACACCCAGCTGCTCTGCTAAAACCGCCGCGCGCAGTGTCGTCCGATGAAAATATTCCCGCAGGGCCGCCATGGACAGAGAGCCGATAAAACCCAGCGCGAATCCCCAGAGCGCCAGAAGCCCCTTCTTGGGCCAGAGAGGAGAGTCGGGGTACATCGGGCTTTTGACGGTGGCAAAGTAATCCCCTTGATGGGCTCGGTCGGCGTCCAGTGCGATATTGAGGTAATTCATTTTCTTCATGAGATCGTCATGAATCTCCTTGACAGCCGGCAAGGATTGATCCCCCACCACAGCGTTCTCCTGAGCGGAAGGGGGCACCCCGCTTCCTAAAGAGGCACCCTGCCAGCGCCTCAGAATTCTTTCCCGGTCCCTGAGGGCCTTGATCATGGGATGGTCCTCGGTATACTGAGCGCTCAGGGCGCGGATCTGATTGCGAATATCCCCCAGTTCATCGCTGACGACCTGAGGGCGAATGGAAGCGCGCGGGTCCGGGATGGAGGCGATCATGCTGAAAGCCAGTGATTCCAAGCGCTTGCGAATAGCGTCCCGGATATTCACGAGGTTATTCCTATGCGTCTCAAGAAGTGTACGAATCACTTGAGCGTAGATCTCACGCGTGACCTGCAGGGTCACCTCCGGGTCGGTATAAACAAAGCTGACGTGAAAGGTGGTGTTATTCAGATCAAATATTTGAATGCGGGAAAAGAGATCTTCACGGGCGGCGGGCACCTCAGACCCCTTCCGGGCTGGTTGATAAAGACCCAGCCCTTCCGCCAGACGCTTGAGGGAGGGGAGCCGTTTCAGAATCCTTGGGTAAAAGGCCTCGGTGCCCTTCCTGGAATGATACATTCCGTATTTTTCGCCGATGGAATCTAGAAATTCCGGGGTCAGGGCTTGCCGGATCAAAGAGTCTCGTTCGGATTTCATTTCACCGGGATCACTGAGGTTCGGGATAAAATCTTGGATCAAAGGATTCTGAAAATATTTCGCATAGATGGTCAGGGTAAAATGACTTTTGTATTTTTTGGGCAAGGTGTAAGCCGCCACCGTGAATAGGGTCATTCCCAGGGTCGTTCCGATCAGCATGAGACGACGGTATTTCGAGAGGAGGCCGAAGACCTCTGCGGCATTGAATGTTGTTTCGATGGGTGTCTTCATTGGGAGAACTCCTCGTTAGAGACCATCCCGATCAGATGCAGCGCAGGATCCTTCATCACCTTCAGGCAGGCGCTTAAATTTGACGCATTGAGAAGTTTTGAGCTCACCATGAGAACCGATGCATCCGCCAGGTGCGCGACCAGTAGGGGATCAATATTGTTCTTGTTTTGGGCCATGAGAGACACCGTGTCCAGGAGGACAAGGCCATAGTGCCCGGCGTTTTCTCCGGCAACGTGGCTGATCAGCGCGTGATCGCTTTCTTTAACGAGGGAGACGCTGATGGCGCTTTCTTTGACTACTTCGGCTTCGACGGCAGATTGCTGCCGGACCAGACGAGCATCCATCGGTATGTGGGGGGTTCCATTGGATTTGTTTCGGCGATCGGCCAGCGAGAGGTAGTCAATCTGCGAGAAGGACGGATCCAGGCAGTCCTTTAAATTCAATGATTTTGGATTGTGATAAGTCGTCGCGTCGACCACCAGTACGCTCGACCGGCAGGTGTCGACATAGGCCATCGCCAGGGCGGCGCAAAAGAGCGTTTTCCCTTCCATGGGAAAAGAACTGAGGACCGCCAGGGAGCGAAACCGCTTTTGCCTCTGCAGCGCGACGATGCGATACGCCAGACGCTTGAGTTCCGAATAGTGCGTGAGATCCTTGAGCCGGTCGTAACGTGCGGGCTTGACCTGAAGCCATGGGGGGTGAGCTGCCATAGGGGTCCTCATCGGTTGAGATTGTTCGTGCGGTTTAATTCATAGACAATGGCCGCGGACGTAAGGATCGAAACTAGAATGGCGGCGATCTGAACTTTGATCTCAGATTTTGATTGTCTTACGGCATGAACCAGGATGACGTCGCCTTGCACCAGGGCCGGCGCGCGCTGGAACTGATTCCAGGAGAATTCGTAGATGCGCTTGCGTCCATTGGTTCGGCGAATGAGTTCAATATGATCCAGATTCGCCTGTTCCGTAAAGCCATCCGCCTGGGTCAGAGAATCGACAAAGTCCGACCCCGGTTTCAGAGGGTGCTCGCCGGGTTTGCGAACCTCTCCAAGCACGTAAATGGGCAACCGGTACGGGGAGGATGGGGATCGGCCCCCGAGAGAGCCGGAGTACTCCTTTTGTAAAAAGACAAGCTCGCCTCCATACCATCCCACGATCTGCGGTTGGTCCTCGCCGACGCCGTAATATTGATTCAGGTCAATAACAAAAAGCTTTTCGCCTTTCTGAATCCGGGCAAACTGAGGAGGCGTTTCTTTGATCGTCCCGCCCGCCAGGGCGATGACTTGATCCAGGGAGGCGTTCGGTTCCACCAAATAGCGGCCCGGCTTATGGACCAATCCCCGAACGTCAACCCAATAACGTCGTTCCTTGACATGAAGGCCTATATCGGGGGAGGTTTTGAAATAGGGGTGATACAACGCCGCGAGTTTCTTTTTAAGTTGCGCCAGAGTGACGCCGGTCGTATTGACGTCAATGTCATAAGGCAATTGCAGACCCCCATCAAAACCTACGCGGAAGTCCTCGTTAAGTTTGCGGTCGGACAGGGAACTCATGGTTAGCAAAAAGCCCGGTGCGATCATGGGATCCTTTACGTTAGGCCCTTCGGCATCGCGACCCCAGCTTTGCAAGATCGATGAGGTCTGAGTCGCATCTCGGCGACCTTGAGCGCCGAGATCTTTCCAGACATATTGGGGCCGGCCGGTGCCGCATGCTGTGAGGCCCGCCAACAAAAGGCAACACCAGCTTACGCTCAAGGGAGTGGAGTGATTCGATTTTGTTTTAGCCATTAGTCAGTTCCTCTTTCTGTTTGCGAAATGAACAGTTTCAATTGAACTGAAACGTTTCCGCGTACGAAGCCGCCATCGTAGGCGTGTCCCACCGTTTACGAAGGGCCGCCGCCGCCCCCCATCGATCATCGAAAAACTTTGTTTCTCCCGCCGTCTTCAGGGTCGCCAGGATTTCGAGGATTCTCTGCGCCCCCTCTTCGGGTTTTTTCACATCAAAATAATGCGCCCAGGGGCTCAAAAAGCGGTGCCCTTCAATATCGCTGAGGATCGTCGGCAGGCCTGATCCGGCCGCCTCCAGAGGCGCCAGCGGCATGCCTTCGAGCAGAGATCCGGAGATAAAGAGGTCGGAGGCCTGGATCCAATCTTGAGGGTGCTCGGAAGGGCCGGCGATGAAGAGGCGTTCCCGATCCGGCAGATCAAGAATCTTCTGATCAAGATATTCGCGGTATCCTGCCTGGGTCTCTTGTCCCACAAAAAACAGGCTGAGCTCGGCGCGAGCCTCTTTCGACAGGGCTCGCCAGATATCGAGCACAAGGTCTTGTCCCTTACCCGCATGCAGTCTGGCCAGGCAGAGCATCCACCGGCCTGCGTAAAGATGCGGAGCCAGGCCGGGCATGAGTCGCTTCCTCAATGTCTGTTTTTCCAAAGGGATATTCGAAACGAGGGATGAAAGTGAAAAAGCGACCCCGTTGGGGATGACTTCGATGCGCTGGGGCCTGATACCGAGGGCTACAAGCCCGGATTTGACGCCTGTGGAAACGGCAATAATTCTGTCGGGAAAGCGAAGAAAAAACCTGTAATAAAATCGATACCGGCGATTATGCTGGATATCCAGCAGGGTGTGTAGCGTGACAAAAAGTCGGACGTGGCCCAGTGAAAGGACCTTGGCGATACTGCCATAAATGAGCGGACCCAGATCGTGGACATGCAGGACCCGGGTATCATTGGAAAAAATGATCTGCAGGAGACGGACCACACTCCGGAGCGAAAATCCTTTGCGTTTCTGCCACTGTACCAGGGGAATACCCGCTTCTCTGAACTGGGTTTCGAGAGAAGGATCCCCGCCTTGATGATCGTAGGTCGCTACCAGGACTTTGAAACCCGGACGCTGATGCAGCTCCTGAGCCAGTGAATAGACCATTCTCTCCAATCCTCCCAAACCCAGGGTTTGCGCCAGTTCCAGGACATGAATGGTTGCCGGGTGAGCTGAACGCTTCCGAAGATAGACCGCGTAGGCCCCGCCAAAATAGATGACCATAAAAATCGGACCTGTCACGAAGAACCACATTCGCGGATCAGAAAACAGCGGACGGGATAAGACGGCAAAGGCCCCGGCGGCCGCCGCCAAACCCGCTTGAACTCCCATGTCTTTGAAGGGAAGGAATTTCGAATAAGTGACGGCAAAGCTCCGCCGCTGATGGTCCAGGGAATAAAGGCGTATCGTAAACTGTGTGGCCAAGAAAGCGATCAACGCCCCCATGGCGCCCCAATGGCCCACGGCCAGCCAGGTCGCTCCGATCGAAAACGGAGCAAAGAGAAGCGCCGCCCGCAGGATCCACTTGCCGTCGCCCAGCGCACGCGCAACGGAGTCATAGGGCAAAGCAAAACACAGGTAATACAGCGCGTAAACGCGCATAAACGGGACCGCGGGCATATAGCGCTCGGTAAAAAGTATCCGAACAATCGGATCGCTGAAAATCATGAGTCCGATGGTCGCAGGAAGGAGGAAACGAAAAAGCTCGGAGACGCTTTCGGAAAAGAGCGCGGCGGCATGGGTCTTATCTTTTGCTGCAAAGGCCTGGGAAAGCCGGGGGATCAACACGCGGTTCACCGAGATCTCAAAGACGAAAAGCGGTGGAATCATCAGGCATCCCATCGCGTAGAACGCAAATGCTTCCGGGCTTAGCCGAACAGACAAAATCAGCTGGTCTAGATTTTGGAGAACCACCCCGGCGAGCGCCGCGATCGAAACAGGAAGCGCGTACCGGAGCACTTTGACAGATTTGTCCCGAGAGAAAAGGGGTTGAATGTCCCCCGTCTTAAAAAGAAGAAGCCATCCGATCAATGTGCGAATCAGCGCTCCCGCAACGAAAACCAAAATAACCCATTCAATACTGCGCGTCCACCAGGCCGCGGCCAGAAGGCTCACCCCTCTCAAAACATTCGCTCCCGACGAATAAAAAGATCCGGTCCAGATTTTTCCGCGCGCAATGAGTAAGTCTTCGAGGAATTCTGAGGCTAAACCAAACGGCATGGCCATAAGGAACAGGCGCAAATCGGCCAAGGGGATCCGGATGAGCGGGGCGATCCAAGGCGAAAGAATCAATCCGATCGCGCACAAGAGCAGGCTGATAACGACGAGGAGCGTCCAGCTTTGCCGGACCTCTGGTTTGGTATCAGGATATTTGCCGACCCAATGATAAAGACCATTCGAGAGACCCGACAGCAGAAATAAACCGGGGCTGATCATGACGTAAAGAAAAAAGATTTTGTATTGCCCCATTTGATCAGGGGTCAGAATCCTCACTAGAACGAGCGGCAGAAAGAGATTCAGGACTGCCGCGAACCCATTCGTCAGGGAGATCGGCCAATGGGAAGTGGATTTATCGGCCACTATTCCCCCGCAACACCATGAAGATCGTTTTTAGGATTACCTGAAAGTCCATCTGAGGAGACATGCGCTGGATGTAATAGAGGTCGTATTCCAGCTTCGTTTTACACTCTTCGACGGAGGCGGCATATCCATTCTTGACCTGCGCCCATCCCGTGATGCCCGGCCGCACAAGAAGGCGCAACGAAAAAAGCGGAATGGCTTCGCTTAAGAGTTGATAAAACTCCGGGCGCTCCGGTCTGGGACCCACGAAACTCAATTCCCCGCGCGGAACATTCAGGAGCTGGGGCAGTTCGTCCAGACGGGTCTTTCTCAGCCAGCGTCCGAGACGCGTCACCCGCAGGTCCCCCTCACTCGCCCATTGGGGACCTGAGGACTCCGCCGTCAGGGACATCGTCCGGAACTTGAATAATGAAAACTTTTTCCCGTGATACCCCAGGCGCTCCTGGCGATAGAAAATCGGCCTTCCGCTGGTCGCGTAGATTGCCAGAGCCAGCCCCAGCAACAAGGGCGAAATAAGGATTAGGAGAAAAATCGCCAGGACCGGTTCGATGAGAGTTTTTAGATAAAAATACAAGCGTATCGAAGGACTCTGGTAGGTTGACCCCAGGAGGAAGCTCCAGGCATCGGCCGTGCCAAGATTCACCCGGCCGCGGATCTCCTTCAGGAGGTGTTCCACATCGACAATCCGCTGGCCGCGAAGATGCGCGCTGATGAGCTCGCTGTAGGGTTTGAGCTTGTGGGCTGATCGTCTGGAAATTACCAAAGTCTCATGACCCCGGGGAGAGGAGCCATTGGTATCCGAAAGAATGCAGGGATGAATGGTGATCCAATCCGCGGACCCGGATTCCTTAATCTGTGCGGACAACGTTTCCTGTTCTTCCGGAAGCAGATAGGTCGCCAGACTCAAGGGCCTTTTAAGATTCATTTCCAGGCTCCCTGCGGCTGCTTGTTCGCCTGAATAATAAGGATGGGAGCAAGAAGAGAGATTAGCGCGGCGCCGCTGAGCTGTCGGAAACTTCCGGAAGTGACCATCAGGACCCCAACGGCAGCCGCCGTCGGAAGCACGACGAATTGAAACGCCAGGGCTAACCCGAAAACGATCAAGGCGACCCAATAAGCCCAGAGCACTCGGAAAAGCCTTCGGCCTGCCACCACCCCGGCGACAGGATTGCGTCGTAAACAGGAAGGCAAGAGCGCCCTGACCCATTGCAGATTGCCGATCAGTAACCGCTTTCGCCTGCCGAGATCCAGTTGGTGCTGTTCGACACCGGCATCCCGGACTTCCCCTACGGGGTAGAGAATGACACCCTTCGGGTAAAGCGCTCGCAGCGTCAAAGGAATCACCACATCATCATTCAACCAGGGAGTATTCCCCAGAGAGTCCAGTGCCTTCTTCAGAAAAGGAGTCTTATAGCCGACGGTCGCGCCATGGAGGCTGACGGGACCTCCGCAAATCGCTTCAATGCGTTTCAGGGTGGTTTCCAGGCCCCAGAGGATGCGATGGAGCCAGCCAGCTCGTTGAGGCCGATAGGAGGGAGCGATGGCCATAATGCCCTGCTTCCGGGTGCCAATGCGCTGCATGACGTCGGAGAGGAAAGTTTTGGGCCAGAGAGTCCCTGCATCTACCAGGAGGACCCAATCCGAACGGGACTCTGTCACCAGCGTCTTAATCACGGCCCATTTCCCGCTTTTTTCCTCAAATTTTGTAATACAAACCCTGGGGAATCGTCGCACTTCCTCGGATGTTTTATCCGTACAGGCATCCGCTCCGACGTGAACCTTGATCTGGGGAACCGGCTGAATTCGAGGACGGGTCCGGAGGTATCGGATGGCTTGGTGGATACTCTTTAGAGTCGCGCCCATGAGCGCGGCTTCATTGTGCGCGGGAATGATGATTTCGATGCGCAAAGGAAAGGAAGACAGGTCGGGCCCTGAAGACGATTTTTCTTCTGACTTTCGGTGTAGAAAATAATATCCGGACAGGGCCAAAAGAGGACACAGAACCGAGAGCCCTAAAATTCCAAAAATGCCAAGACTCAATAAGATAGGAATCATATTCTCTTTACTCGACCGTGACGCTTTTAGCCAAATTGCGCGGTTGGTCGACGTCGCATCCGCGAAGGACGGCGATGTAATAGGCCAACAACTGCAGGGGAATGACCGATAAAAGGGGCGCTAGATATTCGTGCGTTCGAGGGACCGTCAGAACATAATCCGCCAGATTTTCCACCGCCGCATCGTTTTCCGTGCTCAGGGCGATGAGCCGGCCCCCTCGCGCTTTCACTTCTTCCATGTTGGAGAGCATTTTCTCGCGAACGGAAGATGCGGTAACGATTGCGACCACCGGCATCTCTGCATCGATCAGAGCAATGGGGCCGTGCTTCATCTCTCCCGCAGGGAATCCTTCGGCATGGATATAGGAGATCTCCTTTAATTTGAGCGCCCCCTCCAGAGCGATGGGGTAGTTGAGATGGCGCCCCAGGTAAAGAAAGTTCCTCTGACTCGATACGTCTTGAGCGATCGTTTTAATGCGGCCGGCTTGTTCAAGCAGCGCACACACCGAAGCCGGCAATCTAGACAATTCCTCGAGGAGGAGACGCGCCATCTCAGGGGTCACCGTACCGCGGCATTGACCCAGGTAAAGCGCCAGGATAAAGAGGGCCGTGAGTTGGCCCGTAAAGGCTTTGGTCGAAGCGACTCCAATTTCCGGCCCGCAATGCGTGTAAAACGCATGAGCCGCATCGCGCGCGGCGGTCGATCCCACAACGTTGGACAAGGCAAGGGTCGTTAACCCTTGAGCCTTGGACCGTCTAAGCACCGACAAGGTATCCGCTGTTTCTCCGGACTGCGTGATAGCGACGACCAGCGTCCCTTTTTCTTCGGTAAAACGTCGGTACCGATATTCGCTAGCGATCTCGACCGTACAAGGAACGCGGGCGATTTCCTCGATCCAAAAGCGAGCCACCAGCGCGGCGTGATAGGACGTCCCGCATCCGATCAAGCAGACTTTCGATAACGTGATGGCGGTCGGCATTGGCAGGATATCGTCCAGCAAGACCCGGCCTTCTTGTGTTGAGATACGGCTGCGATAGGTGTTGGGGATGGTCTTCTGCTGTTCGAAGATCTCCTTAAGCATGAAATGCTCATAGCCGCTTTTCTCGGCCATGAGGGCATCCCCGGTGATCGCCTGCGGCGGGCGCACAACGGAGAGGCCGTTTTTTTCGAAGATCTTCACCCCCTCCTGGGTTAACTCCGCGATGTCACCGTCTTCAAGAATAATCATGTTTCGCGTATAGGACAACAGGGCGGGAATGTCGGAGGCGAGGAACGTTTCGTTTTCCCCTACCCCCAGGACGAGCGGGGAGTCTTTCCGCGCCGCGATTAAGCGTCCAGGATCTTCCTCGGATATCACGCCGATCGCGTAGGAACCCCGGACCTGTATCAAAGCGTTTCGGACGGCGTCCAAAAGGTGTCCTTTGTAATGCTCCTCAATGAGATGGGCCAGCACTTCAGTGTCTGTCTGAGATTTAAAACGATGTCCCTCTGCGGTTAGACGATTTTTAAGTTCCATATAATTTTCAATGATGCCATTGTGCACGACAACAATATTGCCGTTGCAGCACGTGTGCGGATGGGCGTTTTCTTCAGAAGGACGACCATGCGTGGCCCAACGCGTGTGGCCAAGCCCCACGGTCCCGATGACGGGATTTTTCTGGAGCAATGCCTCCAAGACATGAAGCTTGCCCACGCTGCGGCGCACAGCCACGCTGTCACCATTGAGGACCGCGACACCCGCTGAATCATACCCACGGTATTCGAGTCGGCGTAAGCCGTTTACCAAAACAGACGAGGCGTTTTGAGCGCCTATATAGCCAACGACGCCGCACATAACTACGTAGAACCTTTCATCGCTGATAGCCTCGGAGTCTACCACTCATGCCCAGGGAGACGGGGTCTTTCAAGAGATCAATCATGATCCTGGCGTAATCCAGATGGCCACCCCGTTTGCGTACATCCCGTTGCGTCCGCGCCGTTACGTCCTGAGTCCTCTGCTCGCCATCATGCAGCGGCGGCTCGCGTTCCTGGGCGTGATCGACTCCTCGCTGCCCCTTGTTTTTAAAATTCCTTCGAAAATGATTTTGATCCATGGGGTTAACCTCCTTAGGGGTATATGGTAGGAGTCTATGCGCCGGCTGCCTATCAGGGTTCAGTTCTATTTTTACTCTCTAGGAAACTACGATGAGGGGGGTAGGCCAAACCCCTAGGGCACATAAAGCGAACGAGTGATTGCTTTGGGAGTGTAACGGTTTTTGAACACCGCTGAATTATTTTGTTGCTGAAAGAAATTGTAAGTCTCTTCAAGACCTTTTTGGAGAGTGATCAGGGGTTCCCAGCCCAAATGCTTCCGGGCCCGTTCGACGCTCAAAACACTTCGCGCCAACTCGCCGGGCCGGACCGGAGCATAAGCGGCTTTTTTTGCATCCTTATCTAGGCGAGCGAGGTCCTCATAGAGGCTATTGACGGATGTGGTCAACCCCGTTCCCACGTTAAAGGTATCGTTTTCTCCCTTCGTGAGAGCGGCCACGTTGGCCTGAACGACATCGGAAACAAAAACATAATCTCGTTCCTGTTGTCCGGTTCCATAAATCGTCACGCGCTCTTTGGCGATCAATTTACCTGCGAAAATGGCGACGACCCCCGCTTCGCCATGAGCGTCTTGACGCGGCCCATAGACGTTGGCGTAGCGCAGGATGGTATAGGGAAGGCGGTAAACTTTGCCGTAGTAACGGATGTAGCGTTCCGCCGTGTCCTTGCTGATTCCGTAAGGCGACTCGGGACGCGGCGGGTCCTCTTCATGTGCGGCCCGGGTTGTGCATTCGCCGTAAATCGTTCCTCCGGATGAAGAGAAAATCATCTTGCGCACGCCGTAAGTCCGGCAGCATTCCAACAGGCGAAGGGTCCCAAGAATATTGACGGAGGCGTCGAAGCAAGGGTCCTGGACGGATTTTCGCACGTCCAATTGGGCGGCCAGATGCGTAACGACTTCAAAACGCGAAGCCGCAAAGAGCGCACCCAAGTTGGGATCGCGGATGTCCGCCGTGACCAATCGAGCCTGGGGGTTGACGTTTTTCTTTTTCCCCGTAGATAAGTCGTCGACCACAGTCACATCGTGCCCCTGCGCCAGATACGCATCGACCACATGGGAGCCGATAAATCCCGCCCCGCCAGTCACTAAAATCTTCAATTGTACACTCAGACGTTTGCCTCCTCCTTGTGCATCGGATTACATCTTTTCTATGCGATTGACCTGACGGGATCTAGCGAAGTTATCGACCATTGGCCCGGACCCATCGCGCATAAAGAAGATTTCTGGTATGCCGAAAGCGGGCTGGCATCGACCGCGCAAGTCCGATGAACCCTTTTCGTCCATTAAGGTCTAGATGCGTGTGGGCCGCAATTTCGTCAATCCGCCCTTTTTCGACGTGCTTTTGCCGTTCCCTCTCTTGGTCGTTTTCAAACCTTCGCTGTTCTTTGCTTTTGAAACTCCAAAAACCATTATGTTGATGCACGGGGTCTCCTCATGACGTGAATGATACGAGGTGCCGCGGTTTTTAACTATCGGGGGCGTAAGCTGTTTTTCGTATCGTGGGATCTACTAGGGTGAAACTAGTCCAACCACCTATGCGGCGTAGGATGCGATGCAGGGCCGACATTACGGCTGGAGCTTTCCGCGCGTTTTGGCTAACTGCTCACGAAGAGCCTTGTGATCGAAGGGAGCCGCCGCATCGGCTTCATCCAGCGACGTCCGGGCTTCCGCGTAACGCCCCTGCTGAATGTAAATGCCAGCCAAGGTCTCCAGGGCGTACGGTTTTAAAGGCCCTCCCTGCGTTAAAGCGGTGAGGGCAAACTTTTCTGCCGTATTCAAATCTTTTCCGCGGCTCAGATAGATCATCGCTAGATTGTTGTTGGCGCCGGCGTGACTGGAATCCCAGTGCAGCGCCTGGCGATAGCGCGCCTCCGCTTCATGTAAGTCCCCGTTTTTGAAAGCGAGATTACCGAGAGCGATCAGTGCAGGAACATTGTTCTTCTGAAGATGAAGGGCGGACGCGTATTGCTGGACGGCATTTTCCCTCAGCCCTTGATCCTCATAAGAGGCTCCCAGCCGCAAGTGCTCATCGGGCGTGAGTGGGTCGGCGTGTCGAACGAGCTGCGGAAAGGCAGAGCACGCCTGCAGGACACTCAAAATCAGAGGACAAGCCCACGTCCCGATGCCCTTACGAACCCGCATGGGTTGGCCCCTTGCCGTGCCCGGGGGGTAAGATCAATAACGTCGAACGCTTCGTCTTGTCCCAGTCTCCCAGAAAGCCCTGATAGGTGATAAACCGGTCTTTCTTCAAACCGGAATGAAGGGTGAGCCCTTGGCGCGTATCATCATAGCCAGTGATCACGACGAAATGGCCGATAGGGAGGAAATCAAACCCGCGATTAATAAATGCGATCAGCGGGTGCCCGGCTTTCAGTTCCGATTTGAGATTCTCGATGCTCCCGTTATACAGGTGGGCTTTAAAACCACGGTTCTGGGCGGCCAGCAACAGGTCCATGGGAAGGCTTCCCTTGAGCTGCGCCAAGTAGATTTCTTTTTTGAGTGTCGGATGATCCACCGGATGGTTCCAGAAGGTGAGAACGCTGGCCAACACCGAGGGCCCGCACTGGTCGCTCCGATCAGGAAAGAAGGGTACGCCCAGAAGCCGTCGGTCGTTTGCTTGGGATGGGCCATCCCGCAGAGGTGGCCGCTGAATGCCAGCACATCCTGCGAACACCATCCAGAGAGTCCCCCCAAAAACCATCAACAAGCCAATTCTTAACCTGCGAGCCCTGGCCATGGAGAGGTGGGATCGTTAGACCCGTTTGAACAAAAAGACAAACAGTAGAACGAGAATCCCAATAACGAGTAATCCGACAATGATGCCCAGACCCGCGTCGCCTCCTGGATGGATCGTACGAATCTGCTTGGCCATTTGATGGACCTGCGCATCAGAGAGCTGACTTAACCGCTGGTTGATCTGTTCTGGGGTCAACTTGAACTCGAGAAGTCGCTGGCGGATCATTTTAGATTCCAGGACGGTCTGGACCGTTTTGAGATCGGCCGCCCGAGCGGCACTCATTTCATGATCTGTGTTGACGATCTCTGCGGGTGCCAGCATCGCCCACGCCTGGGGCGGTAGGGTCATCGCCAAGGTCGTTGCGACCATCAGCGTTCCGATCAGGAACTTTCTGGAGAATGAACTCTGCTTGTTTTGCATACGAGCCTCCTTTAACTTTCAGACCCATGGTAGGAGATATAGGACATGACTGCCTATCAGGACGGAGCGCTATTTTCGTCGTCGGGAGAACTACGAGGCAGGGACTAGGTCAAACGCTGATGGGGCAGGCTAATTGAGATGATTGCTTTCGACCCAGTGGACGGCGTGCTGGGTGAGTTCATGGGCGTTGGCAAGATTCATTTTCACTTTGATATGAGCCCGG
>Ga0155753_139_pt5 | contig 23390 bp, 24 predicted proteins | sample RifCSPlowO2_01_FD_107407 | JGI IMG/M metagenome (GOLD analysis project Ga0155753, IMG submission 107407) | Elusimicrobia bacterium RIFCSPLOWO2_01_FULL_59_12
CCCGCCGATGGGAAAGTGTTGGAAGTCGTCCTGGGGAAAGAAAACAACTCGCCGGTATGGGTCATCCGGATCTTCCTTTCGATTTTTGACCCGCATCTTCAGCGCGCCCCGATGGCCGGGCAGGTCAAAGCCGTGCGTTACACCAAAGGAAAGTTTCTTGACGCCCGCAACCCGCGGGCGGCCTTTGAGAACGAGCAGAACCGCATCGAGATCGCCGCGAAAGCGGGTTCTGTGAACGTCCCCATCGCCGTCACGCAGATCGCGGGGCTGATTGCCCGCCGCATCGTCTGCTGGGTCAAGGGGGGGCAGGTCCTTGCCGCGGGTGAACAGGTCGGACTGATTCGCTTTGGATCGCAGGTGGACATCACCTTCCCCGCTTTCGTGCGCGTCCGCGTGAAAGCGGGGGACCGCGTCGAGGCCGGGCAGTCGATTTTGGCTGAAATAGGCAGTTAACCCTTCTATGAAAAAAGGCATCTATGTGATTCCCAGCCTGTTGACGCTCGCGAACCTGGCGGCGGGCGTGATGGCGATTTTGTTCGCCGCCAACGGCCGCTATTCCGCGGCCGCCTGGGCGATCATATTCGGCATCTGCATGGACATGATGGACGGCCGGATTGCCCGCTGGATGGGCGCGACCAGTCAATTCGGCCTGGAACTTGATTCCCTGGCGGACGTGATCACCTTCGGGGTTGCTCCGGGCATCCTGATGTACCAATTTGCGCTCGTGGGACACGGCCGCCCCGGCTACATGATTGCGATTTTCTTCGCGATGGCCTCCGCTCTGCGCCTGGCGCGTTTTAATCTGCGGGCCCAGCAGAGCGCGGAACCGACCACGTATTTTGTGGGTCTGCCGGTGCCGGCCGCGGCCGGGATTCTCGCGTCGTTTGTTTTGAGCTATGAGCTCTTCGGATCGGCCGCCGTCACCGTGAAAACCATTCCGATGCTGATGATGCAGATGCCGCTCTTCTTCCAAATGATACCGCTGACGATGCTGATCTTGTCGTTCTTGATGATTTCCCAGGTGCACTACGGCGATTTTAAAAAGCTCAAGCTCGGCCGGCCGAAATCGCTTCAGAGCCTGAGCGTGATCGCGGCCGGGCTGCTCCTGGTCTTTACGTACCCGCAGAACACGATCTTCATCGTGTTTTCGCTGTACGTGCTTTCGGGGTTGTGGATGTTTGCCTGGCGGTTCTACCATTCGCGGCGAACACCCCCCTTGGCGAGGCTTTTTGGCCGGCGCAGCACGGACCGTGTGGACGAGGTTCTCGCCGCCGGTCCTTCCGCCCCGCCGAAAGAGAAATCGTCAGGGTTCAACTAACCTATGGACTCCAATAAAGTCATTATTTTTGACACCACGTTAAGGGACGGCGAGCAGGCACCCGGCTGCAGTCTGGGTCCGGCGGAGAAGCTTCAGGTCGCCGAACAGTTGTACCGCCTGGGAGTGGATGTCATCGAAGGCGGGTTCCCGGTGTCCTCCAAGGGAGACCTGGAGGCCGTGAGAAATATCGCCAAGTCCGTGGGACGCCAGCCGGACCCGCCTGAAATCTGCGGGTTGGCCCGCTGCGTGAAGGGCGATATCGAAGCCTGCGCGGAGGCCGTTAAACCCGCGAAACGGCCGCGCATCCACGTGTTTATCGCCTGCTCGGACATTCATTTGGTGCACAAGCTTCATATGACCCGCGACCAAGTCGTGGCGCGGGCGGTGGAATCCGTCAAATGGGCGCGCAAGTACACCGATAGCGTGGAGTTTTCAGCGGAAGATTCAACGCGGTCGGATATTCACTTTTTGGCACGGGTTTTTGAAGCGGTGATCAACGCCGGGGCGACCACGGTCAATGTCCCCGACACCGTCGGATTCGCGATCCCCAACGAATACGGAGAATTGATCCGGAAACTTCGTGAGATGATCCCGAATATTCATAAAGCGGTTGTGTCCACCCACTGCCAGGACGATCTCGGCTTGTCGGTAGCGAACTCCCTGGCCGCGGTCAAGGCGGGCGCGCGCCAGGTCGAGTGCACCATTAACGGGTTGGGCGAACGCGCCGGGAACACCAGTTTGGAAGAGGTGGTGATGGCGTTGAAGACCCGGAAAGACCTGTTTGATGTGACGATCGGCATCCACACCAAGGAAATTGCCAAAGCGAGCCGGCTGGTGTCCTCTCTGACCGGCGTGCTGGTACCGCCGAACAAAGCGATCGTGGGCGCCAACGCTTTCGCGCATTCTTCGGGCATTCATCAGGACGGCATTTTGAAGTACCGTCAGACCTACGAGATCATGAACCCCAAGGACGTGGGGATTGAGGAATCCACGCTGCTTCTGACGTCTCGCAGCGGCCGCCACGCGCTGGAAAATAGGCTGAGGCACCTGGGATACAAGCTGAACAAGAAGCACCTCAATGAGATGTTTGTCCGGTTTAAGGCGCTGGCGGACAAGAAACGCTATGTGTTTGATGACGACCTGTTGTCCCTGGCCGAAGAAGAGGCCACGGAGATGCAGGAGGAGTACGTGCTGGATTATCTTCACACCTCCAGCGGGCATGGCGTGGTCCCCACGGCCACCGTCCGGATCAAAAAGCCCAACGGCGATGTGATTCAGGAGGCCGCCTGCGGTGACGGACCGGTGGATGCCGCCACCAAAGCTATCGATAAGGTCGTGGGTTTTAAGCCGAAAATGCTGGATTACAATTTGCGCGCGCTCACCAGCGGGAAAGACGCGCAGGGCGAGGTCTCCATCCGTATTGAAGAAGGCGGGATGATCATTCTGGGCCGTGGAGCGTCCACGGATATCATCGAGGCCAGCGCGAAAGCGTATTTAAATGCGTTGAATAAACTGAGCAAAGCCAAACGATATCGCGCCAAGAACGGGAAAGGGAACTAGGATGGGTCAGACGGCGATGCAGAAGATCCTGGCCGCGCACGCCGGGAAAAAAGAGGTCAAAACGGGCGAGTTCATCATGGCCAAGGTGGATCTGGCCATGGCGAACGACGTCACCGCGCCGATTTCGATCAAAGCCTTGGAACGGGCCGGGATCACCAGGCTTTGGAACAAGGACCGGATCGCGATCGTGCTCTCGCACTTTGTGCCCGCGAAAGACGCTTTGAGCGCCGCGCAGGCGGCGGTGGCGCGCGAGTTCTGCCAGAAGTACGATATCAGCCTGTTCTTTGACGAAGGCAGGGGCGGGATTGAGCATTCGCTCCTGCCCGAGCTGGGGTTGGTGGTGCCCGGCGATGTGGTGATCGGCGCCGACTCGCACTCCTGCACCTACGGGGGCCTGGGACTGTTCTCGACCGGCGTGGGGAGCACGGACCTGGCGGCGGTGATGGCGACCGGAGAGTGCTGGCTGAAAGTTCCGGAAACGATGAAATTCACCTATCACGGCAAGCCCGGCCCCTGGGTGACCGGCAAGGACCTCGTTTTGTATACCATCGGGCAAATCGGGGTGGACGGCGCGCTCTATCGCAACATGGAATTTACCGGGGACTCGTTGAAGCACCTGTCGATGGAAGCCCGGTTGACCATCACCAACATGGTGATAGAGGCGGGGGGGAAATCCGGTTTTATTGAAGCCGATGAAGTGACGGAAGCGTATTTGAAAGGCCGCGCCCAGCGCCCCTGCACGATTTACAAGAGCGATCCCGACGCGGCCTACTGCGTCAAGCACGAGTGGGACATCTCGGGGATGGAGCCCCAGGTCGCCAAGCCGAACCTGCCGGACAAAGTCGTCGGCGTGAGCGAAGTTCTCGGGGCCAAAGTGCACTCGGCCTTCCTGGGCTCCTGCACCAACGGCCGCATTGAAGATCTCCGCGTCGCTGCGCAGATCATCAAGGGCCGCAAAGTGGCCAAGGGCCTGCGCTTCATGGTGATCCCCGCCACCCAGAATATCTATCGCCAGGCGCTCAAAGAAGGACTGATCGACATTTTTATGGACGCGGAGGCCGTCGTCTCAGCCGCGACCTGCGGGCCCTGTCTGGGCGGGCACATGGGGGTTCTCGGGCCGGATGAGGTCTGCATCTCCAGCTCGAACCGGAATTTCCCCGGCCGCATGGGTCACCGGGACTCGCAAGTGTATCTGGCGAACCCCGCGGTCGTCACCGCCAGCGCCGTCGCCGGTCGCCTCGCGCACCCTGAGGAAATTTTGGGGAAGAACGTCATCCCGGCAGCGGCTTAGAGACGTGGTATCGTGATAACGTGATAACGTGGTAAAGCGGCAGCGATAAAACATTCTTTTTCTTGCCGACGTTATCACGTTATCACGTTACCACGATATCACCTTGCCACGCAGTTATAGGAGATGAACATGATCAAGGGAACCGCACATAAATTTGGCGACAATGTCGATACCGACCAGATCATTCCCGCGAAGTATCTGGTCACCACCGATGCCAAAGAATTGGGAAAGCACTGCATGGAGCTGGCGGATGAGAATTTTCCGTCCAAAGCGAAACCGGGCGACGTTCTGGTGGCAGGGACCAACTTCGGCTGCGGCTCCAGCCGCGAGCACGCGCCGCTCTCGATCAAGGGGCTGGGACTGTCGCTGGTGATCGCGGAATCGTTCGCGCGGATCTTCTTCCGCAACTGCATCAACATCGGAATGCCCATCTTGGAATCGCCTGAAGCGGCGAAAGAGATCAGGGCGGGAGATCAGCTGGAAATCGATTTAGACAAGGGCCGGATCAAGAATCTCACCCAGAACAAAACCTACCAGGCCCAGCCGTTCCCGGAGTTCATGCAGAACATTGTGAACGCCGGCGGCCTCATGCCGTACGTCAAAAAGCGTCTGGCGGCATCCTGAATGAGCGGCGGCGGCGTGGAGCGGCGCAGAGCAACACGGTCCCGGAGTGATCTGGTGATTGAGCTCTATGAGCCCGAGGGCCGCTTGGTGGTGGGTGTGGGACGCCTTCGTGATCTATCCTCCCTGGGTTTCCGGTTTGAGGGGACCCTCCGTCTGCAGGTCGGCGAGATGTATCGGGCGCGCGTCCGGCTGCAAAAAAATCTTCTGCTGGAAGTTCCTATCAAAGTGGCGTGGGTGCGGGGCAAAGGGCTTGAACACGCTTACGGCATGGAATTCTCGGGCATTTCCAAAGCGGATTTCGAAAAGATGGAACGTTGGGTGAAAAAGGGAAAGGTTTAAAGGATGTCGCAGACGGCCTGTCCCGCCCCTTACATCTCATCGTGCCGTTGATTTTTCCAAAAGCTGGTTTATTAAATGAAATGGAAATTGGCCTGGGTACCCTCCATCCTGTTGGCTTTCGCCATCTTGTTTGTTCACCTCTCGGGCAACGACAAAGCACCGTATTTTGTGCTCTACGCGTTGATAGCCGGTAGCTCCATTCTTGTAATTCTGTTCGGTATGGCCCTGTTACCCCAGGGACGTGTCAGAGATTCATGGCGACAGTGTGCTGTTGCAGCCCTCCCTTGGGCTTATGTTGTAGTCGCCGTACTGCTCGCAAGGATAGGTTGGGTTGATTCGATTTACCTGCTTGGTTTTAGATGATGGAATCGCAGACGGCCTGTCCCACCTCGATGGTGGTGGCAGGCTTTTTTTTGGATGTAAGTCGGCGGTGACGCGGCCGGAGGCCGGATCGTAAGCTCCGAGCTATGCAGCGATGAGATGAGGGTTGATCAGCCGGGATTGCAAAGGGGGAGCAAGATCATCGATCTCTACCTTGATCACAGGCTGGCCAGGTTCCCTTTGGGCGAGACCTACGCGCTCGCTCCATTCGTTAAAATCAGTCTTGCCTTTGACCCGGAAAATGATTTGAGCATTATTCGGTATTTGCCCATCCATCTCGGGGTGAGCCAAGACGTATTTGCTGAATTCCGCAGAGAGTGTCCTTTGTAATTCCCAAAAATATTTTTCATCCATCATGAGGCACCTCTTTCATATAACGCTCGCGATAGGCTTGCCAATTTTGCTCTAGGTCCTCATCGGCGTACGTCAAGGCTTCTTTGTAATCAAGCGCCGGCATTCTTACTTTTTCAACTTTCCCGCCGTAATGGAGAATGTCGCAATGGGCAAATCCATGAGCCGTGTCGTAACGAATCGCGGGATGCCAATGTTCCTTGACCCAAACCTCTAGTTGAACCACAAACTTCACAACCTCGTTTTTTCGGCGATGATGCTCATGCCGCTTACGGCAATCTGGCGCATAGGGTGTAACAAAACTTGTGACTTTAATATCATCCGACACCAAGCGATTTTATCATATCGAATCGCAGACGGCTTGTCCCACCTCGGCGGTGGTGGCGGGCTTGTTCTTTGGATGTAGGTCGGCGGTGACGCGGCCGCTTTCTAGGACTCCTTCGACCGCTTTGTAGATCGCGTTAGCTTCTTCTTGAAGATTGAAAGTGTATGCGAGCATAGCCCCCGCGGAGATGATGGCTCCCAAGGGATTCGCTTTGTTTTGTCCGGCGATATCTGGGGCTGAACCGTGGACTGGTTCGTACAGACCCACCCATACCTCTGAGCCGCCTTTTTTATCTCCTATCGATGCCGAGGGCAGCATTCCTATGGAGCCTGTCAAGACAGCGCCTTCATCGCTTAAAATGTCTCCGAACATATTCTCCGTCAGCAAAACATCAAACCGTTTTGGATTTAGGATCAACTGCATCGCACAATTATCCACCAACATGTGATCCAGAGCAACTTCAGGATAATCCTTGGCGATTTCGGTAACCACCCTGCGCCAAAGCTGGGAGGTCTCCAAGACATTTGATTTGTCCACACTGGTCAACTTTCGCCGTCTTTTGAGTGCCAGACCAAAAGCATAGCGGGCGACCCGTTCGATCTCCGCCCGAGTATAGACCATCGTATTCACGCCTTTTTCTTCTGATCCCTGCCCCGAAATCCCCCGTGGAGTCCCGTAGTACAGGCCGCCGGTTAGCTCTCGAACGATGATCATGTCCGTTCCCTCAACGAGGTGGTTCTTCAGGGGAGAAGAATCAATCAGGGCCTTATACGTTTTAATCGGTCTTAGATTAGCGTAAACCTTAAGAGCCTTACGGATTGCGAGCAGACCCTTCTCCGGGCGTTTCTCGGGCGGGGCATTGTCGTATTCCGGAAGGCCGACGGCGCCCATCAAGGTCGCGTCCGCCGCCAAAGCCAGCTTTTCGGTTTCGGGAGGGAAGGGGGACCCGGTCTTTTTGATCGCAATCCCGCCCAACAGGCCCTCTTTGAGACTCAGGGCGTGATTAAACTTGGACGCCACGCGCTCCAACACCTTCACCGCTTCGCGCGTGACCTCCGGGCCGATCCCGTCCCCGGGCAGGATTAGAATTTTCAGTTCCATCGTCGACATTATACCTTGAAACGGAATTGAAAGGGTGGAACGGGTGGGGGGATCAGCTGGGAGAGGCGGTCGAGGCGTTGATGCGTTTGAAATTGAGGTAAGCGAACACCAAGAGCGAACGCTCCGCATCGATATCCTTCGCGGTGGGCGTGACATCGAGCTCGTCCACCAGGGTCAGTTCGACGCGGTTCCCTTCTTTCGATTGGATGAGGTCAGCGAGCCGGTTGAGGACATCGAGCGCGGCGATTTTTAACGACGCGGTATTCTCGTCGAAAAGGTATTTGGCCTGCAGGGTCACGCGGATGTGGCCCTTTTGGACATATTGGACGTTCAAGGCGCTGTCGGGGGTGTTGGACCCGTAGTTCAGGGTGGCCTTTTCTTCCGCCCGCTTCTTGGCGTTAGTGACGATTTCCTGGCGGATCTGCAGGAGGTACGCTTCCGCTTCTTTGGTATTTTGTTTCCGCTGGATCGCTTTTTCAAAGCTGTCGAAGGCCTCTCCCAGCCGCCCCAGGTTATAGAGCTGCGTTCCCTGCCAGTAGAAATTGTTATCGGTCTGATCCGCGGGTTTGCTGGCGTCTTCCGCGCGGCAGATATGGGCAGGAATGAAAAGGAGACACGCCATGACTGTCATCCCCGCGAAAGCGGGGATCCAGGAAGTTGGCCGGGGCTGGATTCCCGCCCTCCACACAACGGGGCGGGCGCGCCTGCAGTGTGGCGTGCGCGCTTGCGCGGGAATGACGACTTGTTTGTTGTTTTTCATTGTCCGGAGCCTCCTGGGACCGCGCTCGCGACGATCGCGACGATGTCGCCCCGCTTTGCGGGATCCTGCGGCTCCGAGGTGACGATCTGGGAGGCGGGGATGAACAATTTTTCCTTGAAGTATTTCACCAGCGTGGCCTGACGGCTTCGGGCGAGCGCGTCGTCGCCGTCATAGGGCTGGATCGCGAACGGCAGGTAGGACCCTTCCCGGATGATGTCGCAGACCTTGTCCAGCAGGATCGGGCCCTCTTTTCGCAAATCGGCTTTCCGTTCCAGGAACAACCGCTTGCTCGAAAGTTCAATCTGCATCTTGCCGCTATCCTTGTACTCCAGGGACGAAAATTGGATCGGCTGGCCCATGTAGGTGTGGTGGTATCCCTCTTTATCCACCGTGCTGAGCTGGGGAATATAGACGGTGTCTACGGCCACCCGGTCGCGTTTCGAGTCCTCTCCGTTCCAAACGAGATGTTCAGGCGGCGTCCCTCTCCCCTGCTGTTTGTACACCGTGGCGCCTCCCTGATCGATGATCGCGTACGTCCAATCTCGGGATGATTTTTCTATCGAGGGGCTGGTCATGCGCAGGAAGGGCGCCCGCGCGATCTCCGGAAGCCAGGGATGGATGGGCTGGTCTTCTTTGAAATCCATCATGCTGGAAAAGTCGCGCCCCTCATTAAACGTGACGGGGGAATTGAGAAGGGGCTGCAGCCGGTCTTCCGGAAAATTTTGAATATCCTCAAGGTTAAAGGCCGCCGGAGGATCCAGCTTGCCCACCGCCAGCTTTTCCCGGCTGGTCCCGATGATTTTCACGTCCATCTCACCCTGGCCGGTCTGCTTGACGGAGGGCGCCGCCGCTTCTATTTTCGCCGGTTTCGATGATTTGGCCGCTTGTTTGGCCGCATGCGCCGGGCTGGGCAAGCACGCGCATGCCATCAACAAGGAGATCGCTTGTTTCACGGGCGTCCTCATGACGATAAGGAGAAGTTAAACGTAAGGATGCCCCATTGTCCTCTGCTTTCATCATCGCCGCCCAGGGGGGCGAACTTCCACTGCTTCAACGCATCGATCCCGAGCTGATCCAGAGCGGGATAACCGGTGGTCTTGGTCACGCGGATGTTGGAACGAACGTTTCCTGCGGCGTCAACCGTGAAATAAAGCCGCACGGAACCCATGATGCCCTGTTCCTCAGCCCACGCCGGGTATTCAGGGATCACTTTGTAAGCGATCGGCCGGTTGGTTAACGGACCGGCGATCTCAAATCCTTTACGTCTGGCAGTTTTCTCCGAGCCTCCGGCGCCGCGGGCCAACTGGGCATCCAGTTCCTGCGCGGCGCCCGGCATGCCTCCCTCAATCCCCATGCCGATGCCTGATCCCCGACCGGAGCCGATCCCGCCGCCAAATCCACCCCGGCCGCTGCGCTGCTGAAGAGTCCCGCCGCTGGCCGCCCCCGTGGGAGCATACCCGCTGCCGCCGGTTCCGCTGACCGAAATGGGCGCTTGGGAGGCGGACGCCAAGGCCATCGTGTCAGGGCTGGCTCCGGTTCCGCTGGCGCCTGGAACGATGCCGACGCGTCGTTTGGACGCATCCGTCAGAGTGGGCCCTGTATACCCCAGGCCGCTCTTGGCTGACGCGTTCCCGATGGCGATCGGGATGTTGGAAACTTGAGACGCTGAAATAGATTCAGGGCCGCTGACCTGGAAGGGCAGATCCTTCGGCCGGATGCCGCCGAAGCTTTTGGACTGCAGCGTGGGGCCTCCCACCGGCATATTGGCGATCTTGGGTCCCGGGGCTTTAATCTGATCCGGGTTGCTCAACGCGGCCAAATCCTCCGTTTGTGTCTTCGGTTGGAAATTCATTGAAATGGGCTTGCGGGTCGCTTCCTTCAGCGTGGGCTGCGCCGGAGCGGCCACCTGGCGCGCGACGGGTTGGGGCGAAATGTGGGCGATCTGCTCCATTTTCGGCGTCAGAAGCATTTCTTTCAGGGTGCCGAGAAGCGACATCTTCGCGGGTTTTTCCGGGGATAGAGGAGAGCCGCCCCCCGTCTCCACGATCTCCACGCTGACGAAGTCATGAATCGGTTTAAACTCGCTTTTCAGCATGATGGGATTCCAGATCAATGCCAGGACGTGCAGTCCCGCCGCCACAGTCATGCAGACGGACTCGCTCCGACGGGTGGATTCCAGCGATGAGGCTACGTTCATCATCATGGTGATCGTCTCATTTTCTCTACGTCTTGCTGGGTCGCGATCGCGATGCGGGACGCGCCCGCTTTCTTGGCCGCGTCCATCACCTTCTCGACCTCGCCGTAGGCCACGCCTTGATCCGCCCGAATGATCACCAGGAAGTTCTTTTTGCCTCTCAGTTCCTTTTGCACGGCTGGAATCAGAGTTTCCGAAGTGACGTTGGTCTCATTGACGCCCAATTGCCCCTTAATGCCCAGGCTGATGGTGATGTTTTTCTCTTTGCTTTCCGCCGTCAACGCTTTGGGCAGCTTCACTTCAAACCCAGGCAGATTGAGGATCGGGGACGTCGCCAGAAGAATGATCAGCAGCACCAGGGACACGTCAATGACCGGGATGATGTTGACGCCCGAAAGGATTTTCTCCTCTTCTTCCTGCATCCTGTATTTGCTCATGATTTGACCCCCCGCGCTTTTCGCAAAAGCGCGATTTTTTCCGCCCCCTGCTGTTTGACGAGGTCCAGCACTTTCACGACCTCCCCGTGCTTGACCGCGGGGTCCGCCGTGATCAGGACGGTCTTGTCTTCGCGCGCGCCGAGCGCCTGCCCCAGCTTCGCCGCCAGTTCCAAGGTCGTCCTCATTTCCACCGTATTCAGGAAGATGCCGTCCGGATTGACCAGCAGAATCAAAGGCGGTTCCGGCGGGTTTTCCTCAAGGGCCTTGACGGATGAAGCGCGCGTCGCCTGCACCTTGATCATGGATTGCATGATCATGGGGGAGAGCACCATCAAGATGATCAACAGCACCAGCGAAAGGTCCGCCAGCGGGATGACGTTGACCTCTGAAAGCGTCTCTTCTTCCTGAACGGGACCGTGGGACATTAGCGATGGCCTCCCTTGTCATGGCCGGTGTAGATCAGGATAGCCACTTCCTGGTTGAGCTGGTCGAACTGATAGAGCTTCGCTTTGGCTAAGGAAGTGAACATGTTGTAGGCCACCGCCGCAAGGACGGCGATAAAAATACCGCCCGCGGTGGCGATGAGCGCCTCCGCGATACCGGCCGCCACGATGGCCGGTCCGCCCGACCCTGAGAGCGCCAGGTCGCGGAACGCGCGCATAACGCCCATGACCGTTCCTAACAGACCGATGAGGGGTCCGGAGAAGGCCAGGGTTCCGAAGATCGCCATTCTTTTGTTCAGTAGCGCATGCAGCTTCATCCGGTAGAGAGCGAAGACGCTCTCCATCTCTTCACGCGGGAACTGGGCCGCGTTCAGCGCTACTTCCAGCGCCTGGGTGAAGAAATTCCGGTTGCGCTGAGCGATCGCCACGGCATCCTTAATCTGTCCCTGCCGGAGATGCTGTTTGATGCGTTCCGCGGCCCCGGAATCAACGTTGCCGATTTTGGCGTAGGCCCAGAGACGCTCCAGGAGGCAGCCCAGCATCAACACCGAGCAGCCAAAGAGCACCCCGATGATGAGCGGGTTTATTTTAAAAAGTTCCATCAGTGTCATGTTCTGCATTGCTATTGACCTCCTTTAAGTTCCTTGAGCTTCTGCTGTGCCATTAAAACGATGTCGGGGTTCTTGCTGGACGCGGCGATGTCCCTGTAGACCGCGGCCAGCGCCTGTCCGCCCGTCCCTTTATTTTCCAAAATCTTGGCGAGTTCCATCAGCCCGGCGATGCGAAATTCATTGTCCCGCGGGCCCATCTGAAGCAGTTTCTCGAAGGCGGCCGCCGCCTGCTGGTCTTGATGCAGATTCTGATGCGCCGCGCCGATCTGGTATTGACCCTCCGTGCGTTCCGCTGTCCCGGCCGGGATCTGCTGAAAATCCTGGACGGCCTGGGTGTAATTGCCTTTGCTGGCATGGATGCTCCCGATCTGCAGGCGGACAAAAGGCGTCTTGGCGTCGCCGGGGAACAGCAGCAGGTAGTTCTGGTACGACCGGATCGCGTCGTCCAGCTTGAACGCCTTTTTGTAGCAGAGCGCCACGTTCAGCGCGGCGTCCTTGGCCAGCGTCTGCTGGGGGAATTTCTTGATGAAGGCGTCGAATCCCTCAGCGGCCTTCTGATATTCCTTTTTATTGAAGTGGCTCACGCCCACCTGGAACATCGCCTGAGGGACCATTTTGTCCGCCGGGTAATTGATGTAAAAGCTTTTGTAGGCGGACGAGGCTTCATCCATGTTATTAAGGAAAAAGTAGCATTCGGCGTTGTAGAAATAGGCCTGCCCGGCATATTCCTCATTGGGGTAGGACAGCATGATGCGCTGGAAATATTTTTGGGCGGCGGCGTACTCCTTTTTGTTGAAAAGCGCGGCGCCTCGTTCCCAGAGGATCGAGGACGCGGTATTGCTTCCCGGAGAGGCGCGCAGAAGCTCGCCCAATTCCCGGGAATGCAGGTTCTTGTCTCCCTGGGACTGGTAGGCCCCGAGGAGCAGTTCGGCGACGCCTTTGATGCGTTCATCCACGGGGTAGGCGTTTTTGAACGCCATGAACTGCTGGAAGGCGCCGCGGACATCCCCCTTGTTGTAGTAGCACTGAATAATCTGGAACTGGGCCTCCTGGGCCTCGGGGCTGTTGGGGTAATTGGCCGCGAGCGCCTGGTAGGCGGCGATGGCCTGGTCAAACTGTCCCAAGCCGAACTGGGTGCGCCCCGTCTGCAAATAGGCCAGCGAGCGGTAGGGGGAGAAGCGATACCCGTCGATGATTTTTTTCCAGCGGCCGACGGCTTCGGTGTAATACTGCTGGTTGTACAGGGCCAGGCCCGAGTCGTAGAGGGCTTCGGCGAGGCGCACGGTGTGGGTTGACTCCTGGATATAGGCGTCCATATGGCTCAGCGCCTGGTCATATTGTTTCTTGTTGAAATAGATTTTTCCCATCTGAAACCGCGCGTCCGCCGCCACGGCGGTATTCCCCAATTCCTGCGCCCGGGCGATGGCCTGCTGCTGATAGATTTTCGCCTTGTCCAGCTGTTCCTGCGCGGCAAGGCTGGCTGAGAGGCCCTGCAGGGCGTAAGGGGTCATCGCGCTGTCGGGGGCCAGCTCTACAAACTTGGCATAGGTCTGCTCGGCGTTCTGCCAATCCTGAATCGAGTAATAGCCTTCCGCGATCCAAAAAAGCGTGTTCTTCCGCCAGGCGTCCGATTTCAGTTCGGCGTTGCTTTGCAGGTGTTCATTCAAATGGTTCAGGGCGCTGACAATGCGCGTAGGTTCTTTGGCCCGGTGCAGGCTCAACGTCATGAGGTAGACCGCTTTGCCGGCGGCGGGGCTTTGGGGGAAAAGGTCGACCAGCGTCTGGTAGGAATCGATGGCCCGGTCGGTGTTGCCCAGCTGGTCATTGGCCACTCCCTGAAGCAGCAGCGCGTAGCCTGCAAGCGTATTTTTCGGATAGCGGCGGAAGAATTTGTCTGTCCGCGAGGTGATCTCGTTGTAGTTGCCCAAGGCCATGTAGGCCCAGATGACGCGGAATTCCGCTTCGGGGACAAGCTGTTCCGGGGGGATCGATTGCGGCGCGATCGTGCCGCCCCTGCCCCCGCTGGTGTGGCGGCTTTCTTCACGGATCGTTCGGGTCCAGTCGCGTTCATACACGGGAATCGTGGCGAGCAGATACATCCAGTCGGTGCGCAGGGCGTGGTAGCCGTATTCCTTGAGCAGGTTTTGAAGCGTCAGCTCGCTCCGGGTATAGTTTTTTTTCTGGAAATCGATGCAGGCGAGACGGTAAAGGGCCAGGACCCGCAATTTGAGATCGGCGTCCCGCCGGCTCACCGGGCCGAAGAACGTCATGGCCAGGTCGTGATCCTGAGACTGGTAAATCGCCTCGCCAATCAGGATCCGCGCCCGGTCGACCCAGCTGCCCTGCTTCGCCTTGGCCAGCAGGCTCTGATAGGAAGAGACCGCCTTGGCGATGTCCTTGCTCTGGCAGTAAGAGGCGATGGAGTAGTAAATCGACGGGATATCCTCCGGATGTCGCTGGAAATGCGCGACGGCCTTGGCGTACTCCCCTTTTGCGAAGGACAACAGGCCGGCGAGGAGATCAACCTTCAGGAGCGTTTCATACGTGGGGTTAACCGTCAGGAGGCTTTTGTAGGCTTCTTCCGCCCGGTCGATTTTCCCGATGCCCAAGTAGGCTCGAGCGATCAGGAACCATGCTTCGGACGAAAGAAACTTGTTCGAAACGCCGGCGACGTCGCGTGCCGTGCGGAGCGCTTCCTCATAGTCGCCTGTTAAAATGGCGCTGTCCGCCAGGCGCAGTCGCGCGCTGTTGGACAGGTAGCTGTACTTGCGGCCCTTATTGATGACCGTCATGTAATTTCGGGCAGCATCGTCATAGCGCTGCTGATGGTAAAGGATTTCGGCGGTGGTGTAGGCGGTGCCCAGCGCGCGGATTTCGCTCTCAAACTGGTCCGAAATCGACTTGAAAACTTCGAGCAAGGCGTCTTCATGAGTGGGGCGGATATCGACGGAACGCGTGAACGATTTCTTTTCCTGGGCCGATAGACTCATGGGCGGCAGAAGGCTCCACACCATGGCGCCGCAAAGCGCCAAACGCAAAGCCCTGAGGGTCGCAAGACGTGTTAACAGAGCGCTCATGATTAGCTGATTTTTGGCGGTGATCAGAAGGATGCGTCCCGACCCCATACCGCAATAAGCAAATCCAGTCTAACAGACACCTATGTAACGGTCAAGAGAAAATTCTGGGATCTACTTATTGATTATGAGGTTGGGTTGGAACGTTCCCTTCCTTATGTATAGTCTAGCCAACGTATGTTACTGCTGGATGTCCAAATTGTTAAAAATGCGTTAAAAATAGCATCAAACTTTAGTCCCATTGCGCGCGGCGGACGCCTCCTGATAGAATAAGCGCTCCCATGCCGAAAAAATACAGCATCGCGGTTGTCGGAGCCACCGGCGCGGTCGGCGTAGAGTTCCTGCGCTGTCTGGATGAGCGGCATTTTCCTGTCGGCGAGCTTCGTTTGCTGGCGTCCTCGCGCTCGCGGGGGAAGAAGCTCACGTTCAAGGGGCGCCGCATCGCCGTTCAAGAACTGACGGAAAACAGCTTTAAAGGTATTGAAATAGCGTTTTTTAGCGCAGGGGGAGCGATTTCCAAGAAATTTGCCCCGATCGCCGTCCGGCAGGGCGCGGTGGTCATCGACAACTCCTCCGCATTCCGCATGGAACCGGGGGTCCCCCTGGTCATCCCGGAGATCAATCCGGACGCGCTGGCCGGGCATAAAGGGATCATCGCAAATCCCAACTGTTCCACGATTATTGCCATCACCCCGCTCTGGCCTATCCATCAGCGAAATCGCATTCACCGCCTGATCGCGGCCACCTATCAAGCCGCTTCCGGCGCGGGCGCCGCCGCCATGGGAGAGTTGGTCGAGTCGACTCGGGCGCATCTGGCGGGGCGCAAATTCAAGCCGACCGTGTTCCAGCACCCCTATGCCTTTAACCTCTTCAGCCACAATGCCAAGGTGGATCCGGACACCGGGTATAACGAAGAAGAAACCAAAATGGCGCGCGAGACCCAGAAGATCTTCAACGATCCGGACATCCGGGTCTCGGCGACCTGCGTGCGCGTGCCCGTTCTGCGCGCGCACTCCGAGGCCTTAAACTTCGAATGCGAGCGTCCGATCACGGCCCGGGAAGTGCGCGACATCCTCAAAGGCGCGCCGGGGGTCAAGATCGTCGACGATTCCGAGAAGAACTACTTCCCCATGCCCCGGGATGCCTCGGGCCGGGATGAAATTCTCGTCGGGCGAATCCGTCAGGACCTCAGCGATCCCAGCGGCAAGTCGATCGCGCTCTTTGTGGCCGGCGATCAATTGTTGAAAGGGGCCGCTTTAAACGGGATCCAGATTGCCGAAGAGCTGATTAAAAAAAGCGCTCAAGAAACGTGAAAAAGCTGGTCGTTAACGCCGACGATTTTGGCCGCTCCTCAAACATCAACCAGGGCATCCTCGAAGGCCACCAGAAGGGCATCATCACCAGCGCCAGTCTCATGACCACCCGCGAAGGGTTCGACGAAGCCGTCGCCCTCGCCCGCCAAAATCCCCGGCTCGGGATCGGCCTGCACCTGGATCTGGATGATTTTTTTGAGGTGGAGCACGGTGTGGGCCGTTTGGTGCGCTACAAGGATTCCGGACTCCCTTTATCGGCGATCGCGGAAGCGACCGAGGCCCAGCTCAAGGCGGTCCTTGCCACCGGCCTGCCGGTCGGCCATGTAGACGGCCATCACCACTCCCACTTGCGGCCGGAACTCTTTGCGACCATCGCCGCGCTCACGGCCAAGTACAAGATAAAATTTATCCGGCACTTCAAGGGGTTCTACGAAGGTCTCTATCCCGGGATTTCGATGGACTGGGCGCTGGATGTGACACGCCGGTTCGGCTTAAATACGATCGACACCTTCTTTGCAGGCTGGGAGCCCGTGGCGTCCAGCCTGCCCGGCTACGCCTATTTTGATCCGTCATCCCCTTTTATGATCGCGGAACTGATGGTCCATCCCGGAAAAGGAGAAGCGTGGCGTGAAAAAGAGCTCGCCCACTGCGTGTCTGCCCACACCCGGTCCCTCCTCGAAAAAAACGACATCGGGTTGGTCAACTTCACGCAACTGTCCTAATTTGATACCTTACTGAACGTGGAAATCGTCTCTCAGCAAGGGGATATCACGCAAGTCAAAGCCGATGCGGTCGTGAACGCCTCCAACTCGCTGGGCCAGACGGGCGGCGGAGTTTCGGGCGCCTTGCCGAAACCCTCCTGGCGGAAAGAGCGTAACAATGGGCAATCTCACTGAAACGTTCGGCGTTTTGAGCGAGGTCCTTCTCTCCGAACCCAAGAGCCGGAAATTCTCCGAGCGCGACGCGTTTCATGACCGCCTGCTGAAACCTCTGCTGCCCGCCGCGTTCCGCACCGGCATGGGACAATTGGTCGATGTGAAGGACCGCCTGCTGGGTCCTTTCGACATCGTGGGATGTTCGGAAACCTTTCCGCCCATAGGCGAGGGTTTGGCCTCTCAGTTTTTAATCGACGGGGTGGCTTTTTGCATTCAAGTACGGAACTGGAAAGAGGAAGATTTGACGCAGTTCGCCGCGATGGCCGGCAAGATCAAGGCGCTCGCCCGGAAAACGAAGCCGCCCGTATTCTGCGCCGTGGTGGGGTTTGAGTCCCTGCCCGCGAAGCAGGTTTCGGAGTTCATGCGGAGCGGTTCCGGCCAATCCATCGACGGCGTGCTCTCAATCGGGCAGCACCTGATGTTGCGCAACAACCAGGGCTGGTACGGGAACCCCCAGCGCATCCCTTTCGTGACGGAAAAGGGACAGGGCGAATCGCTCAAGGGATTTGCTTTTTGGATGGTGCATATCATGCAGGACTTCCTGGGCGTCCCCTACCAGCTAGGCGATTACCAGCACTTGTGAAAACCCTCCTTCTTGCGCTGCCTCTTTTGTGGGTCCTGTGCCCGTCCAAAGCCCGGGCGGTCGGCGCGGAGGACGCTGGATTTTTTCCCAAATCACACGAACTTTTTAAGCCTTTGTTGGCGGACCCGCGGGAACTCCAATATGCCTTGCGTGTCGTGGCCCCGGTGGCTCACAAGCTGCTGGGCGAAGCGGCGCTCGGGGATTATCTGGGGCTCTACAGATGGTCCCGGGGCGGGGGGGTCCGCGCCCAGGTCTCAGTCGGCGGGGGCGCGTTCGGCCGATTTAAATTGGCCACCGCGGCCAATGAGATGCAGGTCGCTGATTTCTACGGCAATGCGCCGTTTGACGTCCGAGCGGGCCGGTGGTCGGGACGCTTCATGCTGTATCACACCAGCTCCCATCTGGGGGACGATTATCTGGCGAAAACCGGCGAGACGACATCGAAGCATGCCTGGGATCACTTGCGCTGGCTGGGTTCCTACGACGCGTGCGCCCGGCTGAGGTTTTACGCAGGGTACACCTATGTGATTCGCGAGCTTCCCGGGCATCGGGGCCGTAATTCCCTGCAGGTGGGGTTTGAAACAGCCTCCCTTTGGGTGGCCCATAACCATATCCAGGCGTATTGGGCCAACGATTTTCAAACCTGGGAGCGCTCCAACTGGAATCCCATGTTCAGTTCCCAACTGGGTATCAAAATGGCCAAGGATCCCCGGGCGGACCGGGGGATCTCGTTTTTTCTGGAGTTCCTGACCGGGCGCCAGCCACACGGTCAATTCTTTCTTGAAGAGGAAACCCGCTTTGGCGTGGGCGTTAAATTCCACCTGACCTGATTGACCTGCCACCGACGGATCATTATAATAGCCGCCCTACCATCCGTACGGTTCGCCTGAATGGCGAACCGTTTTGCCGATGGCCATCTCTACGATGAAAAGTAAGGAGACGATGGTGTCAGGAACGTACTTCCCGCATGCCCCTGCCCCTGTTCGCCGCTGGCATGTTATCGACGCCAAGGATCAGATCCTGGGACGTTTGGCCACGCACGCCGCAAGCCTTTTGCGCGGCAAGGGAAAGCCCACGTTTACTCCCTACCTCGACGAGGGCGACTTCGTGGTCATCCTGAATGCCTCCCAGGTGAAACTGACGGGCAATAAATTGACTCAGAAAGTGGCTTTCAGCCACTCGATCTACCCCGGCGGATTGAAGCTCGTTCCTTATTCCAGGCTTATGAAGGAACAGCCGGAAAAGGCCATCCGCCGCGCCGTGAGCGGGATGCTGTCCAAAAGCAAACTTCGAGACCGCATGCTCACCCGCCTTAAAATCTACCGTGAGGGCAGCCACAAACACGGCGCGCAAAACCCTCAAGCCTACGCGCTCTGCTGATCATGGCCACCGCGACGTCGATTCAATATCCCATTTGGGCCACCGGCCGAAGAAAAACCTCCACCGCCCGGGTCCGGCTCATCAAAGGCCAGGGGAAACTTGTGATCAATGACCATTCCTTGGAAGAGTATTTCGGCGGCCATTCCCGCGCGAAGTGGCAGGTCATGCGCCCTTTTGAAACGGCGAAAATCGGCGGGCAATACGATATTTTTGTAGACGTTGTCGGCGGCGGAGTCCACGGCCAAGCGGGGGCGGTTTCACACGGTTTGGCGCGCGCTTTCGCGCAGTTGGATAATCCCTTGCGGCTGGCGATGCGCAAAGAGGGTCTTTTGACCCGTGATGACCGCATGGTGGAACGCAAAAAGTCCGGTCAGCCGAAAGCCCGCAAGCGCTTCCAGTACTCCAAGCGCTAAATCCTCTCAAAATCAATCCAATTTAATCAGGAGGCCGGTCCGGACCACGCAGGCCGATCCTGTTTTTTGATTACAAATTTGTATTGACAACAAATAGTAAATCTGTTAGAAATCCTCAGACTCGCATCGTAAACACGCAGTGTTTTGGAGGGTGCAGCAATGAATAAAGTTCAGTTGATACAGAGAGTGGCCAAGGAAGCGCGTGTGAAAAAGTCACAGGCTTCTCGCTCTGTGAAATCGTTGGTGAAAACCATTCGCGAAGCGCTGCGGGTCGGCGACAAGGTCTCCCTTTCCGGATTAGGGACTTTCAAAGTGAAGCCCCGCAAAGCGCGCAAAGGCCGCAACCCGAAGACGGGGGAAACGATTCAAATTCCCGTAGGGCGAAAGGTCTCTTTCAAGCCGAGTTTTTCGCTTAAAAAGCTTGTTCGCGCATCCACGGCCCCGGCGACGCCGCCACCCGCCGTTTAGTTCACGCTCGATTCTCCGCCGTTTCTCAAAAAACCCCCTATCCGAGGGGGTTTTTCCACGTCCAGCGTCGATATTTGATAACATGGTCCCCGGAACGCGCTATGAAAGAGTTTTCAGACCGAATGACGCGCCTGCCGCCGTACCTGTTCACCCGGATCAACCAGCTTAAACGCGAAGCCTTTGCCAAAAAGCTGGATGTGATTGATTTGGGGATGGGAAATCCCGATCAGCCCACGCCGAAAGCGATGGTCGAGCGGCTCTGCGACACCGTTCAGAACCACGCGGATACCCACCGCTACCCCCAGGCCAAAGGGATGCCGAAATTCCGTAAAACGGTGGCTTCCTGGATGGGCAAGCGGTTTGGCGTCCCGCTGGACCCCGACAAGGAGGTGGTCGCGTTGATCGGCTCGAAAGAGGGCATCGCTCACCTCGCCATGGCGGTGTTGAATCCCGGCGAAACGGTCCTGGTGGGGGATCCCGCGTATCCCGCGCATTTCAACGGCGTCATACTGGCCGGCGGGGAGACGTATTCCATCCCCTTGAAGCCGGAAAATGAATTTCTTCCGGATTTGGGCAAGATTCCGGAGACTGTGGCGCGGCAGAGCAAGATGATGTTTCTCAATTACCCCAACAACCCCACAGCCGCCGTGGTGCCGGACAAATCGGTTTTTAAAGACTGGATCGCGTTCGCTAAGAAGCACGACTTGATCGTGTGTCACGATAACGCGTACTCCGAGGTGACCTTTGATGGGTACGTCGCTCCCAGTTTCTTGGAGGTGGACGGCGCCAAGGACGTGGGCGTCGAAGTGCATTCTTTTTCGAAGACCTACAATATGGCCGGCTGGCGGTTGGGATGGATGTGCGGCAACGCCAAGGTCGTTGCGGCGGTCGAGAAATTTAAGTCCTTTTTAGACTACGGAGCGCCGACCTTCGTGCAGCTCTCCGGCGTGGCGGCGCTGGACTCCTGGCCGGACACAGCCCGCGCGATCGCCGCCGTCTATCAGCACCGGCGAGACCGCATGGTTGAAGGGCTGCACAAGCTGGGGTGGGCCGTCCCCAAGCCCAAAGCCACGATGTATCTGTGGGCGCCCCTGCCGGAGCCCTGCCGGGCGATGGGGTCCCTGGCGTTTGCCGAAAAGCTCCTGCGTGACACCGGGGTGGTCGTCGCGCCGGGCGTGGGGTTTGGTCCCGGCGGCGAGGGCTACGTGCGCATGGCGCTGGTCACGCACGACAACCGCTTCCATGATGCCCTGCTTCGGATTAAGAAATTTCTGGTGCCGGAAAAACCCAAACAAGCCGTAAAGAATAAATCATGAAACAGCCTGTTAAAGTCGGTCTCATCGGGTTGGGAACGGTCGGGGGAGGCGTGATCAAACTCCTTCAGCGCAATCGCGCGCTGATCGAAGCCAAGGCGGGAGCCCCTGTCGAGCTGGTGATGGCGTGCGACAAGGCCGTCACCCCCGAGAAGGCGAAGAAAATGGGACTGCGGTGCGCCTTTACCCGGAACGCGGAAGAGGTGATCCTGCATCCGGACATCGATATCCTCATCGAGCTGATCGGCGGTTACGAACCGGCCCGGACGTTTGTTCTGAAAGCCTTGCATGCCGGCAAGCACGTGGTGACCGCGAACAAAGCCCTTCTGGCGAAGTACTGGGGCGACGTGTTCGAGCATATCCGGATGTACCGCCGGCTGGTGTATTTCGAAGCCTCGGTGGGCGGCGGCATCCCCATCATCCAGGCGATCAACGAAGGCCTGGCCGGGAACCGCATCAGCAAGATCACCGGGATTTTGAACGGGACCACCAATTATGTCCTGACACGGATGAGTAAAGACGGGCTGGATTATCAGACGGCCTTAAAGCAGGCGCAAAAGGCGGGTTTTGCCGAAGCCGATCCCACCTTTGACGTGGAAGGAATCGACGCCGCGCATAAAATCGCGATTTTAGCGTCCATCGCGTCCGGGACCTGGGTCCGCCTGACCGACGTGGTGACCGAAGGCATCACGCACGTGGATCCGCGCGACATCGCCTTTGTCCGGAAGGAGTTCGGCTACGTGGTCAAGCTCCTGGGGATCGCCAAGCTGACGCCCACCACCGTCGAGGTACGGGTCCATCCCGCCTTGATCCACGAAACGCATCCCTTCGCGAACGTCCAGAATGAATACAACGCGATCTCGGTCGTGGGGGATGCCGTGGGCGATGTCATGCTTTACGGAAAAGGCGCGGGAAGCATGGCCGCGGCCAGCGCGGTCGTTTCCGATGTGACCTACCTGGCCCGCCAGGTGGCGGCCGGGACCGCCGGCAAACTGCCTTATGTGTCCAACGAATACCGCAAACATTTGAAACCCGTTTCCAAGTCCGACATCCGGTCGCGGTACTATCTGCGTTTCACGGTATCCGACCGGCCGCGCGTGCTCGCGGGTATTTCAGGCATCCTGGGAAAGCACGACGTCTCGATATCCGGCGTCTATCAGCCCGAACACACCTTCAACGACGGCCCCGGCGCGACGATTTTGATTCTGACCCACCGCTCGCGCGAAGGCGCCATCGAACAGGCGCTCAAAGAAATCAGCCGGAAGCCCTACCTGCGGGCGAAAGCCGTGCTTCTGCGAATTGAAGAATGAAGGCTGGCCGCACGGATTTGATATGGGGGACGTAATGAACTTACCGAACTATTCGGTGAGGGCCGGCCCCAAGTTCGGTAAGTTCATTACGTCCCCTCGCGGAGCTGGAGAGAGATGATTAAACCAAAGAGCAAAAATCGAAAGGCGAATGCCACCCCCCACCCTCCCCCTCCCCCACAAGGGGGGAGGGGATCCTGGAGTGGGGTCGTTCAACGATACAGGGCTTATCTGCCGGTCACCTCGAAAACGCCGGTGGTCACGTTGCTGGAAGGGAATACGCCGCTGATTCCGGCGCGCCACCTTTCAGAACGCTTGGGAGTCAACGCGGCCGTCTATTTCAAATTTGAAGGACTCAATCCCACAGGATCTTTTAAGGACCGGGGGATGACGGTCGCCGTTTCCAAGGCGATCGAGAAGGGCGCCAAGGCCATCTTGTGCGCGTCGACGGGAAACACATCCGCCTCCGCCGCGGCGTATGCCGCGCGGGCGGGAATTCTCTGTTCCGTGCTCATCCCGGAAGGGGCGATCGCGCTCGGGAAACTGGCGCAGGCGCTGATCCACGGCGCCCGGGTCATCCAGATACGCGGGAATTTCGACAAGGCCCTGACGCTGGCGCGCGAAATCAGCCGCTCGCGCCCGATCGCCTTGGTGAATTCCCTGAATCCGGACCGCATTGAAGGACAGAAAACGGCGGCCTTTGAAGTGGTGGACGCGCTCGGGGACGCGCCCGACATCCACTGTATCCCGGTAGGCAACGCCGGCAATATCACCGCTTACTGGAAAGGATACCGCGAGTATAAAGCCAAGGGCCGGAGCAAACGCCTGCCGAAGATGTGGGGTTTCCAGGCCTCCGGGGCGGCGCCCCT
>Ga0155753_175_pt3 | contig 22872 bp, 21 predicted proteins | sample RifCSPlowO2_01_FD_107407 | JGI IMG/M metagenome (GOLD analysis project Ga0155753, IMG submission 107407) | Elusimicrobia bacterium RIFCSPLOWO2_01_FULL_59_12
TGGATGCCCACCGGTTCCCTGGCCTGTCGCATGCGGTGGACGCCGTTTTGTTGCGGCATCTCGGCGCCTGTCTCGTTGACATGGGATCGCCCCCCTACGATGTTTGGGCGCGAACCGGAGGGGAGCGCAAAGCGGGGTCGGACAAGCGTGCCGCGTGCCGCGATCATACGCGGCGCCTTCTTGCGGAAACGGGTGGTGAACTCCAGCTTCTATTGACGGATCTTGAAAATGAAATCAGTCAGTTTTTATTCAGGCATCAATCCGCGCGGGAGAAGTTTAATCATGGTTTTTCCGAATGCGTTCATCGGGCCGTCACGGAGTCCATCGCGCCGTATCTCTATCAAAACCTCGCCGCGTCATGCTGCCTGGAACTGGCGTCCTGAGAAAGAGGCGCTAAATATCGAACACGATTGTGGCTTTCCAGCCGGCGGGGGTTTGGAGCACTTCGAAACGGTGGAGCGTGACGGCTTTGGCGTCAACGCCCTGTGTGTGGCGCGCAGGGTCCAGGGGTTCTCCGGAGAGCGTCGCTTCCAATTGGTTGCCATGAGCATTCGATGTGATCGTGACTCTCTCCGGCCGGAGCAGTAGGCGTTCGGAATCTTTCAAGAAAATGAGTTCCTGTAGAAATCGGTACAACAGCAGGTCCATCTGATCATGGGAGACTTTCACGGTCTGACGTTTCCTGCGCTGTACGCTTTCGATGTCTTCAATTTGGATTTGCAGCAGGGCCTCCGCCGCGCCCGCGAAGAGTTCTTCAACCGTTTCCGCGACGACTTCCACCGCCACATCCGCCCGCGTGATATCCTCCAAGAAACGAAAGGGCATATCAGCCTTTAATATTCCCCACCGGCGCAAAACGGGCCACCCGGCGGCTCAGGCCCGCCCGTTCGGCGGAATCCGCCACGTCATCCACATTTTTGTAGGCGCCGCCCGCCTCTTCGGCCAGGCCTTGAAAAGAAACACTCCGTACATAAATTCCTCTGGCGCGCATTTGGTCTTGCAGCTCACGGCCGTGAAAGACCTTTTTGGCGTGTGTCCGGCTCATGGTCCGACCGGCGCCATGGGCGGTGCTGAAGAAAGCCTGCGAAGCGGCGGGGGTTCCCACCAGCAGGTAGGAGCCGGTTTCCATACTCCCCCCGATGATAACCGGTTGCCCCACATCGCGGTAAAGGGCGGGCAGTTCGGGAAAACCCGGGCCATAGGCGCGGGTCGCTCCCTTCCGGTGAACCAGAAGGCGAATCTTTCTACCGCCGATCTCCTGATCTTCGAACTTGGCGGTGTTGTGGGCGATGTCGTAGACCTGCCGGATTCCCAATTCCTCCGCGCTCTTCCCAAAAAGACGAGAGAACACTTCTCGGATGCGGTGCAGAATCATCTGCCGGTTGGCGAAAGACATGTTGATCGCGCAGCGCATCGCGGCGTAATAGGCTTTGCCTTCCGGGCTGGAGATCGGGGCGCAGGCCAGTTCACGGTCCGGAACGGTAATGCCGTACTGAGTTCCCATCACCCCCAGAAACCGCTCCAGATAATCGCTGGCGACTTGATGTCCGAACCCGCGGCTGCCGCAATGGAACATGATGACGACCTGATCGGGAAATAGGCCGAATTTCCCAGCCAGCTCGGCGTCAAAGATATTTCCTTTGCGGACCACCTGGATCTCGAGATAATGGTTCCCCGATCCAAGCGTGCCGATTTGTTTGAGGCCCCGAAGGATCGCCTTGTGCGAGACGACCTCCGGGTCGGCGCCGTCCGCGCATCCCTTTTCCTCCGTATAGTCAAGGTCTTCCGGCCAGCCGTACCCGCGAGATACGCACCAAGAAGCGCCCTGCACCAGGATTTGCCGGAACTCCTCCTCATTAAGTCTGAGGAACCCGCGGGCGCCGACTCCGGTGGGAATGCGGGTAAAAAGCGTATTCACCAGTGTTTCCATCTGCGGTTTGATGTCATCGTAACAGAGCCGGGTCCTCACCAGGCGCATCCCGCAGTTGATATCGAACCCGATGCCTCCTGGAGAAATGACCCCATCGGTCTCGCGCATCGCCGCCACACCGCCGATCGGGAAACCGTAACCGGAGTGACCGTCCGGCATGCAGCACGCATACCTTTCAATGCCGGGCAGGCAGGCGACATTCGCAATCTGTTCAAAGACCGTACCCTCCATTTGGTCGAGAAGCGAGCGGCTCGCAAAAATCCGCGCCGGGACCCGCATCCCCGGCTTGAAGCCGACGGGGATTTCCCAGACGGCCTCCGCGATCCGCTCGATGGGGTTAAGAACCGTCATGGGCCGCATTCTACACCTTTCATCCGCAATAGAGGGTCGCAGGCAACCGCTCAAAACTCCAAATCCACAACCAGCGGCAGATGATCGGACGCCAGTTTTTCGAGCTCTGTGTCCGGCACATCCACCGCCGTCACCCGCAAGTCGTCCGTCACAAAAACATGATCAATCCGTCCGACCGGAAAACGGCCGAACCAGGTCTTTTTAGGCGGGCGGCCGGCGTGCCTTAACTGGGCATCATGAAAAGCGCTCCCGAACATACGGCAGACCGGCGATTCCGGCCGCGCATTCATATCTCCGCACAAGATGGTGGACGCCCGGCATTCCGGATTCCCCGCCCATTCGGCGCTCATAAGGGCACGGGCCTGGACCAGCGCCTTGGGCGCCCAAACACTCAAATGCGTATTCAGCAAATTAAGGTCCCGGCCGTGCAAGCGGACAGACACCCAAAGCGCGCCCCGTGATTCGGGGTCCCGGAAATCGAGCGTTCCCGGCAAAGAACCTTGCCGCACCAGGCGCATCGGGTGGCGGCCGAGAATGGCGTCGCCGTATTGTTCGTGTGCCCGGCGTTCCGCGGGGAAAAAGAGCTTGTTCATCCCCAGCCGGGCCGCGATCGCCGCCGCCTGATCCACATGCCCCGACCGTCTGCGATCCATGTCCAGTTCCTGAAGAGCCACAATGTCTGGGTGGCAGCGGGCGATCACCCGCGTAATCCGCTCGATCGAGACGCGCCCGTCCATCCCGCGACAGCTGTGGACGTTGTAGGTCATGACGCGAAAAACACCCTGCCTGCCGGCAGGCAGATCCGGCGGCCGGATGGGAACAAGGGGAACAGGCGTCACCTCCGTGGATTTGCCTAATAGATGCAGGGCGGCCTGGCGAAGATCCCAAGGCCGGAGGAAAGCTCTGCTTCCGGAGGGCAAGGCCGTGTCCGGAGGAAGCAGGGCGAACGCTTGCGTTTCGCGCGACCCCGGGCCTCCGTGCGTCCCGCTTGTCATCTCCCAACCCACCGCTTTCTTCCCCGGCTGCCAGCCGAGCACGACCAAATCTCCCGCGTTGGGATGATGCGCCAGGGCCACCAGATCCCGTGAAAGTTCGCTTAAAAACGGATGGTCCGGACCCAGGACGAGGTCTGCCCTCTCAGGAAGGTCCACAGCGCCCTTGGCGGTCCATGCGTGCGCCGAGCCGGGTCGCCCCACACTCATCACGCAAGGGACATGTCCCGCGGAAACCAGCTCTTCCGCAAGGGCAACGCGATCGTTTGCGGCTGGGCGCGTCCAAAAATAGACATGTCCCACAGGCCCCATGGTGGCGATCGATAGTCCATTCGCATCTGTGCTCGCGTCGCACGCGTGTCGAAACAGGCGCGGCAGCCACCTTCCGCCCAAAGAACGGGCGCGTGCCGCGGTAGGGTCGGCGGCGTGGCGTCCATGAGGGATTTTGAGGCCTGCGGCGATGCGGCTGGCCATAGATGAGACGGATTCGCCTTCAGCCGCCTCATAGGGGACGGTCTCCTCCTGACCATGGTCAGAATAGATCCAAACGTCGTAGGAGCGGCGTGCCGAACGGTGGGCCGCTTTCCAGATATCCCGTACGGCGCGGTCAATCGCCCGGAGGGACCATTGGGCAAATGCGGAGGAGGGTCCTCGGCGGTGTGCATGCTCGTCATATCCGACCAGGTTCAAGTGGATCACCGGCAGGCCGCGCGCTATGTCGATCAGGGCGCCGTAGGTCACAAACTCCCGCAAAAGAACACATATCACCAGGCGGGACAGAACGAATTGAAGCTCCTTCCAGATGTTCTGCCCATGAATCACGCCTGAGATGGCCGAGGCGAATCCCAACACCCCTTCCATCACCAGAAGCGCCAGGCCCCGAGGAGAAAAGCCGACGCGAATCAAAAGGAGAAGCGTGGCGAACAACCCGCGCGCACGAATTTGCCTGCCCCAGCCCGCCGACGCCATGCAGAAGTGCGCTTCCGCCGCGCCGCCGGTAAAAATGTCCGAATAGGCAGATCCCCCCTCCAGTAACCCCCGTCCCTGCGCCGCCAACTTTTTCTCCAGACCCGCGGCGGCATCCGGTTCGAACATGCAGACCATGCGCCCGAGATCCCGGTCAAAATACTGAAAAGCCGGGACCGCGCCCCGTACACCGTAGAAGAGCTCTCCCTGGACTGCCGGGGTGGTGGCTGGAAGGCCGCTGTACAGGGAAAAAAGCGCATGGCGCTCACGGCGCAGAAGCTGGCGCATGAACGGCAGCCTCCCGTCCTTCACGGCGCGCTCCAGGTGGCGAAGCGAAAGGCCGTCGATCTGGATCATCACCAGACCGGGCCTCTCTTCTTCCGCAGCGGCAGAGGGGAACCGCCACAGCCGGGTAAACCACTCGGCTGGACTTAAGAACCTGGCGAGCCGCCGCAGGGACGATTCGATCCATCCAATCATAAGGGGTGCCTCCTCTGGGCTCTCGGCAGGCTCGGATTCAGTCTAATAAAGCTGCCGGAAACTCAGTATGAGCACCGTCATAGTGCAGCGTAGATGTTCATGGTAGTGTGAAGACGGGTCGAGATAGAGTGGGCAAACGTCTAACACACAAGGAGGCCAGTCATGAGCGGCAAACACGTCGCGGTCTACAAAGAAAAGGAACGGGCCTTGAGCCCCCGGAGCAGCGGCTATCCGCTTTTTTCGCTTCAGCGCGAAATGAACCGGGTGTTCGACAACTTCTTCCGGGGAATGGACCTGTGGCCATTCGCACAGAGTGAAAAGGAATTGGAAACCTTTGATCCAGGGGTGGATGTCATTGAAACCGAGCATGAAATCCGTGTAAAAACGGAACTCCCAGGGATGGACGAGAATGACGTCCATGTCTCACTCTCTGACAGGACCCTGACCATCAAAGGTGAAAAGAAAGAAGAAACCGAAGATAAAGGGAAGAATTATTATCAGATGGAAAGGCGCTGGGGCTCTTTCTATCGTTCAGTCCCCTTGCCGACGGCTATCGACACGGCAAAGGCCGATGCAGCCTTTAAGAAGGGTGTGCTGACGGTCACCCTTCCCAAGTCTGTGGAAGCCAAAAAAGGAGAGAAAGAAATTCCCGTTCATGCGTGAACGGAACCTGCGAAGGGAGCGGGCCCACCTGAGGGAGCCGGCCGCTCCCTGGCGGGTCCCGCGTGCGCTCAGGTGGATCCCATGATGGAAACCCGCTTTCATGATCGGAAGGCGGCCGGCCGGAGGCTGGCGAAATGGCTGGCGGGGTATCACAATCAGCAAGACGTCGTTGTCCTTGGCTTGGCAAGGGGTGGGGTTGTTGTGGCGTCCGAAGTGGCCCGGCTATTGAACCTGCCTCTGGATGTCCTGGTTGTCCGTAAACTGGGGACGCCCGGTCAGCCCGAACTGGCGATGGGCGCGATTGCCTCGGGTGGCGGACAGGCCGTGAACGAAGACGTCGTGGGCGCGCTGCACATCCCTGGCGAGGCGTTCGATGCCGTCGCCAGGTTGGAGACAAAGGAACTCCGCAGGCGTGAAGCGCTCTATCGCCAAGGACGCGCGCCCCTGAATGTCCGGGATCGCACGGTCATCGTGGTCGATGACGGGTTAGCAACCGGGGCGACGATGCGGGCCGCTGTCAGTTCATTGCGACGCCAGCACCCCGCGCATCTGGTGGTGGCGGTCCCTGTGGCGGGTGACGAAGCCTATACGGAAATCCAAAAAATGGTGAACGAAATCGTCTGTTTGAGCATGCCCGGCTCCCCCCGGGGTGTTGGAGCCTCCTACGAGGATTTCAGGCAAACCACCGATGAGGAAGTTTGTAGTCTCTTGCAAGCAACTCAGAACCGGTTTCCTCTCTCCTGCTTCCCTAAACGAAAGGCTTCCTGATCCTAAATCGCAGGCGGCCGCCAAACTCGCGGCTGTTGGCGTAGCGCGCACGCACGGAAGCCTGTACCAATTCCCGTGTCTTTGAATAGCCGACCACTTCACCGGTATCGGTTCGAAGGATCGGCCATCCCCGCGCGCTTTACTTCCCATTCATGTGTATGGTACTCTCCCGGTATCGTTTCCCCCCCCGGCAGGCCTTTCCTTATCTATGGACGACATCGTTAATTGGCTGTTTTTGGACCTCAACGCCTACTTCGCGTCCGTGGAGCAGCAGGTGAATCCCGCGCTGCGCGGAAAACCGGTGGCGGTCGTTCCCATGATGGCGGACTCCACCTGCTGCATCGCGGCGAGCTACGAGGCCAAGGCTTACGGCATCAAGACCGGGACGCGGGTGGGCGACGCCAAAAAACTTTGCCCCACCCTGCAGCTGGTGGAAGCCGTTCCCCAGCTCTACGTGCGCTATAACCACCGGATCGTGGAAACGGTGGAGTCCTGCGTCCCGGTGGCCTCAGTCCTCTCCATCGATGAGATGCCTGCCGGTTGACCGGCAGCCAGCGGGAGGTCCCGGCGGCCGTCGCGCTCGCCGGAAAAATCAAACGGCTCCTGGCGGAGCGGGTCGGGGACTGCCTGCGGTGTTCCATCGGCCTGGCGCCGAACCGTTTTCTGGCCAAAGTCGCCGGCGACATGCAGAAGCCCGACGGGCTGACCGTCCTGCGACTCTGCGATCTGCCGCAGGCCCTTCACGGCCTGGAGCTTTCCGACCTGCCGGGGATCGGCCCTCGGATGGAGGCGCGCCTGCATCAAAAGAGAATTTATTCCATGGAGCAGCTCTGCCGCTTAAGCGTCGCTCAGATGCGGGACGTCTGGGGCGGGATTGTCGGCGAGCGCTTTCATGCCTGGCTGCGCGGCGCGCAGGTGGATGAACCGGAAACGCATCGTTCGAGCGTCGGTCACTCCCATGTGCTGCCGCCTGAACTGAGGACGATGAACGGGGCTTTCCAGGTGGTGAAGAAGCTCACCGGCAAAGCGGCGGCGCGGCTGCGCCGGCTGGGCTGCTGGGCGAAGGGCCTCACGCTGTCCGTGCAGTTCCTGGGGGGAGGCGATTGGAGCGACAAAACCAAATTGATGGAGGCCCAGGACACCCCGACCCTGCTCAAGACGGTGGAGAAACTCTGGGCGCGGGTCCCCGCGGGCCGGCCGCTCTGGGTGGGGGTGACCCTTTTCCCCCTCGTTTCGGTGGATCAGCACACGCCTTCCTTGTTTGACAACCCCAAGCAGGAACGGCTGTCCGGGGTCATGGACCGGATCAACGAAAAATACGGAAACGACACGGCCTACTTCGGCGACCCGGGCGACGCCCGGGAAAAAGCGCCGACGCGCATTTCCTTCACGAAAATCCCGGACATCCGGGAGTTTTGAGGAATTCCGGATCAGGCGGCTGTTCCGTAATAATGAACTATGTTTTGAATTGGTAAATTTTTTACTTGACAAGAAAATCCGCCCTGTGGTATTTTGACCTCGCTCGCAAGAGCAATGGCCTGCCAGGTCAGTAAGAGCAAACTTCCTTCCATTCAAATAACGCACCTCTGAAGAAGTCCCTGAAAGGCGGCCTACATGGCCCAGGGTCTAGGGACACTTCGCAGCGTTCAGATCATCGATCTGAGTATTCCCATCTCGCCAAGCACGGCCGAGCCGGATCCTCCCTGTATTGACTATGTAGATCATCACCATGCCGCTCATGAACTGGCGGCGGTGGCCACGCGCCTCCTGGCACAGGCGGCGCCGCCCTCGGCCGCTCCAACGGTCATCACCGAATCGGCTTTCCAAGAGGGCCTGGGTTTGGCTAACGAAAATCTTCGCCTCGATACGCATGCCGGAACGCATATGGATGCGCCCTGGCATTTCGGCCCTCTTTGCGAAAACAAACCCGCCAAAACCATCGATCAAATACCGCTGGCGTGGTGTTTCGGGCCAGGCGTCGTTCTGGACCTGCGCCACAAGCGCGCCGGGACCCTGATCACGCCGTCCGACCTGGAGCAGGCGCTCGGGCACATCGGGTATGCGCTCCAACCCAACGACATCGTTCTCCTGATGACCGGCGCCGACAAGCACGTTCAACAACCGGATTATTTTTCAGCCCACGCTGGCATGGGCCGCGAGGCTACCCTGTGGCTCCTGGACCAGGGGATTCGCGTGATCGGCATCGACGGCTGGGGGTTTGACCGCCCGGCTGGAGCGATGCTGCAGGACTATTTGCGCACCGGCGATTGCGCCGCGCTTCTGCCTGCGCATATGGTGGGCCGGGACCGCGAGTACTGCCACATCGAAAAAATGGCGAACTTGGACAAAATCCCGGTCGCTTATGGATTCTGGGTTGTCTGCTTCCCTATTAAGGTAGAGCGGGGCAGCGCCGGATGGGTCCGGGCCGTGGCCTTGGTCGGAGGAGGTCCCGAATGCGCTTAATGGATAGCATCCTGATCAATTGCTCACAAGACTCTTTGTACCGGTTTTTGAGCGACGTCGAGCGGCATCCCGAAGTGCTCCCCGGGTATCTGGAAAGCCGCATCGTTGAACAAAAGGATGGCTTCTGCGTCGTGCAGCGCGAAGCGATCATTCGTGGAAAGCGCCGCCGGTGGAAGTCTGAAGTTTGGTTTGAAGAAGGAAAAGCGATCCACTTTCGTCAAGCCGAGGGGCTTTTAAAGGGAATGAGGGTGGATTGGTGCCTGGAGCATGATTCCAAAATGTCCCGGCTAAAAATTATTCATGAGTTGAATCTAAAACCACGTTGGCGGGGTTGGTGGATCGAACGGTGGGTGGCCAAATCTGCGATCGAGCAAACGGCACGCTTGGTTCTCGAAGCGATCAAGAACGTGGCGGAAAAAAGAATCGCCCTCGCATGACGGCTGCCGAACAATATCTTTGGGGTTTCCTGGCCGGGAGTCTGGTTTTTCGTTTCATCCGGCTGCGGTTTGCAGTCCACAAAGCACGGGAAGCGCGGGGAAGGGTGGCCGCAATGCCGATCTTTTGGATCATGGCGGGGGGCTACCTCCTCTATGTCTTCTTATGCGCTGCGGAGGCGTTCAGGCACTTGCCGCGATTTTCTTACACCGTTTCTTTCCTAGGGCTCATTTCTTTTATCGGCTCCTTGGTTTTGCGGGAGCGCGCCATGAAAGATCTCGGACGTTTCTTCAGTCCTGATATTGAAATACGGCAAGGGCACCGTCTGGTCCGGGAAGGGCTCTACGGCTACATGCGGCATCCCCTTTTAGCGTGTATGGGATTGGAAATCCTCGGAGTGGGACTTGTCTTCAATGCCTATGCGATGTTGCTCGCCGGCGGGTTTGGGATTTATTTCCCTTTGATCTGGGTGCGGAAAACGTTAGAAGAGCGGGCGCTCTTGAAGACGGTGGGTGAAAACTACCGCGCGTATATGCAGGAGGTCGGCGCTTTTATGCCTAAATTTTTTCAGAAAGAGATCCCACATGGATAAAAGACGTGTCGTTGTCACGGGAGTCGGGGTCGTAGCGCCGAATGGGGTAGGGAAGGAAGCGTTCTGGCAGGCGCTTATGCAAGGGCTCTCAGGGGTCCGTCCCATTCGGCGCTTCGACTCCCACCAATTGCCCACACAAATAGCGGGAGAAGTGCTCGATCTGGACCCGTTGCAATACTTCGAACCGCATGAGCTCAAAAAGGTGGATCGGAGCAACGTGCTGGCCATGGCGGCAGGGCTGATGGCGGTCCAGGACAGCGGTCTGGATCTGCACCGCCAGAATTTAGAGCGGATGGGAAGTTCCATCGGCAACGCGGTCTGCGGGATCGAGTACGCGCAGAAAGAAAGCGATGTCATCAGCCAAAAAGGGCCGCGCTGGGGCAGCCCCTATCTCGCGATCGCTTTCTTCCCCTGCGGGTCCAACGGGCTTCTCTCCATTCGGCTGGGGATGAAAGGTCCCGTCCTGACATTCTGTAACGGCAATACGTCCGGCACCGATGCCATCGGCATGGCCTACCGCATGATCAAGGGCAACAAAGCCGATGTGATGCTGGCCGGAGGGACGGAAGCCCCGCTGATCCCGCTGTTTGTCGGATCAATGTCGAGAGACGGCTGGCTTTCAAAACGGAACCACCTTCCGGACAAAGCGTCCCGTCCCTTCCATCGCGATGCAGATGGAATGGTCTTGAGCGAAGGCGCGGGGCTGCTGGTGCTGGAGGAGTATGAACACGCTCAACGGCGCGGCGCGCGGGTGTATGGGGAGTTGTCGGCCTATGCGACCGCCAACAGCGCCTTCAGTGTATTCGCGCCTGAGCCGGACGGACATGGCATCGAGCGCACGATGAAAGATTCGCTGCAGGAAGCGGGCGTACGGCCCATGGACGTTTCGTGGGTCAATTCTCAGGGATTGTCTATCTTAGAGTACGACCGCATGGAAGAACGCTGCATCCGGAACGTCTTTCCAGGCGGCGAAAAAGGCCCTCGGGTCAGCGCCATCAGCTCATGGATCGGAAATCCCATCGGTGCCTTAGGAGGCATCCAGGCGGTCGCGTCCGCGCTCGCGCTGGAACGTCGCGTGATCCCTCCCCACGCTCAGCAGGACGGATCTCCTGAAGAAGGGGCCTTGCCGCTCATGCGCCTCGCCTCGGGTCCCAGCGATGTATCGGCCGTCGTGCAAAATTCATTTTGCTTCATGGGAAAAAACAGTTCTCTCATTTTTAAGCGCGTATGAACCCGCGAAGAGTGGTCATTACTGGACTTGGCGTGGTAGCCCCCAATGGGGTCGGTAAAGATGCCTTTTGGAAAGCGCTTGTTGAAGGGACCAACGCGGTGGGACCGATCACGCGTTTTGACGTTTCCTCTTTTTCGACACGGATAGGGGCGGAGGTCAAAAATTTTCAACCGCATCCCCGGATCCCGCACGAGCATTTGCAGCAGATGGACAGGGCCTACCAGATGGGAGTGACGGCCGCCCTCCTGGCAACAGACGATGCCCTTCTCGACCCCGCCCGGATGGATGTGTCCCGTTGCGGCGTTTATATGGGACTCGCTGTCGCTGCGGTCGATGCCTACGAGAAAGATTTCCGGACCGCCAGGCAAGCGGATTGGTCCCATGTGCAAAAGAACTGGTACCAGGGTTGGTTTCCCAGCGCCTGTTCAGGGTATATCTCTCTCCTGCTGGGTCTTCGGGGGGCCAGCCAGGTGGTGTCAACCGGATGTTCGTCCTCTGTGGATGCTCTGGGAATGGCCCTCGCATCGATACGCGAAGGCTGGGAAGACATCGCGTTGGCGGGAGGAACGGAAGCTCCGCTGACGCCGCTCTGCCTCAATTCATTTTGTGCGATGCGGGCTCTGTCTACCCGCAATGACGCCCCCGACCAGGCCAGCCGGCCGTTCGATAAGGAGCGGGACGGTTTTATTTTGGCGGAAGGAGGGGCGGTGGTTGTGCTCGAAGCGTTGGATTACGCGTTGGAACGCGGGGCTCCGATTTATGCGGAGGTAGATGGGTACGGTACGACGTCCAACGCCTACCACATGACCGCGCCGGAGCCCTCTGGCGAACAGACCGCGCGCGCCCTTCAACTGGCCATGGACGATGCACGGAAGCGACCGGACGACATCGGTGTCTTCTTCGCGCATGGCAGCTCCACGCCGCTCAACGAAACGGTCGAGACCCTCGCCGTCAAGAAGGCGTTCGGGCCGCAGGCTTCCAAGCTGTTGCTGTCGGGGATCAAATCCATGATCGGTCACACCCTGGGCTCTGCCGGGATCCTGCAGATCATCTCAGGCACGCTCGCGCTGACTCATCAATGTGTTCCCCCCACCATCAACTATAAAGTTCCCGATCCCACCTGCGATCTGGACTGCGTGCCGAACGTAAAACGCTCGGCGTCCTTTTCTTCCGTCATGACGAATACGGCCGGTTTCTCGGGGAAAAACAGCGCAACCGTTCTAAGTCTCTATGAAGGGAGAACATGATCATGTCTACACAAACACTCACCCGATTGGAAAAGGTTCCCGTATCCCCTGAGCTTCTATACCGGCTTCTCTTCGGAAGGCCAATGACCCAGTTGTTGTATGCCGCCTGGGACCTGGGTCTTTTTCAATTGCTGTCAAAAGCTCCCCTCACGCTGGCTGAGATTTGTGAACGCCTTGCGCTTCCCAGGCATTCCACGGACATGCTGTTGAATACCTGTGTCGCTCTGGGGCTGCTGAAAAAAGAGGACGGCTCGTACGCCAACACGCCTCTGTCAGAGAATTATCTGGTGGCGGAGAACACGTTCTACTTGGGCGGGCTCCTGGAACATTTTCGGCGTCACGTCTTCCCTGCCTGGGATTCTTTTAAAGAGGCGATCCAGCAGGACCGTCCGCAGATCGTGGGCGATGCGGGAAAATCGGATATTTTTGAAGCGACGCGCCGGCCCGACGTCGATACGGAACTTTTTATCGCCGCGATGCACAACCTCAGCGTTTCGGATGGCCTCATTCTAGCCGAAGGGTTTGATTTTTCCCCTTTTACCCGGCTGCTGGACATCGGTGGCGGGTCAGGAGCCCTGAGCCTGGCGGTCGCGGAACGCCATCCAAGGATCCAGGCCGTGGTCTTTGACCGTCCGCAGGTATGTTCGATTGCCGAGCGCTATATCCAAGCGGCAGGACTGGGGAGTCGTGTCTCCACGCGGCCGGGGGATGCCTTTTCGGATGCTTTGCCGGAAAGGGCCGATGTCGTGGTGTTGTCGTTGTTCATCCATGCGTTTGGTTTGAAACGCAGCACGCCCATTCTTGAAAAATGCCTCTGCGCCCTGCCGCCCGGGGGTTGCGTGCTGATCTACGAGCCGATGCTGTATCCCGGCCGGACGGGTCCGCTCACGACGTTATTGTCCAGCCTGAACATGCTGCTGGTGACTCCCAGCGGCGGCGATGTAACCGCGCAGGACTACATGCAATGGCTGGAGAAACTTGGATTCGAGTCTGTCTTTTATAAAGCGCTGCCGTCCATCCGTCACCTGGTAGGCGGGTTTAAGCCGAAGGCCTGAATTTTTTTCACCCCCCCTTTGCTCCCTTCCCCCTCCAACGGGGGGGAGGGAGGTTTCTGCCGTCTGTTTTCTGCCGTCATTTAGGCCCGAATTGAACTTTGTACAATAGCGCTGTTTATGCGGCGATCCCGTTTGAAGCGCCTGGGAGTTTTCAACTGCCTGGTGATGGCGGTCCTTTCTTCCGTCGCCTATGCAGGCGGCATCGAAGGCTCCGGCGTCGGCACACGAGCTCTCTCCATGGGAGGGGCGTTTGTCGCCTTGGCGGACGATTGGAGCGCGCCTTTCTGGAATCCGGCGGGCCTGGCGTTTTTTAAAGGATGGGGTGTTGGCCAGGGGGTCGACATGATCTCGCTGCGCGCGTTGGATGCCGATTCCATCGCGAATCCACTTCCTCCTATTACACGCTCGAATGTCGAACAAGGGGATCCTTTTTTCCAGTTGGGCGGCGAACCTTCACGCCTCAATGCCACAGATACGACCATTCAAGCCGCGTTGCCTTCCCTGGTGGGGTATAAAGCCTGGACATCGTGGACGTTTTCCGCCGGCGTATTTTCTCCACTGGGTTTTGCGTTCAGCCTTGAAGACAAGACTGTACCGGGGATAACGGTCGCCTCCTTTAACGGAAGGGGATATGTCGTTGCTTACAACATCTCGCTGGCGCATCAGTGGCAGAATCGATGGGCGATCGGCGTGGGGGTGAATTGGCTGGATGCCCGGCTTTCGCGAAGTTCCATGAAGCAAACACCCACGTACATCTTTAATTCCACCTCCGACGGGCGCGGGCAGGCACTTCAGGGGGTGATCGGCTTGCTGGGCCGGTTCACCGAAAAAATCTCGATGGGAGTGACCTACAAGTCTCCGAACAGCATCGACATGGACGGTACCGCGGTCGTGACCGACAGCCGTTTGCCGTTGACAATTCCCCCCTTCGGGACGGTGGCCAATGAAGCCAGCGCCGTGACGACCGAGCTTTATAATCCGGCCACCTATACGGCGGGGTTTGCCTTTTTTCCTGTTTCGTCCTTGAAACTCACCACTGATTGGGAAGGCACCGACTGGCGGCCGACGCGCACCCAAGCGACGTTTCAACAGCCCGGCATCTTTCTTCAAAATCAGGACTTTGACGCGAATTGGCGTTTCACGCATCGGGCCCGCGTGGGAAGCGAGTACCGCTGGGCCTATCAGGCGGAGCGGGAAGCGGCCGTTCGTTTAGGATACACCTGGGATCCCTATGCGGTTCCCGATTCCGCCGTCAGCGTGACCAATCTGGTGGATGTGTCGAGGCATGTGTACACGCTGGGAGCGAGTTGGCGCCTGGGGAACTGGGAACCGAGCGTCGGTTTCGCTTATGCCGCCGGTTCACGGACAGCCAACGGGGTTGACTATAAAAAGGTTGATCGTCTGCTTTCCGTTGGACTGGAATATAGAACGCTATGAACCCTTACGCCCTTCCCCCCTTTGTGGCGGCCTGCCTGAACGGGGTTTTGATTGTTTGGGTGTTTGCCCAGGCCGCCCCTGGAATTTTGCGCCGCACGTTTATTGGGTGGAATATCTTTCTGGCCTTGTGGAATATCGGGATCGGCGTCGGGTACAGCATTTCCGATCCGTTAACAGCCCAAGCCTGGTACAAGCTGGTAAGCTCCTGTGTGATCGCGGGGATCGCTCCTTTCTTTCTGCATTTTGTGCTGGCGGTGACCGGGGCCCCGGAAAACAAGCTGAATCGATGGTTTCTTCGGGTCGGATACGCGAGCATTGTCGTTTTTGGAAGTGTAGGAGCCCTGACCGATCTTCTGATGCAAGGTGTTCAGCATTACCATTGGGGGTATTACCCGATCGCCGGCAAGGGAGAGGGGGTGTTCGGGTTGTTCTATACGGCGACCGTGGCCTATGCGTTCTGGAACCTGATTCAAGCGCTCCCTCGGACCAACGGCTATCAAAGAAACCAGATCAAATACGTGCTCGGAGGGGCGGCCGTCTGCTTCCTCAGCGGTTTCACCAATTTCTTGCCCTTGTACGGGCGAGCCATTTATCCCATGGGCAATCTGATGAATTCCGTCTATTCCCTCCTAGTCGCCTATGCCATTATCGAATATGAACTGATGGACATACGCGTGGTGCTCCGGCGAAGCGCGGTTTATGGTCTGCTCTCAGGAGCCCTGACAGCCGTTTATTTGTCCCTTGTGATGGTTTTTGAGCGGCTGTTCGGGCACTACGGTTTGGACACAGAATATGTTTATTATACGGCGGCCGTCCCGATCACAATCGCGTTAGCACCTCCGATGAAGGCGCGTCTGGAGTCGTTGATTGAAAGTGTTCCATTTTGGAAAACCCATCGCTACACCGAGGTTCTGGGGGATTTTGGACGATCGGTATTAACCATTCTCGATCTGCCTACGGCGGCCCGGCGGGTGATCGAAAAAATGTGCGCTCTGGTGGACGCCTCGGCGGGCGCGGTTTATCTTAGGCGGCCCGTCAGCGGCAGTTTCGCCAGGACCTGGCATCAAGGGAAGGACGGCCCGGCCCTCCTGGAAAGCGCCCATCCGCTGGTGCGTTATCTGCAATCGGGGAAGACGGAATTTCTCAAAGAAAAGGCCTTGTGGGAGTCCCAACTGGGCCAACCCCGGTTTAAAGACGGGGAATCGGGGGAGTGGCTGGACGCCTGGCCCTATGCGCTGGCCCTGCCGTTGCTGGTGAAGCAGAGGTTTTTTGGGATCATTGTGCTGGGCGATAAGGCGACCGGAGATATGTTTAACGGCGATGATCTTCGCCTTTTAAAGATGCTCGCCGTCCAGGCCGCCGTCGCTTTAAGCAACGCCCAGGGCGTCGCGGAGCTGGAAGTCCGTCAAAAGGCCCTTAAAGATATCCACGACAACGCTTTGATCGGGGTCCTGGCGACGGAAATCGCCCACGAGGTGACCAAACCGCTGACTCGGATTATCAACGAGCGGACCCGGCTGGAAGCGGCGATGAACAGCCGGTCCCATCAGAGCCTCAAGAAGATTGAGCGGGAAGCCCTGCGGGCAGCGGAAATTATGGAAGGGTTTGCCATGCTGTCCCCGAACGTGCCTCTTCGACGGACGCGCGCCTCCCTCGCTGTCCTCATGGAAGAAGCTTTAAACGCATTGGGCATCGAGCAGGATCAGGATATCCGTGTCGAGCGCGAGTTCGACACGGTCCCCCCTGTCCCGTTGAACCCGGGCCAGATCCTGCAGGTGATGACCAACATTATTCAGAATGCCTGGCAGGCGGTGCCGGAGGGCGGCGTTTTGACGTTGTCCACCCGCTCGCACCACGCGCAGGGCGAGGCCTTCGTGGAAGCGTCCGTTTCCAATACGGGGCCCGGCATCCCGTCCGAGCTGCAGGATCAGGTTTTTGAGCCTTTTTTCACAACCAAACAAGCAACCGGAGGACGCGGGGTCGGCCTGACGCTCAGCCGGGCCATGGTGGAGCGCCACGGGGGAACGATCATAATCCAAAGCCCTCTGACGCCTGCCGGCGGCACGCGCGTGGTGGTCCGGCTCCCTGTTGTGGATGGAGAACAACCATGAGGCGCGAGACGGCCCGGGTGCTGATCGTGGATGACGATCGGGAGAACGGGGAATTCCTGCAGGAACAGCTTTCCCGGGAAGGTTGCAGGGCCACCTGGCACCGCGATCCGCGAAATGCCTTGAAACTGGTTCGCCGGGGAGTCTTTCAAGTCGGGATCTTGGACCTGAAAATGCCTCACATGAACGGGGTGGAGCTGTTCAACCGCATCCGCGAAAAAGACCCTGACATTGGTTTGATCATTCTGACCGGATATCCCTCAGTCGACACCGCGCTGGCCACGCTGAAAACCGGCGCCTACGATTATGTGAAGAAGCCGTTTAAGCTGGAGGAGATTAAAAAGGTCGTCGGCCGCGTGCTGGAGGAAAAAGGGTTTTTTCTGGAAACAGAAATGGTCACGAATCAACGCATCGGCCAGCGCGTGAAGGAATACCGCCTGCGCCGCAAATGGACCATCGCCAAATTGGCGGCGAAAACCCGGTTGTCAAAAAGCCTGATTTCGCAAATCGAAAATGCCAAAAACTCCGCCTCGCTGTTCAGCCTGTCTAAAATCGCTCGCAGTCTTGGCGTGCGCCTCGCCGACCTCGTACAGGATCTCTGATCTCTTCCTTCAGGCCTGTCGGACCTGAGGCCGTGGGGGACAGAGAGGCCTTTGCCGCGCCCCGCCAAAAATCAGGCGGCCTGTGGACCAGAGGGTTCTCCCTGTGGCAAGAATCGCGATGAATTGATAAACTGATGCAGCCAGGCCCAACTTGGAGGTGGGCGCCGCAGCCTTCTTGCCGGAAGGGTATTCTGATGGCGACTCACCTCCAAGTTGGGCCCGTGTATTCGGGAGGGGGGAACGGCCCGTCCTTTCGGTGTGGGTGTTCAGTAGAAACGCAATTCGTACAACATTCGTGATCATTGCAATTCGCACGAGAGATGGGCAAGGAAACATTCCGTTAAATAAAAGGGAACATTTTGTTAACAAGGAGACCGGAAGGCTCACCCTAAAAGGGCGAATTCAAACTTTTTGCAAATGTATGAGGAAAAACACCCATGGCGCCTAAACCCAGGAAGTCCCGTCCCGCCAAGGCAAGGCCGCGCTATCGGGTACAGGTTTTCTCCAGCGCTTGATAGATGGCTTTTTGGAGGACTTGCAAATCAAACGGTTTCTGGATGCAATCCGTGACGCCGGAACCCTCCACTTGCAACAAGCGTTCTTCCGGTGTGAGGGAACCTGTAATCACAAGCACGGGGGCCCCCGGGTATTTCGTCTTAAAATGCCGGATGATATCGACACCGTTGCCGTCTGGAAGACGCAGATCCGCCAGCAGCAGATCAAAGCCCATTCGATCAATCTGTTCCATCCCTTCCTGAACGCTGCCCGCTAGAATGAGGTCGCATTTCGTAGGATCTATCGCCCGTTGAACCAAAGCCCGGATCACGGACTCATCATCAACGACGAGAATTCTCTTGGGCGTTTGCTCGGTGTTCTTCATGAAAACCAATTTCTACAAGCCATTTCGGAGAAAGAACGCTGGATTTAAACGCAGCATGCGAAGGCCTCGGCGGTCTTATCGACTTTGCGACCACTTTCGAACCAAGTGACGAAACAGAGCAGGTTCCAGAGCTGCCGGCTGTAGTTGATCCGCCCTCGTTCATGTTCTTGGAGCATGCCCAGAACCACCTCCGGCCTGACGAACCCGGTTCTTTCCAGGCGGTCCCGTGTTAGTTGCTCCCTGAGATGGTCCCTTAATGGCCCTTTGAACCAGCTACTGATGGGGACATCGAATCCGCGCTTTGGCAACCGCAGTATTTCATCCGGCAGTCGCCCGCGCATCAATTTTCGCAGGGCCACTTTGGTCGTCAATCCCCGGACACGCGCGCTCGGTGAAAGACGGAGAGCAGCGTTGACAACACCCAGGTCCAGATAGGGCACCCGAACCTCAAGAGAATGGGCCATGCTCATACGGTCCACCTTCGTCAGATTATTGTCAATGAGATAGGTCTTGAAATCAAGATACTGCACTGCAGTGAGGGGTTCGGATTCCACCCGTTGCAGCCATTCTCTCCAGGCTGAAAAAACGGGTTCATTCCTGGCCGCACCCAGCGATTCAAGAAAGGCAGGGGTGTAAAGTTCGGCCTTTTGCGTTGAATTGAATATCACTCGCCATGCCGCATACTGCTCAAGCATAGGCAATCGACATCCCCTCAGAAATTTCTTGAGCTGATATGGGTGTGGGCCAAGAGCCTGAGGAAACGGCCCTTGTTCCATCAGGAGCAGGATTCCTCTCCGAATGGACTCCGGAACAAAGCGCATCCACCCTGCCAGGAGCGAGGCGACGTATGTTTCATAACCACCCAGGATTTCATCACCGCCATCCCCCGACAGGGCGACGGTGACTTTCTGACGTGCCAGGCGGGAGAGCAGGTAGGTAGGGACTTGGGACGCATCGGCAAAGGGTTCTCCAAAATGCCGAGCCAATTGCGGAAGGTTTCGAATATCGTCCGGTCTCGCTAGGATTTCTTCATGCTCAGTGCCGAGATGGCGGGCAATCAGACGGGCGTGGCCTCCTTCGTTATACGCTTTCTCGGCAAAAGCCACGGAGAAAGTCCGAATACGGTGAGGCGAGTAATGCCGCATATGGTAAACCACAGTGCTCGAATCCAACCCCCCGCTCAAGAAAGCTCCCAAGGACACATCGCTTCGCATCATCGCCTGTACGGAACGTTTCAAAGCGTCGTCGAACCTTTCTAGAGCTTCGGTTTCTTCCAAGGGTGCCAGGAGAAGCGGCAAATCCCAGTATTTTCTCTCGGAGACGCGCCCCTCTTCTGCCAACAAAAAAGTACCCGGGGCAAGCTTGCGAACCTCACGATAAATGGATCGAGGATGAAGGATGTAACCCAGCGTGAAATATTGGTCCGCAGCAACCGGATCCAGATCTCCGGACAACCCTGGCATCTTCATCAGCGGCTGGAGTTCCGAGCAAAAGGCGAATGGCTGGCCCGGCGCCGGCCGGGTGTAGAAGAGCGGCTTGATGCCGAAACGGTCGCGCGCTAGAAGCAAGCGTTTTCGTCGCCGGTCCCAGAGCGCGAACGCGAACATCCCATCAAGATATTGGAAGAGGCTCAGTCCATATTGCTCGTAAAGACGGACAAGGACCTCAGTGTCACTCGTGGTCCTGAAAGCGTGGCCAAGGCTCTGCAGCTTGCGCCGCAGGGATTCAAAACGGTAAATTTCGCCGTTGAAGACCACTTGGACGCTCCCGTCCTCATTAGACATCGGCTGCGCACCGGTCTCAAGATCGATGACGCTGAGCCGGCGCATTCCAATGGAAATATCCGGCTCCTGAAAAAATCCTTCTTCATCAGGTCCGCGATGGCGCATGGCATCGGCCATGGCCCGCAGAAAGGGGGCCCATGGGCCGGGGCGTTGGTCGTCATGATAAATCCCGCAAATACCGCACATACGATTCAGACCAAGACAGCGGTTGACTTGGATTCAGGCGGACCGACGGATCCGGCTCGGATCTCCGAGGCCCATTGCCTTGCCTTGCCGATAACGCCACAGATTCGATCGACCGTCTGAAGGGATAGCGACCCAAAGATGGGCAGGCAGAGCATCTCCTCCGACAGGCGCTCTGTATGATTCAAAGGAGCGCGAGGCCGGAAGCGTTGATACAAAACCTGGCGGTGCAAAGGCGGGTCAAAATATCGCCGGGTTTGGATATTTTCCCGGCTTAGGACCCGGGACAACAGATTGCGTGACAGGCCGAATTCCGGTCCGACACGAATAGCGAAATCTTTATAGCCGCACACATTCCCCTCGCGCACCGTCTGGAACAAGATTCCCGGCGCATCGGCCAGGTTCTTCCGGTACTCTGCCGCTACCCGCTGTCGCAAGTTGACGTGGGTCTGAAGCGAACGCAGGCTTTCCTGCGCGACCGCGGCATGAAGCTCACTGAGCCGACCGTTTAATCCAAGCAGCGAGGGATTATAGTCCCCGTCATTACCATAATTCCGCAAGACGCGGATCCGCCGTGCCACGCCCGGATCGTTTGTCAACAAAAGTCCTCCCTCTCCCGCGCAGACCATTTTGGAAGGCGTCAGGCTGCAGACCTCAATGAGACCATGGTGCCCGGGTGGCCTGCCCTGGCACCGGCTGCCCATCGCTTGAGCCGCATCCACGATCAACGGAACACCCGCGCGCTCCGCCAGCCGTGCAAGCGCCGGGAGATCCGGCGGATTTCCGAAGACATTGACCGCGAGAATGGCCGCGGTTCGTCGATTGATCAAATTCTCCACGCTCCCTGGGTTCAGGGTGAATGTCTCTGGATCGCAGTCAGCGAAGACCGGCGTAAGCCCATTCCAAAGCAGAGCATGTCCGGAGGCAAAAAAGGTGAAGCCGGGGAGGATGACCTCTCCACGGAGGCCGAGCGCGCGAAAGGCGAGAATTAAGCCGGTCGTGCAACTCGATAAGGCCACGCAGTGCGTGTGAAACCTTTGGGAAACGCTTTCTTCGAGCCGGCGCGTATAGGGCCCGTCCGTCAGGATTCCGGAAGCCAGCATATCGATCATGTCATCCACGATGCGCTGTTGCCGGCCCAAATAGGGCCGCGCCAGAGGGACCGCCGTTGCAAAGGTGGGGCGCCCGCCAAGAATGGCCAGTGTCATGCGGGTTGCTCCGTCAGCATGGGCCGTCCGGCCGGCTGGTAGGTCGGGACCATCTCCTGCAGCTTGGCGATCAGCGGCGGCTCATCGTTTTCAAACGCCAGTCGGCGAAGTTGCTCGATTTCTTCATGCAGTGTCTCCGGAATCGGGGGCTGGGACCGCAGCACCATCAGATGCCGGTGATCGCACGGGATCACCATTTCGCTGTCCTCCGTCAGCTTTTCATGCAGCTTTTCGCCCGCCTTAAGACCCGTAAATTCAATTGCAATGTCCCTTCCCGGTTCCAATCCCTTGAGCAGAATCAGTTTTGTGGCCATATCCAGGATGCGGATGGGAGACCCCATGCGAAGGATGAACGTCTCGCCGCCTCCGGCACGCGCGAAGGCCTCAAGAATCAGTTCCACCGCCTCCTGGACCGTCATGAAATAGCGAGTGACTTCGGGATGCGTAACGGTCACAGGCCCACCCCGTTCGATCTGTTCCTTGAAAAGTTTAACCACGCTTCCGGAACTCCCGAGAACATTTCCGAATCGCACGGAGAGGAACTGGCAGGACGACTGGGTCGACAGAGTCTGCATGATGCGCTCGGCCGCCCGCTTGGTCGCGCCCATGGCGCTTGTAGGCTCAACCGCCTTGTCCGTTGAGATGAGGACAAATTTTTCCACGCCGTGCGCCTCCGCCGCCCGGGCCAGCGTGTAAGTGCCCAGGATATTGTTTTTGATTCCCTCGGTGATGTTCGTCTCGAGCTGAGCCACATGCTTGTGCGCTGCCGCGTGGAAAATGACCTGGGGCCTGTGGCGGCGAAAAATGCCATTGACCAAAGCGGAATCACGGATGTCCGCAAGCAGAGGGACCACCGGCGTTTTTACTCCCGTTAGCTTCCGCTCAATATAAAAGAGGTTCGTCGCGTTATTTTCAACGAGCACTAGGCTGGCGGGTTCGTACATGGCAATCTGCCGGCACAGCTCGCCTCCGATCGTTCCCCCGGCTCCGGTCACCAGCATCCGGCATCCCTGGATCTTTGATCGGACCAGGATCTGATCCATTCGGACTTCCTGTCGGTTTAAAAGATCAGCTGGCTCGACCCGCCGGATTTCGGGTTCGGGAACCGCCGCGCTCAGCACTTCGTGGAGACCCGGAACGACCCGGAAGGCGACTTGCGGCAGACCGTCCCTCCGGCATAGGGTGATCAGTTCGCCCAGGACCGCCCCTCGGCGGGTCGGTGGAACGGTCAGAATCACCTCGCTCACGCTCAGTTTCTGTATCACCGAGGGAAGGACCTGTGGGCCGCCGAGAACAGGGACATTGTTGATGCGATGGCCCCAGAGGTGAGGCTGATCGCTGATGAAACCGACCACCCGGCGGTGCTTCATCTGCCGCAGTGCATGCATCGCGTGATCGGCGAGGTCTTCGTCGCCCACAATGACCGTCCGGATTTCGTCTTCGCCGGATCGGGGCCAGCGCCAGGACCGCGACAGGCGAATCCACAGGCGGGCGGCG
>Ga0155753_103_pt5 | contig 21937 bp, 22 predicted proteins | sample RifCSPlowO2_01_FD_107407 | JGI IMG/M metagenome (GOLD analysis project Ga0155753, IMG submission 107407) | Elusimicrobia bacterium RIFCSPLOWO2_01_FULL_59_12
CGACCGTCGCCGCGGCGGCGCTGGCGCTCGCCGCCGCGGCGCCTTCGCAAGCCCAAACGGCGGATTCCGCCGGGATCGTCCGCAAGATGCACCAGGCCTTCTTCTACCAGGGAGAAAGCTTCCGGGCCCGGGTCAAGATGACCCTCACGAGCGCCTCAGGAAGCGAACGCCTGCGGGAGCTGACTATGCTGCGCATCAATACGCCCGCAAGCGGAGGCCAGAGATACTTCATGTACTTCCACGCCCCCGGGGACGTCCGACGCATGGCGTTTCTCATCTACAAATATCCCGCCAGGGAGGACGACCGCTGGCTCTTCATCCCGGCTTTGAGCCTCGTCCAGCGCATCGCGGCCAAAGATTCCCAGTCGAGTTTCGTGGGCTCCGACTTCACCTACGAAGACGTCTCGGGCAGGGACGTGGAGGCCGATGCGCACAGGCTCTTGCGGGAGGAAGATCTCGGCGGAAAGCCCTGCTACGTGATCGAGAGCGTGCCCAAGGGCGCCGCCTCCTATCAGAGGAAGGTCTCCTGGATCGACAAGGCGGTTTTCCTTCCCCTCAAGGAGGAGTACTACGACGTACAGGGCCAGCTCTTCAAGGAGTTCGCGGCGGAGGAGATCAAGGAGATCGACGGCGTGCCGACCGCCGTGAAACGCGCCATGAAAAGCATCAAGACGGGCCACAAGACGGTGGTTGAGTTCAGCGATGTCAAGTACCGCCTGGGGCTCAAGCCGGAGGAGTTCAGCGAGCGGGCGTTGAGGAACCCGCCCGGGAGCTGGATCCGATAAACGATGAAACGCGCCTGGGTCCTTGCGGTCCTTTTCCTGGCTCCATGCCGCCCGGCTCTGGCCGGCAGCCCGGAGTGGCACGGCTTGGTGCAGGCAAATTACGCCTCCCGGCTGGGCACGACAAGGCGGGACAAGCCGCCGTCGGGAGATTTCCTCCTGGGAGAGGAGAGGCTCCAGCTGCAGCTCTCGGGGTCCGCGCCCAAAGGCGGGGCGGGTTATTTCGCCAAGACGGATTTCTTCCGCGACGAGGTGGACGGCCAGGCGGATGTGGAGGTGCGCGAGGCCTACCTGAGCTGCGCCAAGGGGTCTTGGGACCTCCGGGTGGGTCGACAGATCCACACCTGGGGCGTGGGAGACCTTCTCTTCATCAACGATCTCTTTCCCAAGAACTACGCCGCGCTGTTCTCCGGTAGACCCATGGAATACCTAAAGACCGGCGCGGGCGGCCTCAAGACGAGTTTCTACTCCGACCCGATATCCTTGGATCTTGTCGCTACCCCGTTTTTCGAGCCGGACCAGCTCCCCACGAGCCGGCGCTTCTTCGTGTTCGATCCTTTCCAACAGGTGACGAACCGGACGGAATCCAGGCCGCGTCATGACCTGGAAAACACGGAGTTCGCGGCAAGGCTCTACCGCCCCGTCCTGGGTTTTGACGCGGCGTTCTACGCCTACCGCGGCTTCTTTCGGTCCCCTTCCATGGAACCGGACTCGATGACGGCCCCAACAACACTCACGATCGTCTACCCGAGGCTCTCCGCCTATGGGGCCAGCCTTCAAGGAAACGCCGCGGGCGGCGTTCTGAGCCTCGAAGCCGGCTTCTACGATTCCAGGCAGGACCCGGCGGGGGACGATCCGGTGATTCCCAACTCGCAGACCCGGTTCCTGGCCGGCTATCAACGCTCCCCGTGGACGGATTTCACGGCCGGCCTCCAGTACTACGGCGAGTACATGTGCCGCCATGACCGTTACGAGGCGAGCCTTCCCGCCGGTTTCCCGAAGCAGGACCGGCTGCGCCAACTGCTGACGCTCCGGCTCACGCAACTCCTGAAGTATCAGACCTGGAGGCTTTCCCTGTTTTCCTTTTGGAGTCCGACAGACGAGGATTATTACTTCCTCCCCGAGGCGGCCTGGCGGGTGACCGACGAGCTCACGGCCACCGTGGGAGCGAACGTGTTTGGTGGAGCCGGAGGCACCACCTTCCTCGGCCAGCTGGACAAAAACGACAATCTCACCTTCGCGATGCGGTACGAATTCTGATGGAGCGCAAGACCATTCTCATCCTGGGAGGCGGCGTCGGCGGCCAAGTGGCGGCCAATGCATTGGCCCCCCGTTTGGCCGGCCGCCATCGCGTCGTCCTGGTGGACAAGCAAAGGGAGTTCGCCTTCGCCCCTTCGTTCTTGTGGATGATCGTAGGCCAGCGGGCCCCTCGCGACATCCAAAGGCCTATGGAGACCCTGTTGAGGAAGGGCGTGGAGATCGTCCAGGCGGAGGCCTTGAGCATCGATCCCGCCAGGAAGAAAGTGGAGACTTCCGTCGGCCCGATGAACTTCGATTCCCTGATCATCAGCCTGGGAGCCGAGCTGGCCCCCGAGAAGGTCCCGGGCTTTCAGGAGGCGGCGCTCAATCTCTACACATTGGGGGGAAGCTGTCGAATTCAAAAATCGCTGGAGGCCTTCTCCGGCCGGAAGGTCGCCGTCCTGATCGCCTCATCTCCGTTCAAGTGCCCCGCGGCGCCTTATGAGGCCGCATTTCTGATCCAGGATTTCCTGCGTCGCCGCCGGAGCGCCGCCGAAGTCGCCGTCTTTACGCCGGAACCTTATCCCATGCCGACCGCAGGGGCAAAAGTCGGCGAAGCCTTAAAAGGAATGCTGGAGTCCAGGGGGATCCGGTTTCATCCCAACCACAAGGTGGCGCGGATCGAGCCGGACGCCCGCCACTACGGCATTGGGGGGCCTCCGCCCGGTTGCGTGGCGGACGGAAACAAGCTGGTCTTCGAGAACGGCCTGAGCGAGACTTGCGATCTCATCATCGGAGTGCCTGCGCACCAGGCCCCAAGAGCGGTGCGGGAATCCGGCCTGACCAACGAGGCCGGCTGGATACCCGTGGACCGCCAGACGCTCGCCACCAACTATGAGGGGATCTACGCGATAGGCGATGTGGCGACGATCCCGATCGCTGGGGGCAAGGCCCTGCCCAAGGCCGGGATATTCGCCCACAGCCAGGCGGAGGTCGTGGCGGCCAACATTTTGGCCCAACTCGACGGCCGCGCGCCTCTCGTGAAATTCGACGGCAAGGGCTGGTGCGCCATCGAGATGGGCGGCGGGTCGGCGGCCTTCGGGGACGGCGACTTCTACGCGGAAGGCGGCCCTGAGGTGAAGCTTTATGAGCCCTCTCATTACTGGCACGCCGGAAAGGTCCTTTTTGAGAAGTGGTGGCTGGCTCCCTTCGGCCCCAAACGCCAGGCCCTGCGGCTTGCCCTCACCCTGGGAGCCAAGGCGAGAGGTATTCCCGTCTCACTATAAAGGCACGGGCATTGCGGTTCGTTTGATCGGGCGCGCACTAAACTTGCCGGCCGGCTGTTTGATGGAATGACGCTGGAAATGCTCCAATGAGGGCGACATGAGTAAAAGCCTTCGATCGTTCTGTCTCTTTCTGGCTCTCACTGCCTGTCTCTCGCTGATCGGGCATACCGATCATTACGACGCACGCCCCGGTTCCGCTTCTCACTGCGTCCTTTGCCGAACCTCCGTTTACACCGCGCCGCTCGTCCATGCGCCCGCTCCGATTTTTCACACACAGCAGGCCCTCGTCCCCATTGAATCAAGCGGTTGGGGACCTTGCGCCTTTTCTGTCGATCTCACGCGCGCCCCACCCGCCCTCTAAGTCCCTCCCGACGTTGTAGTTCTTCAAGGTGCGGCCGTTTCTTTCGATCCATTGGAGGACTTATGCAATTCATCTTGGTGTTGCTTTTTTCCCTGTTGGTTTCCGGGGGAGCTTTTGCCCAGGACGCCGGCAGTACGTCAGGCGCCTTGCAATCTTCAAACTTGCTCAACCCAAACATCAGCGCAATCGGCTGGCTTCAAGTTGAAGCGGGACGCCGTCATCCCGGTCCGGCGGAGGCCGGTGAAAGCGGCAATGCCATCCAGATGCGGGAAGTGGAGCTTTCCCTACAGGCCGTGGTGGACACCCTGGCCCGGGCGGATCTTTTCGTCGCGATCGACGAAGACGACGTTGAACTCGAAGAAGGCTACTTGACCTGGTTCCGCCTTCCCTGGAACCTGGCGCTGAAAGCGGGAAAGTTCAAAGCCAACTTCGGACGCTTCAACCGGATTCACACCCCCGAGACTCCGTTCGCAGACCGGCCGCTGGTCCAACAAAACTACTTCGGCTCCGAGGGGCTGGAGGGCCCGGGCGCTTCGGTCTCCTGGCAAGCGCCCATCCCCTGGTTCTTTATGAACCTGGATCTGGAAACCCTGCAGGCTCCCGAAGCGGCTGAAAATCCTTCCTTCGACAGGCCCAAGTCAAAAAACCTGCTGGGGGTGGGACGCTTGAACGCGTATCAGGACCTGACCGAGGCCTGGAATCTGACGCTGGGAGGCAGTGCCGCCTTCGGCCCTTCCAGCCAGGAGTTCGACGCGGTGACCGGTTCGTCGCACACCCACCACAGCCAACTCTACGGCGCCGACCTCACCCTGCGCTGGAAAAATCCGCGGCGGGCGGTGTACCGGTCATTCTTATGGTCCACGGAAGCCTTGTGGAGCAATCGGGATGAACCGGGCGGGATGACCACCGATAGCCACGGACTCTTCAGCTACATCGACTACCAGTTCGCGCGGCGCTGGCACACGGGATTCCGCTACGACTACACCCAGTTCCCCGCGGACGGGTCCACGCATGAAGAAGGACACCTGGCGTACGTGACCTTCACGCCTTCGGAGTTCAGTCTGGTGAGCCTGCAGGGCCGGCATGTGAAACGGCCCGATGGGACCGACGAGCATCTGGGATTCCTGAAAGTCACATTCAACATCGGGCCGCATGGCGCCCATCCCTTCTGACCACAGGAGAATTTCTATGAAAACGATTCGATTGACCGTTTCGTTGATGTGTTTGATCTCATCGCTGGCGTTCGCCAAGCTCAAGATTGTTACAACGACGCAGGACATGGCCGCTCTGGCTCGAGAAGTCGGCGGAGATCGCATCGACATACTTCCTATCACAAAAGGCTATCAGGATCCGCATTTCGTGGATGCCAAGCCCAGCTACCTGCTGAAACTCCGATCGGCCGACTTGCTCATCGTGGTCGGGCGGGAATTGGAGGTCGGATGGCTCCCGCCTCTCTTGACGAACGCCCGGAATTCCCGGATCCTCCCCGGCGGCCCCGGGTTTCTGGACGCGTCCGAAGGATGCGATGTCCTTCAGAAGCCCGCGGGCCAAATCGACCGGTCGATGGGGGACATTCATCCCTTCGGGAATCCGCATTACTGGCTGGACCCGGAAAACGGACGCATCATCGCCCGAAACATCGCCCGCAAACTCTCCGAGATCGACCCGGACCCTCAAAAAACGTATGAGGAAAATCTGCGCCGCTTCGAATCGGCGCTGGATGAAAAAGAAACCCAATGGAAAGCGCTGGCCGCGCCGCTGCGCGGCATGGCGGCGATCACCTATCACAATTCCTTGCCGAACTTCGCCAAAGCGTTCGGGATCCGCATCGTCAACCATGTGGAACCCAAACCGGGAGTGCCTCCTTCACCGGTTCACATGCAGGAGCTGATCACCCAGATCCGTAAAGAAAAAATCCCGGTTTTGTTGATCGAGCCCTACTTCGACGACCGGCTCCCCATGAAAATCGCTCATCAAACGGGAGCTAAAATGCTGGTGTTCCCGCCTTCGGTGGGCGGGGTGGAGGGCGTGAACACATACTTCGAACTCTTTGATTACGATCTGAAATTGCTCAAGTCAGCGTTAGGAGAAAAACCATGAGTGATGCCTTGTCCATTCTGTTGTGGCCGTCCCTGGCCTGCCTGGTCCTTACGGGCATTCACGCCTACCTGGGCTTGCACGTCGTGGAAAGAGGGGTCATTTTCGTTGACCTTTCGCTGGCCCAGGTGGCGGCACTGGGCGCGACCATCGGGTTTCTTCTGGGGTTCGACCTTCACGGGCAGGCGTCTTACTTCTTTTCTCTGGGATTCACGCTGATCGGAGCCGGCGTCTTTTCGCTCACCCGATCGAAAAAAAGCAAGATCCCCCAGGAAGCGATCATCGGCATCGTCTACGCGGTCAGCGCCGCGGCGGCGGTGCTTGTCATGGACCGGCTCCCTCAAGGCGCCGAACACATCAAAGACATCCTGGTAGGCAATCTGCTGGCGGTCACCCCGCGCGAAGTCATCACGATGGCCGTGGCCTACTCGTTCATCGGGCTCTTGCACTGGTGGTGGCGGAAACCGTTTCTGGCGATCTCGACCGATCACCTGATGGCCGTTTCCCAGGGGTATAACCTCCGCCTCTGGGACTTTCTGTTTTACGGCACCTTCGGCTTTGTGGTGACCTCGTCGGTCGCGATCGCAGGCGTGCTTCTGGTGTTTTCGTTTTTGATCGTTCCCGCTGTCGGGGCCATGCTGTTATCCGACCGGATCGGCACACGGCTAAGCATCGGATGGGTCATGGGGGTTATGGTGAGTCTGGCGGGAATCTACGGTTCGTACAAGCTGGACACGCCGACGGGCGCGACGCTCGTCTGCGCCTTCGGTGCAGCGTTGATCATTTTGGCGATCACGAGCGCCCTGATTCAAAAAACACAAAAATCCTACAGTTAAACCCGTGTCGGCAACGCGGCATCCTTATTGATCTGCCCCGTACCGCCAGACGTCTTCCGGCAAGGCCTTCATGCGGCTATCCGAGGCAAATCCGTCCTTCTCAAACCGGCTGCCCTCCCAGCGGTAGGCGGCGTGCTCGAACTCGCCGCGGCCGGAGCGGTCCGTCCGCAAAAGCAGCCTTTCCGTTTTCCCGTCCAGCGCGTCAAAGCTGAGCTGAAACGTGCGCGCGGACATGGGACTGGTCCAAGCGGGCTTCGGCCGGTCGCCCATCCCGTTGGGTTCGATAAGATAGAGCGCCGCGGACCACTGCCCGGTCTTCCCGGACCCTTTTCCGGAAGAACTCACAATCAGAAGGAACGATTTCTTGAGCTTCGGCAGCGTCACCTGCTGCACCCGCTCATGAGCGGCGTAGCCTCCCGAAAGCGCGGCCGGCCGCCGCATGGTGTCATGCAGTACATAGCTGACCGCGCTCATCGGCTCCTTTTCAGGAGACTGATAGGACATGCACGATACGACAAGAAAGGGAGTGTGTCCCGCCGCCGTGGAAGTATCCCGGACGGCATCCTGGCTCAGCCGCACCCAAAAACCCCCCTTGGGGAAATAGATCAAACCGCTTTTGGGATCGGCGCGGGCGGAGGAAACCGGTCCCACCTGGCCGGGGAAAATGAGGTTGAGGATTTTCCGCTGGATGTCGGGGGTGTCGATGCGGGCCGCCCAGGACGCCAGGGTCTCTTCGGCTCGGGCCTGAGCGCCCATGAGGCTGCACAACAACAGGACCCGGACCAGGCGGCGACCCATGGGTAGATTCTACAAGAGATGGCTTATGATTTGTGAACGCCTGATAACGGAGGGGGGGAACTCGGCTTTTCTTCGGAATGGTGCCGGATGTCCTTGCCGGCGACCACGAAAATGACATCTTCCGCGATGTTGGTGGCGTGATCGGCGATGCGTTCAATATTGCGTGAAATGAGGATTAAATCGATGCCCCGCTTGATCGTGCTGGGATCGGAAATCATATAGGTAAGCAGCTCCCGGAAAAGCTGCTCTTTAAGTTCATCGACCTGGTCATCCCGGACCAGGACCGAGCGCGCCAGGTTCTCGTCCCTCTCCACGAACGAGTCCAACGCGTCCTTAAGCATCTTTTTAGCGATTTCAGCCATGCGCGGGACGTCGATCAAAGGCTTGAGCTGCGGCTCCTGGAGAAGGTACTCGGTGGTCTGGCTGATATTCACGGCTTGATCAGCGATGCGTTCCAGGTCCGCGTTGATTTTCATGGCGGCCGTTATAAAGCGCAAGTCGGAGGCGGCCGGCTGGTGCAGGGCGATCATCTTCAGGCAGCGGTCATCCACTTCGATCTGCAGGGCGTTGACCTCGGTCTCGTGCCGATAGACGTCCTGGGCCAGCTCCGCCTTCCGGTCAACCAGGGCCTTGATCGCGCTGTGGATCATCGTTTCCGCCAGACTGCCCATGGTCAACAATCTTTCTTTCAATTGCTGAAGATCCTGGTCAAAGTGTCGTTCCATAACTTAGTGCCTCATTTCATTTCACCCTCTCCCTTCTCGGGAGAGGGTAGGGGTGAGGGGTGGCGCCTACGGCCTTTAAGAATTAGCACCTCAAGGACCCTCACCCGGGTCGCTTTGGCGACCCGACCTCTCCCTAAACGGGAAAGGTGTTTTATCCAAACCGTCCTGTGACATAATCTTCCGTCAGTTTGTTCGACGGGTTGGTGAATATTTTCCCCGTCACATCGAATTCCACGAGTTCGCCCAGGTACATGAAGCCGGTGTAATCGGACACCCGGGCGGCTTGCTGCATGTTATGGGTCACAATCAAAATGGTCACCGACTTTTTCAACTCACCGATGAGCTCCTCGATACGTGCCGTCGCGATCGGGTCCAGAGCGGAGGTGGGTTCGTCGAAAAGGACGATTTCCGGGTCGGTCGCCAGCGCCCTAGCGATACAGAGACGCTGCTGCTGGCCGCCGGAGAGCGCGAAGGCTAGGTTCTGAAGGCGGTCCTTCACCTCGTCCCAAAGAGCTGCATGCCGCAAGGCTTGCTCTACTTTGCCGTCCAATACGCTCCGGGAATTCGTTTCCCGAATGCGTAAACCATACGCGACATTCTCATAGATGGATTTGGGGAAGGGGTTGGCTTTTTGGAACACCATGTTGATCCGCATGCGGACCTCGATGGGATCGACCTCCGGGCCGATGATATTCACCCCTTCCGGATGCAGGAGGATCTCCCCCTGGTAACGGTTGCCGGGATAGAGATCGTGCATGCGGTTGAAGCAGCGCAAGAAGGTGGTTTTTCCGCAGCCAGAGGGGCCAATCAAAGCAGTGACCTTTTTGTCCGCGATATTGACGTTGACCTTCTTCAGGGCCTGAAAGGCGCCGTAGAAAAAGCTGACGTTTTTGGATTCGGCTTTGAGCGCGGGGGGAGCGGCCGTCACCGTCGGGGTCATCTCGGCTAATTCTACCATTTGATCCGTTTCCTGGAGTGATACCGGACGTAGATCGCGATGCCGTTCATCGCCAGGGTCATGGCCATCAGTACCAGGCCGGCGGCCGCCGCGTTTAAGTGGAACGCCTGCTGGGGCCGTGAAACCCAGTTGAACAGCTGAATGGGCATGACTGTAAAGGGGGACGCCAGCCAATCAAAATTGACAAAGGGGAATGTTCTCTGGACAGGCGCGGGGGGGAGAAACGCAATGAACGTTAAAGCGCCGATCGTTATCAACGGGGCGCTTTCGCCGATCGCGCGGGACAACCCAATGATGACTCCGGTCAGGATACCGCCGGTCGAATACGGCAGCACATGGTGTTTGATCGCCTGCCACTTAGTGGCGCCCAGGGCATAGGCGGCTTCCCGAATACTGCCCGGAATGGCGCGGATGGACTCCCGCGTGGCGATGATCACGATCGGAAGGATTAAAAGCGCCAATGTCAGCCCGGCGGTCAGAATGCTTTGGCCCAGATGGAACTGGTAAACAAAAAGACCCAGGGCCATCAATCCGTAAACAATGGAGGGCACCCCAGCCAGGTTGGCGATATTGATCTCGATGATCGTGGTCAGCCAGTTTTTCCGGGCGTATTCCTCCAGGTAAATGCCGGCCGCCACGCCCAGGGGCACTGCCGCCAGCGCCGTAACGAGCATCACCAGAATCGTCCCGACCCACGCCGAGAGAATGCCGGCTTTGCCTGGAAATCGCGAAGGGAAGGACGTCAGGAAGCCGGGGCTTAACCGGCCGACCCCATCGATCGCCAAATCCACAAGAAGGGCCATCAAGGTCGCGATGCACACCAGCAGGCAGACCATTCCCAAAACGGCAAAGGCGGCGTCCCGGGTTCTGTGCCGGCGGATGATGGCTTTAATATCGGTTGTGCTCGTCATCAGTAGATCTCCCGGTACCGTTTCCTCAAAAAGTACCCGGCAATATTAAAGGCCAGCGTCATGAGCATGAGCGTCAGGCCGGCCGCGAAAATCGTCTGGTAGCCGATGGTGCCGTGAGGCAGGTCGCCCAGGGCCACTTGGACGATATAGGCGGTAATGGTCGCCGCCGGTTCGGTGGGGTTCCAGGTAAAATTGGGCTGCATCCCGGCGGCAATCGCCACCACCATCGTTTCACCAATGGCCCGTGAGAATCCCAGGACATAGGCGGAAGAAATCCCCGACATGGCGGAGGGGACAATCACACGCACGGAGGTTTGAAATCGGGTGGCGCCGACCGCGTAAGACGCCTCCCGGATATGCATCGGGACCGCCTTCATCGCGTCCTCGCTGATCGAACTGACATACGGGATGATCATGACGCCCATCACCAGGCCGGCGCTCAGCATATTGAATCCCGGCAAGCCGGGAATGATCCGTTGCAAGAGCGGGGTCACGAACAAAAGCGCGAAATAACCGAAGACCACGGTGGGCACGGCGCTCAGCAGTTCCAGGAAGGGCTTCACCACTTCTCGAACTTTGTGCGGGGCGTATTCGCTCAAATAGATCGCCGTGACCGTGCCGACCGGCAGGGCAAAGGCAAGCGCGACGCCCGCCGTCACCAGGGTCCCGCTGAGCAGGGGGAGAATCCCATAGTGAGCATCATCAAACAGCGGCGTCCACTGCCTGTCGGTGAGAAAGTCGACGAGGGAGACCTGCTTAAAAAACGCCAGGGACTCGAAAAAAAGAATCCCCACGATCCCCGCGGTGATGGCGATGGACGAAGCGGCCGCCAGAAAGAGGAGGGTCTCGATGAGCCGTTCCCGCAGTCGTTTGATGCGGCCCGCCGGCCTGCGGGCAAAGCGGGTCGCCGTCGGGGGACGCCTGATCAGCGGAGCCGTTGCGGTCGTCAACTGGCCAATCTCCGGCTTAGGACTTCCTGAATGGTCAGCCCCACCACGTTCTTGCCCCCGAACGCCGTTCCGGTCCGGCCTTTTTGAAACCGTTCCAGGGCCGCCTGGTAGGCGGACGGCGGCAGCGGAACGTATTTCACTTCTTTGACCAGGTCCGCGGCATTTCTTAGGTAGAACTCGACAAACTGCTTCACCTCCGGACGCTTCATCGATTTTTTGCTCACGTAGATGAAGATCGGCCGGGCGAGCGGCTGGTAGGCGCCGTTTTCAACCGACTCTTTGGACGGCGCCACAGGCCCTTTTCCACCATCGATCTTAATCGCTTTCAGTTTGTCCTTATTTTCCGCGTAGTAAGCGAAGCCGAAGTAGCCGATGGCGTTGGCGTCATTTGCGACGCCCTGCACCAGGACGTTGTCGTCTTCGCTGGCGGTGTAATCGCCGCGGCTGGATTTGGACTTGCCTACGATCGCTTCGGTGAAGTAGTCGAACGTCCCGGAGTCGGACCCCGCTCCATAGAGCTTGAGTTCCTGACTGGGCCAACTCGGGTTCACCTGGCTCCACTTGGTGATATTCCCCTGGGCCGCCGGCTCCCACATCTTTTTGAGCTGGGCGACCGTCATGGAGTCCATGGAGTTTTTGGGGCTGACCACGACGGTCAGGGCGTCATAGGCCACTGGAAGTTCGATGTATTGAGTTCCGCTCTCCCAACAAGCATCCATTTCCTTCTTGGTAATAGGACGCGAGGCGTCCTGAATGTCGGTTTCGCCGCGGCAGAACTTCTTGAAGCCGCCGCCGGTGCCCGAGATGCCCACGGTGACCTGCGCGCCTTTGTTGTTCTTCTGGAACTCCTCCGCGACCGCTTCGGTGACCGGGAAGACGGTGCTGGAACCGTCGATTTTGATGACGTGGCCCTCCGCATGGGACGGAGCGGCTCCCCCAGGGGCCATCAGCGCCGCGCAGAGCGCGATTCGCAAACATGCATTGTTAGTCATGGGATGTCTCCTTTCTGACAATCACTAGAACTTCAAGACAGCATCCAACTGCAGCCGGTTGATGTTATTCGGCCGGTGCGTGGAGGTGGCGGTGTACGGATGGCTGGTATTGATGAACGGGTCAACCCGTTCCGTCATGGAATACTTCGCCTGAAGAACCAGAAAATCCGTGCACGCGTGGGCCAGCCAGAGGACCACGCCCTTGCGGTTGGTTCCGCCGTTGCCCCAGTCGGCGTCCGCCAAGTCGGAGAGGGTGGCGTTGGCTTCCACGAATTTCTTGAAGAGGCCGCCTTCCCAGCTTCCCGCGGTTTTCGCGCTTCCCGCTATAAGACCGACCTGGTAACCGGCATCCTGGCCGTTCGTCTTCCGATCATGGACATTGCGGACGAAATCCCCCTGCAGACGAATCGGGACGCCGGCCTGAAAACCCAGTTCCGTGGTCACATGCGCCATGTGGAATTGCCCGGCCAGGAGCGCCCCGCCGCCGGCGACGCGCGTGTTGTCCCCCAGAAGAACGGTGGAATCCACCGAACTCGTCGCATGAAGCACGCTGACGTCTTCGTGCGACACGGCGTAGTTGGCCACCGCGATATTCCAGCGTAAGCCGCCTCCGAGCTTGGCTTGAACGCCGATCTGGTTCCCGAACAACCAGGGATCCCGCTTGCTCCCGCTGATTTCATTCACCGGCGCCTGGAGGAAGTTCCCGAAAACGCTGACCCTGTCGTTGACATCCAGGGAGGCCTGTTCTGAAAACCCCTCCGGATTGAGATCGCTGTCCCAGACCAGATCGCTTGAATACACGCGCCAGAAGGGGTTTTCCTGTTTTCCGGCATGCACTTTCAGCCAGTCTTTGGGCCTTGCGGTCACATACGCCTGATCAAGGTAGATGTTTTTTTGATTCCAGCTATTGCCGAAGGTCTGATTCGTAGAAACCTGCTCGCCTGTTCCGGACGCCAGCTTGAACGCCGCGCCCCACTTCTCCATATCCGCCTTCACGCCGAAACGAAGACGCAGCCGCTGGCGGTGGCGGTCATCGGCACCAGGATTCAAGAACGACTCCTGGCGAATGCGCAGATCGCCCCCGAAAGACAGCTTGCTGGTGGTACTCGCAGACCCTTCCATGGCCGCCCCGTAAGCCTGTACCGCCACTAACAGCGCCGCCAGACTTCCCCCTCCCAGCTTCATGAACCTGTTAATGAATGACATCCTGGGTATCCTCCCTTTTGATCATTGATGAGATCGGTGATGTTTGTTGAAGTTCCTCTTTGAGTCGACTGCAATCGAAACGACGGGCGGACCCCGCGAAAAGGGGAAAAGGGCGCCGCCCGTCTGAAATTTGGGCGGCTCATTAGGCCGCTTCCCTTAACCGCCGCAACTGCAGTTCCACCGCCCGGAGTCTCCAGGCCAGTGCGTCCGCCGTCAGGCGTTCCAGCTCGATCTCTTCATTCAGAGTTCTCAGCGATTGGATCTGCTGCCTGATGCCCGCCGCCATGTACTCTTCCTTCATCTGAGTCACCATTCCAGTGACCTCCTTATCGTTCTCATTTTTTATTGATCGTATTCTAATGGAAAGGGCCTTCAGAACCCATATCAGGCAGGTAAAAGGTGTGTGACACGGGCATGACGAGACGTGCTAGGCGACCGGAAGGGTGAAGGAAAAAACGGACCCGTGCCCGGGTTCGCTTTCTGCCGTGACGGCGCCCCGGTGGGCTTCCACCAGATGTTTCACGATCGCCAGGCCCAGGCCGGTGCCGGCGATGTCGTGGGAGCGGGCCTTGTCGGCGCGGTAGAAGCGCTCGAAGACGCGCGGCAGGTCACCGGGCGGAATGCCCACGCCGGTATCCTGGATGGAAACAACGAGATTGCCGTTATCGGGCCGGGCGGCGATCTTGACCGATCCTCCCGTTTTGTTGAACTTGATGGCGTTGTCGATCAGGTTCATCAGGATTTGCGCCAGCTTATCCCGGTCGGCGCGCACCTTGGGAAGTTTGTCCGTAAGCAGGTTGGTGATTTTCACATCCTTGGCCTTGGCCATGGGGGCCAGGCCTTTAATCAGCCGTTCGGTGATGTCCGCCAGGGACACCGGTTCAAAGCGGTAGTCGACCCGCTTGGCTTCGATCGCCGAGAGGTCCAGGACGTCGTCGATCAGCAGCGAAAGATGGCGCGCATGCTCCTCGATAATGCCCAAAAATTCACGGTTATGCGCCTTGTCCTCCAACGCGCCGGTCAGGAGCGTTTCCACGTACCCCCTGATCGCCGTCAGCGGCGTCTTGAGCTCATGCGACACATTGGCGACGAACTCCTGCCGCACGCGTTCAAGCCTGCGCAGTTCCGTGATGTCGTGGAACGCGGCCAGCACGCCCGCCCGGTTTTCTCCGTAGGTGACCGGCAAGGCCTGCGCCACCAACGTCCGCGCCTGGGGCGAATGGATCGTGATTTCCTGGGAGACGGGCCGGCGCTCCCGGAGGGTCTGCTGGATCAGCTCGTGCAGCGCGTTGTGCCGCAGCACTTCCAGCACGGGACGTCCCGTGAGGTTCCCGGACGCCGCTTCGAAAAGCCTCTCCGCGGCGGGGTTCAGAAGCAGCACGCGCCCTTCATGATCGACTGCGACCACGCCCTCCACCAGGGCCGAAAGAATGGCCGCCAACTGGCTTCGCTCACGGCTCAATTCATGGACTTTTTCGTCGACGCGCGCGGACATGTCGCCGAAAGCTTGAGCGAGCTGTCCAAATTCATCCCGGGCCGCCTGGGCGCTTGCGCGGGGGAAACGCCCTTCACCGATGGCGCGTGCCGTGTCGGTCAAGGCCCGCAGAGGGCGGACCGTTCTTCGGGCAACGACGAACGCCACCAAGAACGCGACGCCCAGAGCGGCCATGCCGGCTTTTATAAGATCCCCATGAAATGCGTTGATCCGGTGTCCCACCTCCGTAAGCGGCAGGGCCACGCGCAAAACGCCCCACGGTTTTTCCCTGAGAATAATCGGCGACGCCACATACAGCATGTCTTCCTTGAGCGTACGGCTGTAGCGCGTCGCCCCGCCTTTCCCGGAGGCCAGCGCCGACTGGATCTCCGGCCGGTTCCCATGGTTATCCATGCCGGCCAGCTCGGATTCGCCGAGCTCCGAATCCCCGACCACGACGCCGTCCGCACGGACGACGGTCACGCGGTAACCCATTCGCCGCCCCAGGTCCCGGACCAACGCCGGCAAGGCGGAGGGCCCGTCGGAGCCAAGCACGACGGGGGCGACCTGGTCGCGCATCAGCAGCGCCTGAGCGCTTAGGGACGTCTCCAGATTCATCAGGTAATTGGCTTTGAGGCGCCGGGTCAGGTAGGCCCCGGTGATGAGGAGGGTCACCGCCACCACAAAAAGATAGCTGGCGGTCAGTTTCTTGGCAAAGGAAGGCTTACTGAGTTTCAAACCGGTAGCCGACGTTCTTGACGGTCACGACGCGCTTGGCTTCACTGCCCAATTTGTCGCGCAAGCGGGTGATGTGTTGATCGATGGTCCGGGTGTCTATGTCCATGGATCGGTCATAGCCCCAGACCTTTTCCAGCAGTTGATCGCGGGTCAGCGCTTTGCCGTTCGCCTCCAACAAAATCTTCAGGAAGGCGAACTCTTTGGTGCCCAGGGATACCGGCTTGCCTTTGACGGACACCGTGTAGCGTTCGGCGTCAAAACGCAGGTCGCCAAACTTTCCGGTCCCTGTCTCCGGGGACGGGCGTTGGCTGCGGCGAAGGATCGTCTTGACGCGCGCCAGGAGCTCGCGGATGCTGAAAGGCTTTGTGACGTAGTCGTCCGCCCCGAGCTCCAGCCCCAGGATGCGGTCGACTTCCTGTTTTTTGGCGGTCAGCATGAGGATGGGCACTCGCGACTCTTGTCGCAGCGTGCGGCAGACCTCCATCCCGTCCAGCTTGGGCAGCATCAAATCCAGTATCAGGAGATCCGGTTTTTCCTTTTGTGCCGCCGCCAGCCCTGATGCCCCGTCCGTCGCGCTGACGACTTGGTACCCTTCCTTTTCCAGGTTGTACTTCAGCAGGCGGAGTATGTCCTTCTCATCTTCAATGATCAGGACCCGCGTTTTGCTCATAAAAAGAGATGCAAGACCTTGTAAATGGCCGCCGCCACCAGCGCGGATGCGGGAATCGTCAATATCCATGCCCAGACAATCCGGGTGGCCACCCCCCAGCGGACGGCGGACAGCCGGGTGGTGGCGCCCACCCCCATGATCGCCCCGGTAATGGTGTGCGTCGTGCTCACCGGGATACCCGTCAGCGCGGTGCCGATCAGCATGGCCGCGCCCGCTGTCTCCGCGCAAAACCCATGGACGGGCTTGAGTTTGGCGACTTTCTGCCCCATCGTTTTGACGATCCGCCATCCTCCGGCATAGGTGCCCAGCCCCATGGCCGCATGGCAGGAGAGAATCACCCACATCGGAACGTTTGCGTCCATCGACAAATGGCCTGACGAGATGAGCAGGATATAGATGATCCCCATCGTTTTCTGGGCGTCATTGGTGCCGTGCCCCAGGCTGTAGAAAGCGGCGGAAAGCAATTGCCCTTTGCGAAAATAGCGGTCGACCTTCGCCGGGGAGCTTTTCTGAAAGAGATTCAGAACGAGCACCATGAAAAAATACCCGAGGATCAACCCCAGCACGGGAGCGATCACGATAAAACTGACGATCTTGATAAAACCGGAAGGAATGATCGCCTGCCAGCCCGCTTTCACCACGGCGGCGCCCGCGAAACCGCCGATCAACGCGTGGGACGAACTGGTCGGCAGCCCGTAATACCAGGTGATGAGGTCCCATACGATGGCCCCGATCAAACCGCCTAAAATCACCAGCGGATCGGCCACGTCCGCATGAATGACGCCTTTCCCGATGGTCGCGGCCACATGCGACCCGAAGAAAAAGGCGGCGATGAAATTAAAGAAGGCCGCCCATGCCACGGCCAGGCGCGGGGTGAGCACGCGGGTGGAGACGACGGTGGCGATGGAATTGGCGGAATCATGAAATCCGTTGATGTAATCGAAAATCAGCGCGATCGCAATGATCGCGATGACCAGGTGGAGGGAGGTTGCCTCAGGCATGGCCGGATCCGCCTACGCGTTCTTCACGACGATGCCTTCGATGGTGTTCGCCACGTCCTCGCAGCGGTCGATCGCCGCCTCGGTGATCTCGTAAACCTCTTTCCATTTGATCACCTCGAGGGGGTCCTTGGCGCCCCTGAAAAGGTTTTGAATCGCCTCTGACAGGGCGCTGTCGCCCTCGTTTTCCAGGCGGTTGATCTCGATGCAGAAATCCAGCACCCGTCGGGCGTTTTTGAAATCCGCCATTTCCCGGACCGCTTTCTCCACTTCCACAACGGCCCTCTCCAGAATATCGGCCAATTTCCCCAAAGGGGGGTCCTGGGTGTTGATGTGATACATCTGCATGCGGTCGCTGACCGCCTGGATGGCGTCCACGATGTTGTCGATATCGGTGGTCAGGCCGTGGATATCCTCACGGTCGAACGGCGTGATGAAAGTGCGGTTCAGGCTGTCCATGAGCTCGTGGGTGATGACGTCGCCTTCATGCTCAAGATCCCGGATTTTTTGGATGAACGGGTGATCGTTGCGGAAATTCTTGACCAGGTCCTGGTAGGTCCGGGCGGTTTCCACCGCGTTTTTGGCGGCGCGGGAAAACATCTCGAAGAATTTCAGTTCTTTGGGAATCAGTGAAAAAACCATGGGTCCTCCTGTAAATATTCGGGGGGATGCGGCGAACTCGATTTCGGGGGAATTGTACTAAATGGCTCTCCGCCGGGTTGCACGGTGGATTTATTCGGATTCGGACGTGATTTTGACGGGAGGAGGCTCGATCGGAAAACGCCACAGCTTCGGGAAAACATACGTCAGCCAGAAGGCGCCGGCCAGGATCCAGGTCCCCGACGCGGCGTGAATCCAGGTCGGGTAGCGCCAGGCGTCCCATTCGGCGAGGAGCCGGAATCCCATCGCGATCAGAACGGCGATGCCCGTGATCCAAAGCGGGACAAGCCGGGTGTTCAGGAGGGACGCCTGCGCCGCGTGAGTCAGCACCACGACCAGCGCGAACGAGAAGACCAGGAGGCTGTAGCCGCCGATGAAGAGAATATGCAACCCGGCCAGCCGGTGATCCGGCCAGCCCGCCTGCACGATCAGCCCCAGCGGGATCATCCCGCAGGCGATGCGGAAGAAATAAACGTACGTTTCTTTCCGGACCATCGGGCGGTAAATCCGGGCGAAAAGCCCCATATGCAGCAAGACCGCCAGCGCCCGGACCCAGAGGCTGGTTCGGGGATAGAACCGTTCGGACACGAAAGTCCCGGCGATCAGCGCCCCGACCCCGCCGTGAAACAGCGTCGTCCATACATTTGCGCGCCGGAGGGGAGCGGCCTCGGGATCACTGCCGGGATCGCCCGCATACCCCATCAAAAACGGCGCCAGGTATCCGGCGATCCCGAGAACCAGGCAGAGAACATACCCCACCTGCAGCATCTGGCGGCCGGTTTCCATCACCGCGTAGCTTTTCAGGCCGAAGCCGCTGGCCATCATCAGGAGCGAACCCGCGACCGCCTGGGCCAGGCCGAGGCCGACCAGCAGGAAAGACGCCGGGGGTTTCTTCGTCCGCCTGGGAAAGCGGCGCGCGGCGAAAACGGCGGCGACGGCGATCGCCGCCAGGAAGCAGGTCTGGGCGGCCTGCCAGTGTTTCTCCAGTGTCAGCACGATGAAGAGGAATTCCGCGGCCCAAGCGGCGCCCCATTCAAAAACGGACGCCGGGGAAGCGCCCAGAAACCGGGGAAGCGCGGTCATCAGAAAGCCGAAGACGAAGCACGTGAGAAACCCCTGAATCTGAAGCGTGGCGTGCAGGAAGGAGTCGCTTTCCTTCAGCCAGCCGACGCTCCAGAGCGCCCAATGGCCCACGCCGACCAGCCCCGCCAGCACGCCGAGCGGAAAAAAGACGCGGTAAGGCCCCAGGCGGATCAGCTCCAAGCGGTTCATCGGAAAAGAACGCGGTTCACAGCCGCGAATATAATGAATTGTCGACCCACGGACTATGATCACCATCATAGTGAACGGGAAAATCAAATTGCACACTCGCGGAGGGAAGGACAGGCGCGATGGAACGGCGACCCAGGACAGGAATTCCTAGAATAGCCCCATGAGATTGCCGCCGCAGGCCGCCGGAGCCGTTCCGGCCGTTCTTCTGGGAATCGCCTTCGGGTTATGCGCGTACACGTTTCATTACGCGAAAGGGACATCCTACTTGACCAACAATCCGGCCGCGTGCGCCAACTGCCACGTCATGCAGAGTCAACATGACAGCTGGATCAAATCCAGCCACCGGTCCGTGGCCGCCTGCAATGATTGCCACACGCCGCGCGCCGCGGTTCCAAAATATCTCACCAAAGCCTCCAACGGGTTCTGGCATTCGTTCGCGTTTACAACAGGCCGTTTCCATGAACCCATCCGGATCAAGGAACGCAATCTCCGCATCGTCAACAACGCCTGCAAGAGCTGCCACCAGGACATCGTCCAAGCGATCGACCACCCCAAGGCGCCCTCGTTTTCCTGCATTCAATGCCATCCATCCGTCGGCCATCCCGATCCAGGAGGAGCTCCATGAAGGGACGTTTTCGACTTATCGCGCTCGCGCTCCTATCCGCGGCGGCGGCGCTCGGCGCGGCGGCGCTTCTGATCAATATCATGGAGCGCAAGCAGGAGGCGAAAAACCCGTTTTACCGCGTCGTGGAACTGGATGACGACACGACCGACCCGGAAGTTTGGGGGAAGAACTTTCCCTTTCAATACGACGGCTACAAGCGCACGGTCGACATGGAGCGCACGCGCTTCGGAGGCAGCGAAGCCGTCCCTCGAAAAGTCACGCCCGACGACCCGCGAACGGTGACGGCCCCTTCCAAACTCGACGAGTTCCCTCAATTGCGCACCCTGTGGGCGGGGTATGCGTTCTCCGTCGATTACCGGAAAAAACGCGGGCACGCCTACATGCTGGAAGATCAGCTTTTCACGCAGCGGCAAAAATACAAACCCCAGCCCGGAACGTGCCTGCACTGCCACGCGTCCGTCTATGCGCCCTACAAGCACGCGGGGGGCGGCGACCTCATCAAGGGGTTTGAAAAACTGAACCCGCTGCCTTACAGCCAAGCGCGCAAATCGGTCACGCACCCGGTGAGCTGCATCGACTGCCACGACCCTAAAACGATGCAGCTGCGCGTGACCCGCCCGGCCTTCCTGGAGGGCCTCCGCGCCCTGAAAGCCTCGCAAGGCGTCCAAAACTATGACGTGAATCTCATGGCCACGCGCCAGGAAATGCGCACCTACGCGTGCGCCCAGTGCCATGTGGAGTACTACTTCAAGGGGAAAACGAAACGATTAACGTACCCCTGGGCGAAAGGCGTGAAGGTGGACCAGATTCTCGCTTATTACGAGGAAGAAGGTTTCACGGACTGGGTCCATGAATTGACCGGCGCCCCGGTTTTGAAGGCCCAGCATCCGGAATTTGAAACCTGGAGCCAGGGGATTCACGCCCGTTCCGGCGTCTCCTGCGCCGACTGCCATATGCCCTACACGCGCGTCGGCGCTCTCAAGATCTCCGATCATCATGTACGCAGCCCGCTCTTAAACATCAATCGCGCCTGCCAAACGTGTCATAAATGGCCGGAAGCGGAACTTAAAGCGCGCGTTGAAACGATTCAGGGGCGGACCGATCACATGATGCGCCTGGCTCTCGACGCCCTGGTGGACTTGATCCGGGACCTGCAGGCGGCCCGCCGGATGGGCGTGAAAGAACCCGACCTGGCGGACGCCTACCGTTGGCAGCGAAAAGCGCAGTTTTTCGTGGATTTTGTGAATGCGGAAAATTCCACGGGCTTCCATGCCCCCCAGGAATCCCTGCGCATCCTCGGAGAATCCATTGACGCCAGCCGGAAGGGACAGATGAGCCTTCGTCAACTTCGGGCATCAAGCGGCGAGTCGGGTGTTTTCTGAAATCTTCTCGGCGGTGGGGATCTCGATCGGGGGCTTCTGCTGGGCGGCGTGGGAACCGGCGCGGATCTGCATGACCATGCGGGCGATCGAATTGACGAACAGGCTGATGAAAACGATGAACGCCGCGTGCAGGGAGGCCTGGCCCCATCCCACGGCCCCCTCCAACCCGCGGGAATAGTAAATCCCTAAAAGGGACCCGGCCGAAATGACCGCGGTCCAGAATGTCCGGCTCCAGTCCGCATACAGGGCCGTGGCGACGGGCGTCAGGACAAAGAGCAGCCACATCGGCCCCCAGAACGTCCCCAGCATATACACCAAAAAGACATTCCCTAGAAAATTGGTCGCCAGGCGCGTGTAGCCGATCTTCTTGGCCCAGGGGATATGTTTGCGCGCCAGCGCCACCGACACCTCGTTGAAGATGAACAGGAAAAGCAGGAGGCCGATGGACACGTGCTTGGCCCAGGTTTCGGCGAAACCGATCCAGACCCCGGCCAGCACCAGGATGGACGCGAACGGCGTAAAAAAGCGGTCGACGGTGCGGATGAACTGCGCCTGCAGGGGCAGAGGGATATACCGTGTGATGTCCTGGAAGGTCATCCCGATGCCGACGGGATGGCCCTTGGCGTCCCGAAGGACCAGGGTGCCGTAGCCGAGCGTGACTTTTTCGCCGTCCCGGTGGGTCGCGAGCTCCTGGCGGTTGACCGGGGTTTGGCTCTGGCAGGTGGACAAGAGGACTTTCACGACTTTGGGATGATCGGCCAGCGCCTTGTGGCACTCGGCGCCGGGTTCGATCGATTCCGGCGGCAGGCCGAGCAGCTGTTCGGCCATCTGGTTGATGCCGCGGATTTTCCCTTGAAGATCGATAAAGATGAGCCCGCCGGGGAGGTTCCTCAAAGCGATGTCCAGAAAGCGGTGGGAGTCCATCAGCGGGATCAGCCGGGTGATGTCCTGGAAATTCATCCCGACGCCGACCGGCT
>Ga0155753_148_pt5 | contig 20899 bp, 16 predicted proteins | sample RifCSPlowO2_01_FD_107407 | JGI IMG/M metagenome (GOLD analysis project Ga0155753, IMG submission 107407) | Elusimicrobia bacterium RIFCSPLOWO2_01_FULL_59_12
TTCACCGTAAGCCAGTAGGCATACACTTTGGCGCAGGCGTAGGGGCTCCTCGGGCAAAAAGCCGTCTTCTCATTTTGGGGAGGGAGCGTGCCGCCGAACATCTCGCTGGAGGACGCCTGGTAGAAGCGGGTCTTCACCCCGCTTTCACGAATCGCATCCAGAAGACGAAGCGCGCCCAAGCCCGTGACATCGCCCGTGTATTCCGGAATATCAAAACTGACGCGCACGTGGCTTTGCGCCCCCAGATGATAAATTTCATCGGGGCGGATGGCTTTGAGAAGCTGGTTCAGGGCGCTGCCGTCCGTCAGGTCGCCGTAATGCAGACGGAGCCGCGCGCGAGGTTCGTGCGGGTCTTCGTAAATCGTTGAGAGGCGCTGGGTGTTGAAGGAGCTCGACCGCCGGATGATTCCGTGAACGGTGTAGCCTTTTTTCAACAGGAACTCCGCCAGGTAAGAACCATCCTGACCGGTGATGCCTGTAATCAGCGCTGTTTTTGCCATGGGCGTAGGGTCATTGGTGGCCGTTCGAGCGGAATCAACGGATGACGGGCTTCATCCCGAGCAGAATTCGGATGCGGTCTTTCAGATAAAGCCACTTAGCATCCATAAACTTTGACACCGGGATCCGGGCAATGACAAACCGGTTGGTCTCGACATTCGTAAAGACGGTGGGAATTGGAAACGCCTGGATTCGACCCAGCGTCTCGCCCTCGAAAGCGACAACCGGCATGACGGCGTGATCGAGCGAGCCATCGTAAAAAATGGCGTCCCCCGGCTCCACGCGGCCATCCACATCGACCTTCTGCCCTTTCCGGTCCACGACGAGCATGCCCCCTTCCTTGTAATCTCTGCCTTTAAACGTGATCGGCACCAGGCTGTGAAGCAACGGCTTGTTATTGCTGACGCCGTCGGAGTGCATCGCCATGTGGCCGGCGCCTCCCGGATAATAACTGGCGGTGACAAAAATCCCCGAGCGGGCATCCGTGAAACGGATGCCGAAATAGGGGTCCTCGCCCAGGATCAAATTCCGCAGGGCGTGGACACGCAGGCACACCTGCCGCGTTTCCGCATGCAGCGGCTCATTCCAAAGAAAGTCAACGGCCCGATAGAGATGTTGAAAGGAATCGCTGGTAAATCCGATGTTATTGGTCTGGCCCATGTACGGGGTCCAGGTCACGCGGTTGGAGGGTCTGTCATGGGTGAAGGTGTCAATCCAAAAGGACCGCATCCGGTGGATGCGGCTTTCCGGCACCAGCTTCTTGACGATGGCGAAACCGACCTCCTCGACCTGTTCCCTGGCCTCCTCCAGCGAGAAACGGTCGTAGGCCAGGATAGGATCGTCTGGCGTGTCGGAGAAAAGCGCGGGGATATCGCCGGGTTTAAATGCGATGTTTTTTGAGGCCGCTTGATCGGCAATCATCGACGAGAATGATACATAGTTAAATCTTTTGAATCAATTGAGTTGAAAGGAGGGAGTTCAACCTTGTCCGTCGATGTAAACCTGGTACCACTGCTCCAGCATCAAGAGGGCCCAGAGGCGATAGCTGTGGTCTCTTTTGAGCGTGCTGTTTTCAGCCAGCAAGCGCTGGAGCGCCGTTTTTTCAAACAACCCGCGGGCGAGCGCTTTGTCCGAAAGCAGCATGCCTTCCAGGTAGCCTTTCAGATGCCCGCGGAACCACTTGCTCATGGGGAGCCCGAAGCCTTGTTTGCCCCGCTGGAGGATGGCGTCCGGCATCCACCCCTTGAGCGTCTTGTCAAGGATGTACTTCGGATGATGCAGCCCGCGCAGCTTCCAGGAGGATGGAAACGACGCCGTCAGCTCCACAAATTCATGGTCCAGGAACGGCGAGCGGGTTTCCAGCGAATTCGCCATCGATGCGATGTCCATTTTAACCATCAGGCACTCCGGCAGGTAGGACCGCAGGTCGGTATAGAGGAAGGGGTCAATTCCCGGCAGGGATCGGCTGCGTTCCAGGAGGGCCGCGATATACTCGGGTGCCGATGAATTCCCCACCTGGTCTTTCATGAAAGGCGTGTAAAGGGCCTCTTTCTGGCTTTCTTGGAAATAACACAGCGAATCCAGATAAAGCGAACGTGAGTCATCCAAACCCAGTCGAAGCAGGCGTTTCAGCCGCCATGTAAAGGAGTAGGGAGGGTTCCCATCCGGCAATAAGCACACCGCCTTGTAGAATGTTTGGCGGGCGGCACGGGGGACCCGTGACCAGAGCATCATGAACTTCATCGCCTGGTAGCGAGGATAACCTCCCAGGGTTTCATCCCCCCCGTCCCCGTTCAAGGCGACCGTGACGTGCTTACGCGTCATTTGCGAGACGTAAAAAGAGGGAACGGCACTGGAGTCGGCGTACGGCTCGCTATAGTGCCAGGCCAGTTTTGGCAGGATGTCGATCGTTTCCGGCTTGACGATGAATTCCTGGTGGTCGGTATGGAAATGTTTAGCGACCACGCGGGCATATCGGAGTTCGGAAAACTCCGCTTCTTCGAACCCGATGGAAAAGGTTTTGACCGGCCGCGAAGAGAGCTCGCTCATGAGCCCAACCACGACCGAGGAGTCCCTTCCCCCGGACAGGAACGCTCCCAGCGGAACGTCGGCGATCATGCGCAGCTGCGTTGCCTCTTTTAGCTTGGCCATCATCTGTCGTCCGGCTTCTTTAAAGGGCAGAGTGGTCTTAGGAAGGTACTGCAGCTCCCAATAATGCCGCAGTTGAAGGCCATGCCTCTTCAGCGTCAGGGTGTGAGCCGGCGGCAGTTTTTTAGTCTGTAGAAAGATCGTGTAGGGGCTGGGGATGTACTGGTACGTCAGATAATGGTCGATTGCTGTGTAGTCGATGTCTTTGCGGATTTCCGGATGCTTCAGCAGCGCCTTGAGTTCGGAGGCAAACAAGAATACATTCGGGAGATCGGCGTAGACCAGCGGTTTCTTTCCAAAACGGTCGCGGGCGAGAAACAGCGTCTGCCTTTTGATGTCCCAGATGGCAAAGGCGAACATCCCCCGCAGTCGCTCCACGCATTTTTCACCGTATTCTTCGTACAGGTGGAGAATGATCTCAGTGTCGGAATGGGTTTTGAACCGGTGCCGGCCGGTTTCTTCCAGATCTTTTCTTAAAATCTGGAAGTTATAAATTTCCCCGTTGAACACGATCCAGAGCGTATTATCTTCATTGGACATCGGTTGATGTCCTCCGCCCAGATCAATGATGGAGAGGCGCTGAAAGCCAAAGCCCATGGCGCCGTTGGCATAACAGCCCTCGTCATCCGGGCCCCGGTGTTGCATTGTGCGCGCCATTCCCTGTAACAGGTCCTGTGAGACCGGCCCGCCCGTTTTATTGATTACGCCGCAGATTCCGCACATGTCTAAATCGGCCTCTTCGTCAGTCCCCGCGGTCGCCTGGCGACCTATTCTCGTGGAGCCAGGCCATCCTCCTCAGACACACTGGAAGGATGGTAGGCGGGGAATCCAGATTTCATAAGCTGATAATACGGCATAGACTGGGAGACGTCAATGCGAGCGGGGAATAAATGTTGTAGAATCGCTTCGCATTTTCAAAAAAAGGGATTCCTAATGCGCGCCGCCCAGTTTCCTTCCGCGTGATGGTCGACCAACTCAAAAAAATTGTGGCCTTGTGCCAAAAACATCCGGGCACCGTCTTGACGATCGCCTGGCTTCTCACCCGTCTGACTTATATGTTTACTCAGCCCCGGGGTTGGATCTACCAAGATTGGGAATACGGTGAGTTCGCTAACCGATTTCTGCAGACCGGTGCTCTTGCATGGCACTACCCTTGGATACCGCAACCCATCCCATCCGCGATGGTGCCCCCGGGGCTGATTTTCATTCTTGTTTTTCTCAAGAAATTCTTAAGTCAGCATTATTTTGTCGCGTGGGCCCTGGTGCAGTTCGTTGTTGCAGGCGGAACCTGGGCGTTTTTCTGGGCCACTTGCCGGCAAATTCTGTCTCCGAGAGCCCTTTGGCTCGCCGGACTTTTGTTTATTTTCGACGTGAACTTGTACAGTCCGATGCGCTGGGTGAACGAAACGCCTTTCTCGATGCTGTTCATGATGATGTTTGTGTTCACCTTGGTCGAATGGGATCGCCAACCCTCGATCCGGACGGCTAGTGCCATCGGCGCCATCCTGGGGCTGGGCGGGTTGTTCCATTCGACCTTTAGCGGACAGATTCCTGTTGCGTTGGGTTGGATCCTTTGGCGGTCGCGGTTCAACGGAACTGGCTGGAGGAAAGGCAGATTCCATGGGATGGCCCTGCTGATCGCGTGGATCGTGATTCTGACTCCCTGGACGGTACGTAATTTTCGCACGTTCCATCGGTTCATTCCTACCGATTTGCATCTCGGACGGGGACTCTGGGTCGGATGGAATGCCCAATCCTGCGGTAGCATTTATAAACTCGATGGGTCGCCAATGGACTATGAACCCGATTTGGTTCAACGTCTTGAAAAACTCAAAACAGAACCCGAAATTGACGCGGAACTGATGCGGACGGCGTTTGATCATGCATTGTCGAATCCGAGACGCTGGATCAAGCAGCGCGTTTTCTGCTTCCTCTTTTTCTGGCATGAGCATACGTTCTGGGCTCCTAACAGTCCGTTTCGAACCCGCAAAGCCTTCGTGCTAGGCCTTTATAATCTCTTCTTGATTGCTGTCTTCTTCCCGTGCGCGATCGTAGCCTGGCGGGGAGGAGGTCCATCCCTTCGACTGATCCTGGTCGTCATCGGCCTACTCTGTCTGCTTCACACCTTGACGCTCGCAGATATTGGGAACCGTTATCGGATGCCCTTGGAGCCGCTTTTAGTGATTGTCATGGGTTATTCGCTCGCGCGACTTCTCCATCCTAAAGCTCATAGGGACTGAAGATCAGGTCCACGTAGTCCTCCTGCTTCACGTTGTTCTCCACGGCAGAATAATCGGAACGCCGCAGCCCATCCGACAAACGTAGCGTATATATAAGGAAGTTCCTCGTACGGAAGAAATCCAGCAATTGGCGCGGCTCAAATCCCAGGTCGCGCATTCCCAAGGGAAAATACTCCAAGGCGACAACCACCCGCGGGTTCCGGCGCAGGAGGTCGGTCATTCCTTCGCATACCGGTCCTTCGTATCCCTGCACGTCCACCTTGATGAAGACAATCGGTTCGGCCAGTTTCATTTTTTCGAGAAGATCGTCCAGCTTCCAGATCGGGACCTTCTGGCTTTCCACGGGCCCCTTGAGCCGGGAGAAGTCCGGGGTGAGGACACGATGGTCGCCGGGATTTTTTCGATTCGCCCAGAGATCGATCGTTCCGCTGGTATTTCCGATCGCCGCGCGCAAGGGAACGATGCGGCCCTCCAGGTTTCGGTTCCGAATCCCCCGAGTTAACAGATTGAAGTTTTGTTCTTCGGGTTCAAAAGCGAAGAGTTTAAAGCCGCCGCTCATCGCCGAGGCAAAAAGGAGAGCTGTGTAGCCGGTGTTCGCCCCGACGTCCACCAGGTGACCGTTCTGGAAAATTCCGGGGTAACTTTTCACCAGCCGAGAGAAGGGGTCTTCGGCATATTTCTTGTACTTAAAATAGAAAAAATTGAAAAGGTCCTGAGCGTACGGGTTCTTTAAAACTCCCCCGCTCCAGAGCAGGCCGTACAACGAAGCTCCCAGGCTCGGCAACGTTTTCATGCGGCGTTCTTCATCAACTCCACGACGTGATAACCGTTTCCACTGTAGCGAATTTTCTGCGGGATAGGAATCCGTTGGATCTCGGACAGATTGTAATCGTCCGTCAGCACGTAGCGCAGGCCGTAATCGCTCATGAAGTCTTTGAAATCCCTTCGCACGACGGGCAGGACGTCCCTTAATTTTTCAAAGCCGTGTCCATGCCCTCCCCAGAGCACCGGCCGGCCCGAAAAATACGTGACGTATTCCGACAACGACAGCGGGAAGCAGATCCAAACGCCCTCCCCTTGCTGCTGGATCGCTCCCAGCACCGCGGGCGGCACGCTCAAGCTTTGTTGTTTGCGCAGATGCGCCAGCGTGCGCCACAGGGACACGACATTTAAGCCGATCATCGCGCCCGCGATCCATCCTGCGGCCGGCGCCCGGGCGGCGATTCCCCAGGCCGTGAGCAGCGCGGCCGGAAAGACGGCATTATAGAGGTACAGGTTGCCGAAGCCCAAGCCCCGTAGCACCGGCACGGCGATGGTGAGGATCGCAAACGCCAAACAGGCGGCCGTCCAAACGATCGTCCATTCCACGGAGAAGGTTCTAGGCGAAATCAAAAGACTCAGCAGCAGGGCGCCGGACGTCGCCGGGGCGTAATTCCCAAAGAAAATTGACACCAGGCGTTTGCAAAAATTGCGAAAGCCCGGCCGGTATTTCCGCGTGGGCGTCTGCAAATGAGTGCGTTGTTCATAGGGAGGCGCCGTGTTGCTGGCGCCGCGTCCGTAGATCGGCGACTCGCGCAACGGATCCGCGCCGAGCAAGGGCCATTCCAGCGTCCAGAACTTGAGGATATCCCAGTGCGCGCGCAGCGTCTTGGCATAAAATCCTCCGCTCAAGACCAGAGCGACCCCCACCGCGCCGGGAAGCAGAAGCAGGTACTGCGGCTGCCGGAAAATCAACGACGCACAGAGCAGCGTAAACGTGAACATCTGTGTAGTCATTTTGTGAGTCAACAGCATCAGGCCGGTGAGGACGAGTGCAGCGGACCAAAAGACGGGCAGCGGCAGAGGGTCCATTTGATGCCAAAGAAAAAGCACCATCACCATATCGAACATCAGCGCGCCCAAACCGCGGGGATTGAGCTGCGTGTTGTAAGAGACCAAGATCGGCGTCGTGGCGTAAAGCAGGCCGGCGATCACGGTGGCCCAGCGATCTTCGATGCCCAGCAAGCGGAAGGTGACGAAGAGAAAAAGCAGGCGGATAAGGTCGATCCCAATGGCCAGAAGATGGCTGTATTTTTCCACCACGATCCAGGGAAACTTCGACAAGAAGACGGGAAACAGCGGCGGGTACCAGTTCCCGTCCTCCAGCAAATAGTTCGGCATCGCAAATCCGACTTTTTTTCCCTCTTGCAACCCTTTGACATACTGGCACCAATACCAATGGTCCACCCCGCCCACAGATTTTTCCCGGCCCAAGAACGGCGCCAAGCGAATCAGCAAAGCGAGAAGCAGGATCGGGAACGTGAAGATCATCCCACAGCACTCTTGGGACCAATAAACAGTGAGTTCGTAATCTCATAGAGCGGCCGCAACCGTCCGGTAAAGAGCCGATCTAAAACACCTCGATCGGCCGCCAAGACCCAGCGCGCGGTCAAGATCAGGCCGGCGCTGGCAATCCCCGCCCACACCAGGCGAAGCCCCACGTTTTGAATCATCAATTGGCCCACGGAAAAAAGCGCAAGCACCACCAACAGAGCGTTCATTTTGACGGTGGATACATGCAGCGAACGATGCTGATAAAAGTACGTGAGAAACTGCGACGTCACGAACGCCAGACCGAACGCCGCGGCAGCGCTGCGAATTCCGTAATGCGGCATCACCCAGAGGGTTCCCGCGAGATTAATCGACGCCATCAGCATCATGATCAAAAGGATCCTGCCCATTTTGTTTTGAATCGCATAGAGCACGGTGTACATCTGTCCCAGAGCGCATATGGGGGTCGCGGCCAGCAGGGTGGTCAGAACCGGGATGCCGCCTTGGAAGGAATGGCCGAACACAAGCGTAAAGAAGAAAGGAAGGACGGCCACTGCTGGGATCATGGCCAACAACCACAGGCAAAACAACGTCGGCGTGATGGAATGAACATACCGTTTCATGATCCCTGGGTCCTCCAGATGCTTGCCGATGATCCGCGGCAGGATGATGATCGTGAAAGGCACGGCCTGCATCACCATCAGGCCATGCACCTGAAAAGCGGACTGGTACAATCCGACTTCCTGGCTTGAAAAGGACCGCTGAATCAGGACTTGGTTTCCCCAGTTAACCACATAATTCAGCACCATCGCCGGTAGGAGCGGCCAGGCGAACGCGAGCATGCTGCCGATCAAACGGCGGTCCCATGCAGCCAAGCGGATGCGGGCGCGCTGCACCTCGCTCGCCCCGGCGGCGATCCAGACCGCCAACGTAATTCCAATCACTCCCGCCAGGATCGTTTCCACGCGATCTGACGTGATCCCCACGAACCCAACGCTTGCATAGAGCACCAACGACGCCGCCGCGACCCAAACGGGTGCAAACGCCAATCGAATCATCTGACCGGTGATCTGCAACAGTGTCTGGAATTCAATCGTGACCAGGACGCTGAGGAAGAAACAAAAAGCAAGCAGCGTCCCCGCCGGCGAAAGATGAAAATACCGTTCGGTCCAGCGTCCCGGATCGGCCACCAAGAGGAGCCCGGACAGAAGAACCCCTGCGCCGATGAACGGCATGCGGGCATTCCAGCTGTTCACGATTTTTCCGCTTTGGATCCACTCCTCTTTTCCAAAGCGCATTAAGGGGTCCTGCTGGATCCAATTGATCAGGAGCACATGCAGCAGCGTTCCGGCAGCGACGATCATCGTCCAGCGTCCCAACCCCTCCGGGCCTAGATAGCGCGCCAGGACGGCCATCCCGAGCATTGAAAACAGGATCTTGAGCCCTTGGGCCAGGGTGAACGAGATGTAATGCTTAAGATCGGTGTTCATATCAGCGGCGTGCCCTATTTGATTTCGCTGGGCGCGTAGGAGGAGCAAAGCCGGCAAATGTTGATTTGTCCTTGATCGTGATGCAGGCGCTGGCGAAAGGATCGAAACTGAGGTCCGTTCCAAATGTCTTGAAGGCTTTGCGTCAGTATATTTCCCATCACATATTCACCGAGCGGGTCCCGGCAGCACGGGACGACGTTTCCGCTCACGTGGATTGACACGGAATAATAAATCCAAGGGCACTCGTTGGGAGGGAGGAATCGGGGCCTGACCTTGCCGGCCTTGAAGGCCTCCGGGTCGTATTGCCAGTGCGCTTGATTGGTGGGAAGGTACTGGAGGCCTTGTTCGTAGGTTCGTACGCAGGGGTCGATGATGTTGGCTTGATCCACGCCCAGCTCCGCCATCGCCGCATTAAAGGCCTCCGCTTCGTGCTCGTTGTGCTTCATCAAGATAAATCCGCTCGCAATCCGCAAGCGGGAGCCGAATTGGTTCCGGAAACGTATCGTGGCTTTCAGATTTTCGAGCACGCGGGTGATCTGGCTGTTGATGCGGTAGACCTGGTGGGTCTCCTGCGTCATGCCGCCGATCTGAAAATTCACCTCATCGAGCCCGCATTGGGCCAGTTTTTCCGGATTGACCAGATCGCCGTTGGTGCACGTGGTGATGAAAGGGATCTCTATGGACTTGGCATAGGCGATCATGTCATACGCGTTTTTATTTAAGAAGGGCTCCCCCATGAAGTAGAACATCAAGGTGTTGGTGTGCGGGGCAATCTGGTCCATGATGGATTTGAAATCGTTCAGGGACATGTGCTCGGTGGTCCGGCCCAGGGTCTTGGCTCCTGTTTCGCACACCGGGCAGCCCAGGTTGCAGGCATTGGTGGGTTCGATCGTAACGTTCATGGGCCGTCCCCGGATCGTATCGGAACCCTGAATGAAGGAAAGGGTCGCGCCGAGATGATCTTTTGACCCCCGTTTTTTTGCCGCGAGGCCTCTGGCGCCCTCCCGCAGGGCCCGGAGCCCGTAAACGGATCGAAACATGAATCGCCTTTGCTTCAGGTACTGCTTCAACCGCCCTCCGAAGAGCCGCAGTTGGAATCCCGGGACCGTCATGCACGCGTTGGAGGTCGAATTACTTTCCTGATCAAGCCACTTCATGATTCTTGGCCGCCTTTAACACGGGTTCCTTTTAATCGGTCGATCTCGGCGCGCAGCCGGGAGATCTCCTGGGCGTAATTCATCCCCAGCCGCTGGCGCATCGAGCGGAGGACGTCCGCCGCCGGAGAACGTTTTCCCTCTTCGGGTTGAACCGTTTCCAATACAAGAACGCCTTCGCCGGTCAGGATCCCCACACTCCCCGTGTCGGGCCGTCGTTCGACAAGGTGTCCCGGCACGCCCAAAGAAGGCGACCAGTCCGGCTCCGGATGAGCCTTCCAAATGATTAATTTCCGGCCTTCCAAATAGGTGTAAGCCCCCCCAAAAGGATCTGTGCTGGCCCTGACCAGCCGGTCGATGTCGCGTGCGGACCGGCGCCAATCGATCTCGGCATCCACAGGGAGCCTGGGATAGCAGCGCAAAGCGCGCTTCGGATGGGCGGTTTGTTTTTTTCCCGGCAGACGCCCCCGCGCCAAGCGCGTCAAACCTTCCGCAAACATCGCTGGAATCACCCGCGACATGAATTCATATATTTCCGTAATCGTGGTTTTGTCCGTCAAGCGATACGGCCGCTGAAGCAAGATCGGACCGGCATCCAATTCAGGAACCATGGCGTGGATCGTCACGACCACCTTCTTTTGTCCAGACAAGATGGCCCAGTTGGGGCAGGCGTTCCCGCGAAAGCGCGGCAAGTCCCCTGCATGAGCGTTGAGAACGCCCCGGGGGAACGCGTCCAGGATGTCTTTTCCCAGCAGGACGGGCCAATTCACGCTGATCGCGAGATCGGCTCCGCTGTCCCTGACAAGGGTCTTCAGATCCGAATAACTTTGGCGGCTCATGGAGATGAAGGGGCACTGAAGTTGGCGGGCCAGGTTTTCAAAGTCTTTTTCCGTCGCGCAATATTCAGGCGACTCGCGCGCCGTGGCGATCAGGGCGAGCGTGTGGCCGCTCTCCACGCAGGCGCGGATGGAATCCAGCAGCCAATGCGTCCGGCCCAGCGCGGCGAATTTCATCGTTTTCCCCCTACCGCAGAACCGAAACCGACGGCCAAGTCCAGCGTGCGCAGGACCCGTTCCTCGGCCGCGGCGCCGGCATGGCCCGCTTGCCGCTCACGGGCGAGGCCGCTTCCCACCTTCAAGCCGGCGGCATGAAGGTCGATCAACGGTTTCGGTCCGACATAATTCGTCAAAACGCTCATGTAGCCCGCCGGGGCGATGGGCCGGGGGGCGAGCGGGATCTGCGCGGTCTCAATCTGGGAAGCGTCCACCGCTCCGCAAATATGCGCGATGGACAGGCCGGGATTCAGGTCTTTCAGTTGAAACGCCGTGATCTGTCCGTCCGGCCCGATAAGACTTTCCTTAAGGTGATGTTCGACGATCACCGCGGCGTCCGCCTGCCGGAAGGCGTCCTGCGCTTTCCCGGAAGAAAGGGTTTCGGGGGGACGTCCGGAAAGCACCGTCGCGTGCGCGCCGTTCCGGGTCAAAACCGCCAGGGTCTTCTCCGCCAGGACGCCCTGCCCCACCACGATCAACCGGGAGCGAAAGACTTCAATCTCCAATTCAAAAAGAAGCTTCATCGCCACCAAGCCCACATAGTCGAAAAGTTGGAGGGCAGGGTGGGATTCCTGTGTGCCCAACACGGGGATGTTCAATTCCCTGCACGCGGCCAAATCAAGATCAGACTCCCGGAATTCCCAAGGCTCCCACATCAACGCGATGGAAACGCCCGGCTTCAACCGGCCCAGAAGCGCTCGATTGATAGGGCGAACAAATCCCAGGTTCGTCACCAAGTCCACTTCGTGGAGCCGCGGATCCTCCCGGGACGAAAGGATGTGCACGTTGCCGGAAACCCCCCATGCGTCGGCTAACGCGGTGGTCTGCCGCGCCGCCTCCTGGGCGGTGCCGAACCGGGACTCCGCGGTCAGGGCATAGACGTTTTTAGCGTGCGCCAACGCCGCGATCGAAGCCGTCAGACTGTAATGGCCGGTCGCGGCTTCGGTCAGGACCGTCAAACCGGACAAGTCCAGGTTTAACCGCTGAAGGGAGTCACCAATGAGACGATAGCAGCGTTTTAGGTTCATTCGATTGCCAGGAGCCTTTCAAAAATTTCTGACACCACAGCTCAAAACTCAAAAGCGACCAGATAAAAAGCCGGTGGTTGATCTTCCCGCTGCAGTGTTCGTTCACAATCTGGGTGACGTAGGCGGGATTCAGGTAATCAAACAGCGCCGCTTTCGGGTTGCACAGGAGCCGCCTGACGTAGTCAATGCTTTCCCCGCGGAACCAGCTGGCGTCCGGACCGCTGAACCCCTGCTTGGTGCGCTGCGTCACTTCCGGCGGGATCAGGCGGGCCATAGCTTTCCTTAAGATCATCTTTCCCTCGCTGGTCTTCTGCTCGTAAACAAACTTTTTAGCCGGCACGTTTTCATCGATCTTCAGAATTTTATCGAGGTTTTTTAATTTCAGAGACCCGGGGACTTTTAGGGCGAAGTCGACCAGGTCGTTGTCCAGAAACGGCACCCGGGTTTCCAAGGAATGCGCCATGCTGACTTTGTCCTCGACCACCAGCAGGCCGTGGAGAAAGGTTTTCAGTTCGAAATAGAGAGAAGCGGAGAGAACATCCTCCTTCGTTTTCAAGGAGGGCTGCGCGGCGAAAACGCCCCGGAAGACGTCAAAGGTGGAATGATTTCGAAGCTGCGCCGCGACGCCGGAGGTGTACAGCTTGGGCTTGTTCTCATCCGCCACCAGCCGCTGCCAGAAGGCGTAGTAATTTTTGTGATAGTCCTCGGCGCCCTGAGCGTTTAAACCGGTGAAATAGCGCCACGGGTAGCCGCCGAAGAGCTCGTCGCCCCCCGCTCCGGAGAGCACCACTTTGACAAATTTTCCGGCCAGGCGCGCCACATAGTAATTCGGATAGCACTGGCCCACTCGGAGATCTTCGAGATGCCAGACCAGTTCCGGCATGATATGTTCCATGTCGCCGGCGTGCATGACCATCTCATAGTGTTCGGTTTTGAGCAGGTTGGACAAAAACTCGGAATTGGCGCGCTCATCAAAGGCCAGCTCCATGCCGGAGGCGGACGATAAATCAAAGCCCCCGGCGAACGTCGTCAGCCGTCCGAGGTGCTGCCGGGCCACGGCGACAATGGACCCCGAATCCATGCCGCCGCTCAAATAGGAACCGATCGGCACGTCGCTGACCAGTTGGCGTTTGACGGCATTCACGAATAGCTCGTAAAGGCGGTCCTCGCATTCCTTTTCGCTCCAGGAGGCGGGCTGAAATTGATAATCCCAGTAACGCTTCACCTCGGGGGCTGAGTTTTTCCTCAACGGCAAGGTCAACGTGGACGCGGGCGGAAGGAGATGAATGCCTTCAAAGAGCGTGAGATCGCTGAAAATGTTCTGGAAGGTGAAGTATTCATTGAGGGCCGGCAGATGGACGGCGCGGCGCACCGCGGGGTGCTGGAGAATGGCTTTGATTTCAGACGCGAAGAGAAAGAGGCCCTCCTTGAAATACCAGTAGAGCGGCTTGACGCCGTACCGGTCGCGGGCCAGGAAAAGTTTTTTCTGGGTTTGGTCCAGCACGGCGAAAGCAAACATGCCGTTAAAATGGTCAACGCAGCTGTCCCCCCATTGCTGATACGCATAGAGAAGGACTTCGGTGTCGGTTCGGGAACGGAACGTGTGACCCAGGGCTTCAAGTTCTTTTCGCAGTTCCTGGAAGTTGTAGATTTCGCCGTTGTAGGTGACCACTCGGTGGCCGGTCTTGTCCGCCATGGGTTGCCGTCCCGCCGGCGACAGGTCGATGATCGCCAGCCGGCGATGTCCCAGCCCGACCGGCCCCTGAATAGAGTGGCCCTCCCCATCGGGCCCGCGGTGGGCGATGCTGTCGGTCATGCGCTTGAGCAGATCAAGCGCGACCGGTTCCTCATTCTGCTGATAGATGCCGGCGATTCCGCACATAGTCAGAGCGTCAGATTATCACACACCCGGTCCTGTTCCTCCGATGTCATCTGGGGGAACAGCGGCAAGGTCATCGTCAAACGGTCCGCCGTCTCGGCGTTCGGGAATTGGCCGGGGCGCAGCTTGTATTTCTTGGCGTAATAGCCGAGAAGGACCGGCGCGTGAGTTCCCTGGCGTGTCGAGATGCCCTTTTCTTCCAGCTCGAGCATCAGGCGATTGCGACGCGCATGCAGCCGCGCCAAATTTTTGCGTGTCGGCGTTTCCGGCCGGAACAGGCAGACATAGGACTGATAACCATGCTCGTAGCCGGTGGGGACCGCCGGCGTCTGGAGCCAGTCCCGGCCCGCCAGCGTTTGATCGTAAACGCCTGCGATTGCCTTTCGTCTCTCGAGAATCCAGGAGGCGCGGTCCATTTGCGCGCAGCCCAGGGAGGCCTGGATATCGGTCATGCGGTAGTTGAATCCCAGGTGATCATACGACGTGAGCAAAAAGGCTGACTGGCCCTGGTGTCGCGCCAGGTCGGATCGCGCCGCGCCGTGATCCCGCAGGGAACGCGCGAGGGAATCCCATTTCTTCAGCTCGGCGGTGATCATCCCCCCCTCGCCGGTGGTGATCGCTTTTCGAGGGTGAAAGCTGAAGCAGCCGATATCTCCCAGGCGCCCGGCGTGCCGGCCGTGGTAGCGCGCTCCAAACGCGCAGGCGGCGTCTTCCACGACCCACAGGCGGTGTTTCTTGGCCAGCCGGAGAATCGGGTCCATGTCCGCGCACAAGCCAAAGAGATGGACGGGGAGAATGCCCACGGTGCGCCGGGAGATTCGCCGTTCAATCTGTTCGGCGTCGATATTAAACGTCTTGAGATCAATATCGCAGAAAATGGGTTTAGCGCCCATGTATTCGACCACGTTGGGGGTGGCGATCCAGGTAAAGGCAGGAACGATGACTTCATCCCCTCGCTTGAGGCCCAGCATCGCGACGGCGATATGCAGCGCGGTGGTGCAGGAGCTGGTCGCTGTGCAGAAGGGAGACCCGGTGAAGGCGGAAAATCTGTCTTCGAACGCTTTGACGCGCGGCCCCTGGACAATCCAGCCGTTCTCAAGCGTCGCCTGGACCGCGAGCGATTCTTCCGGGCCGAACACCGGTTTGGTGATCGGGATGGTCACCCCACCACCTCTTCTTTCTCCTGGCGGCGCCAGTCCACGACGGATTTGAGCCCATCCCGCAATGAAATCTTGGCGCGGAACCCCAGAAGGCGCTCGGCTTTTTCCGTGCTGCCCAGCCGCTGGGTGACAAAACTTTGTTCCTGGGGCTTGTACTCGGGTTTCAGCTTGGAGCCGGTCAATTCCAGGAGGGTCTTGACCAGATCGTTGATCGTCGTTTTGACCCCCATGCCGACATTGAAGAACTGGTCGGACGCATCGCTTTTGAGCGCCAAAACGTTGGCTCGGGCGACGTCCTGAACATGAATAAAGTCGTAGGCCTGCGAACCGTCCCCGAAAATCACCGGAGGCTGGCTTTCATCCAGGCGGTCCAGCACTTTCATCACCACGCTGACGTAGGCGCCCTTATAATCCATCCGCGGGCCGTAGACATTCATGTAGCGCAGTCCTACGTAATTCAGTTTGTGCTGTTCATAAAAGGCGCGCAGGATCTGTTCGCCCGCGATCTTGGTCGCGCCGTACATCGTCCGGTTGTTAAAAGGATGCTCTTCGGTCATCGGCGTGGCCAGCGCGTCGCCGTACACGGAAGCGGAGGAGGAGTAAACGATTTTTTTGACCCTGGCCTGCTGGGCCGCTTCAATGACGTTGTAGGTCCCTACGATATTCACGTCCACCGCCGCCCGCGGCTGATGGACGCACTCAAAAAGCCACAAGGCCGCCAAGTGAAAGACATAGGATGTGCCCTGCATGAGGCGCTTCAGCAATTCGACGTCCAGAATGCTTCCTTCAATCAGTTGGACGCGCGGGTCCCTTAAGGCATTCGCCAGGTTTTGCTTTTTCCCGCGCACCAGGTTATCCAGGACCACGATGTCCTTGACGGGTTCGCCGATCAGCTGGTCGACCAGATGAGATCCCACAAACCCGGCCCCGCCAACCACCAAAACGCGCGCGTTTTTTAAATCCATCGCATCGTGTCCTTTCCCTGTCGTCACCCCCGCATGTCGTAAGCGGGGGTCCAGAGACTCTGGATTCCCACTTACGCGGGAATGACATCTACCACTATTCAAAAAATCGCTTCACGGCGTCCACGACCCAGCCTTGCTGGTCCGGAGAAAGGCCGGGATAAATCGGCAGGGCCAGGGTCTCTTTTGCCGCTCGTTCGGCTTCCGGAAAATCTCCCGGCCGGTGGCCCAGGAACTTGAAACACTCCTGAAGATGCAGAGGAACGGGATAGTACACCTCCGTCCCGATCTGTTCCTTCTTTAAGAACTCCATCAGGCGATCGCGGTCTTGAGTGCGGATGACGAACTGGTTGTAGATATGAAAATGCGGAACGGCGGGGTCTTGGTAGACGGGTTTCGGGAGCTGGATCTTTTCCAGGAGGCCGGCCGCGCGGAACAGCTCCTCGTAACGCCGGGCATTCTCTTGACGCTGACGGGTCCACGCATCCAGGGATGTGATTTTGACGTTCAGCAGCGCGGCCTGAAGAGCGTCCAGACGATAATTTCCGCCCACCCAACTGTGGTAGTACTTAGGTTTGGATCCGTGCACGCGCAAGACGCGAATCTTTTCAGCCAAGGTTTTATCCTGGGTGGTCACGATGCCCGCGTCTCCCAGGGCTCCCAGGTTTTTGCTCGGGAAAAAGGAAAAACAGCCGATGTCGCCCAGGCTGCCGGCGCGCCGTTTCCCCTTGTACTCCGAACCCAGGGCCTGAGCCGCGTCTTCCACCACAAACAGGTGCTTCCGTTTCGCGATATCCAGAATCGCGGACATCTCCGCGCACTGACCGTAAAGATGAACCGGCAGGAGGGCCTTGGTCTTAGAAGAAAGAGCGCGTTCAATTTTTGCGGGATCCAGATTGTAGGTGACCGGATCGATGTCGACAAAAACGGGTTTTGCGCCCAGGCGCGCGACCGCGCCGGCGGTGGCGAAGAAGGTATAGGGCGTCGTGATGACTTCGTCGCCGGGGCCAATGCCGAGCGCGGTGAGGGACACCAGGAGCGCATCGGTGCCGGAGGAAACTCCCACGGCGAACCGTGTCTGGGTGTAGGCGGCGACCGCCTGTTCGAACTTTTCAACTTCGGGGCCGAGGATAAACTGTTCTGTGTCTAAGAGGGTTTGAAACGCGTCGACCAGTTGGCGGCGCAGGGGCTGGTTCTGGGGCGCCAGATCAAGCAAGGGGACCTTCATAGGGGTTTCAGGCCGTGTTGTGTCTCCTGGTAGCGGGTTTTGCAGGACGTGCAGTGCGCGCGGCCTTTCGTGACCTTGATTTTGACGCCGCATCGGCACATCCACCCTTTTTGCCGCGCGGGGTTGCCCATCACCAGGGCATGATCGGCCACGTCCCTGGTCACAATGGCGCCCGCACCCACAAAGGCATATCGCCCGATGGTCACGCCGCAAACGATCGTGCAGTTGGCGCCCAACGTCGCGCCGCGCTTGACCCAAGTGGTTTTCAGCTCCTCCATGCGGGGGATTTCACTTCGCGGGTTCATCACATTGGTGAACACCATCGAGGGGCCGCAGAAGACGTCGTTTTCGAGCGTCACGCCTTCGTAGACGGAGACGTTATTCTGGATTTTGACGTTGTCGCCCACGCGGGCGCGCGGCCCGATCACCACGTTCTGCCCGATGCGGCATTGCTTGCCGATCCGGGATCCTTCGAGAATGTGACTGACGTGCCAGATCGATGTCCCTTCCCCGATTTCCACGTCCTGATCGATAAACGCCGAGGGGTGGGCCTTGAAGAGGCCGGACCGTCCGGCGGGCCCGGACTGAATATCCGAGAGATGCACGTGGTCCTTGGTGTCCATCGCCTTCTGGCACATGTGCAGGACCGTCAGGACCCGAAGGGCTTCTTCCCCATCGGTCCGCGGGGACTGCCGGGTGGCGACACACTGCAGAAAGTGCGCGCATTCGGCGCGCAGGGGCTCTTCCTCGCTGATCGGGACGTCCTGCGCCTCGGCGCGGCCGGCCACGGGAATCTGGTCTTTCCACTGGATGGAATGCGGATACAGCAGCAGTTTGCGGTCGGGATAGACGTCATTGAACACGGCCATTTTCTTATCGCCTACGATCACCAGCTTCTGTTCTTTATACGGGTGGAGCCAGGACACAAAGATATGCGCCCGCACGCCGCTGGGAAAATAAAGGCAGCTCACCGTGACGTCGGCGATTTGTTCGTGCAGGTAATTCCCCCCTTGCGCCACGATTTTGTCCGGCATTTCTCCCAGGAGCCCCAGGATCACCGAGATGTCATGTGGAGCGAACGACCAAAGAATATTTTCTTCCCGGCGGATCTTGCCCAGGTTTAAGCGGTTGGAATAGATGTACTGGATCCGGCCCAGTTCGCCGGAGGCGATCAGCTCTTTGAGTTTGAGGATGGCCGGGTGGTACCAAAGCAGATGGCCGACCATGAGAATGCGGTTCTTTTCCTGTGCGAGTGTCACCAGCGCCCGTCCGGAGGCGATGTCCAGGCTGAGCGGTTTCTCCACAAATACATCTTTCCCCGCGAGCAGCGCTTTTTTCGCCATGGCGGCGTGATGTTCGGCCGGTGTGGCAATGACGACCGCCTGAATCGAAGAGTCCGCTAGTACCGCGTCAACATCGGAATACGTTCTGCAGTCAGGATAGTCGGAATGACATTGATCCCGGCGGTCGGGAGCGGACTCGCAAACCGCCGCCAGCGCGCCCAGTTCGTGGAAGTTGCGGGTCAGGTTTTTCCCCCAATAGCCAAACCCGATGACCGCGACCCGGGCGCCCTGACACCCTTCGGGTGTAAGGGCTGCCCGTACGGGTCGCCGATGGCGACCTGTCCGGGCGCCCTGAGGGGTCATCCGATCACCCCGGCCAGGCGGCGCAACATCGGGAGCGCTTGCTCCACACGTTTCATTAACCCATCGGCTTCCTTAATCCGTTTCCTTAAGTGGGCATTCTGTGGCTGGCTTAAGTGGGCGGCTGCGGCCGGATCCTCTTCCAAGGCGATCAGCCGCTTCCGGACCCGCGTAATCCGCTTGGAGATCCCCTCCTGAAGCCGCTGCGTGACCAGGCTTTTGAGGTCGGTATTGGCCGTGTAGTAGTCCTTGCGCGTCCCGGGTTTGGAAGACGCGTGAACCGCATTCCAGTTTTCCAGGATGCGCAGGTGGATGCTGGCGTTTCCCTTACTCATCCGGCAGGTGCGAGCGATCTCTTCAAGCGAAAGCGGCTCAGGCGAAATATACAGCAGGCCGTAAAGCTGGCCGAGGGATCGGTTAAAGGATGTCATTTCGGCGATATCGCCCGCCAAGGCGATAAAGGAGTCCAGGAAGGGATCAGATGTCGTGGTTTTAATCATAACGTTTAGAATGTTCTAAACGTATATATCACCTGTCAGGAGGGTTGTCAACGGGATTTTTAAACAGGCTCCCCAACGTCATGCCTTCTTTCCAGGTCGATATCAAACCGAGCGTAAAAATCAATCCGAATTGCATGCCATGTATGGTCAGGATCATGGGGAGACCCGACTCCTTGGGGATACCCAGCAGCGACAGGGCTGTAACGCCGAACAGTTCCACCGTTCCTACGTACCCCGGCGCCTGGGGGAGCGTGACGGAGAGGCCCAGGAAAAACAGGACGAAGAACGCTTCCGGGTAGCTGATATGAACGGGGAAGGAACGGATGATCAGGTAAACCATGGACCCTTCAATCAGCCAGATTCCCAAGGATAACGGCAAGGCCCATGCGAGGGCCGGTCCGTGCGTCAACCCGGAAACGCCATGGGTAAAATTGGCCAGGAGGTGCTGGACTTTGTCGCGCACCGCGGGGGACAGCGGCAAACGGGATACCAGCTCCCGGGTTCGAGACTGGAATTTGGAAGCGGCCCCAAGGAAACCAATGGCCAAGATACACCCCGCCCCCATGACCCCGGCCGCGCGTCTGATCGCCTCGGGAAACGGGAAGAAAAAGGCCACGGTTAAAAAAATCACTAAAAAGCTCAAGGCGTCGCAGATGCGTTCCAGGATCACGGTTCCCAGCGCCGCCGTCCGCGAAATGCCGAGCTTCTTGCCGGTCACATGGGCGCGGATGAGCTCCCCCATTCGAAACGGCAGGAGATTGTTGGCAAAAAAACCGATGATGAGAGGCGCAAACAACTGGCCGGCCGGAACGGATTTGACCGACCTCATCAGGTGGGACCATCGGATGACGCGCAGGAAGAAACTGCCGGAATATACGGCCAGGGCCACCAGCAGCCAGCCGGGGTTCGCCTGTTGAAGAGCATGGCCTATCTCGCGAGGGGACAGACCGCGAAAAGCAAAATAAAGACAGACCGCGGAGATGATCAGCCCGATGAAAAAATGTTTTCGCATGATCAAAAAGGGTCGCGTTTCAGACGAGCGGGGATTATAGCGTTTTACTTTGAGGAAAGAAAACGGCGCAGCTCCGCTTGAACCACAGCGGGATTGTAAGAAAGGATGATGCGTTCGTACGGGGAATTTCGCGACCGGACGGCGGCCGCCTGTTCCCGTAAAAAGCGCTCACGGCGAATGGGAAGCTGCCGCAGAACGCGCAGCCCCTGTCGTTTCTGTCCCCCTTCAAACAGACAGCGCGCGATCCATAAATCGCATTCCCAGTAGTTCGGCTCCGTGCGTAGCGCCTTTTTAAACCAGGGGAGCGCTACCACCGGATCGCGCTCCCGGTAAAGAAGGCGACCGACGGCCAACGCGTTGATCGCACGGTTCGGAGCCAAAAGGAGAGCCGTTTGATACTCCTGCAGGGCGCGAATTGCGTCTTCACTGTTCGGAGAACTCTCCAGCGCAGCGGCGTAGGTTTCACGCAGGTAGACATCATGCGGGTGCAGCCGGACGGCTCTCGCCAGCATCGGGATCGCGTTCGGTGCCGTAGTCGGTGCCAAGGCTTCCGCCTGCCATCCAAACCACACTAAAAGGAGAGCGGTCGCTCCAC
>Ga0155753_162_pt3 | contig 20116 bp, 16 predicted proteins | sample RifCSPlowO2_01_FD_107407 | JGI IMG/M metagenome (GOLD analysis project Ga0155753, IMG submission 107407) | Elusimicrobia bacterium RIFCSPLOWO2_01_FULL_59_12
TTTGGAGCGCTGAATGGCCTCCACCACACGCAGGCGCTTCACCAACCGGCTGCGCTCCGCGTCCGAGTTGGATTTCTTCACTTTTTCATGCAGGTCAACGGCCTCCGCGGGAATATCGATCTTCGACAGGAGCTCGCGAACGGCGGACGCTCCGATTCCGACCTTCACCTTCGATCCGTACTCCTGGCGTATTTTTTGATATTCCTCTTCCGTCAAAAGCTGCTGGGCGTTAAAGAGGATCTTGTTGTCCACGTCTTTAAAATCTTCCAGGACGATATAGCGGGCGTAATACACCACGCGCTCAAGATCAGAAATTTTTATATTCAAAAGCGTGCCGATGCGGGAGGGGGTTTTGCGGAGAAACCAGACGTGGGCAATGGGGACCGCCAGCTCGATATGGCCCATGCGCTCGCGGCGCACCTTGGACTCGGTCACTTCCACGCCGCAGCGGTCGCAGATGACGCCTTTGTTCTTGACCCACTTATACTTTCCGCAGTTGCACTCCCAATCGCGGACAGGGCCAAAAATGCGCTCACAGAACAAGCCATCTCTCTCCGGCTTGAACGTGCGGTAGTTGATCGTCTCAGGTTTGCGGACTTCGCCATAGGACCACGAAAGGATCTGCTCCGGGCTGGCGAGACTCACCCGAATGGCGTCAAAATCCGAAAAATTAAGCTCTTTATCAGCCTTTTTCTTTTCTTTGCTGGGGCTGAGCGACTTACGTTCTAAGAGTTGTTGAAAGGACACGCTGTAGCCTCCTCGCCATTACTTCTTTGGCGAGTCCGCCAAAGACTCAGTGGCGGACTAGGATTTCGAACCGACTTGTTCAGAGACTCGCCCGGCCGATTTGGACCCGGCGCCGTTCTTACCGCGCTCCGCGGTGCGGATCAATTCGATATTGATGCCCAGGGCCCGAAGCTCCCGCGCCAGCACCTTAAACGACTCCGGTACGCCGGGTTCCGAGAACGTCTCACCCTTGATGATGGCTTCGTACATTTTGGCGCGGCCGGTCACGTCATCCGATTTGACCGTGAGAAATTCCTGGAGGCAATGCGCCGCGCCGTAGGCTTCGATCGCCCACACTTCCATCTCGCCGAAACGCTGGCCGCCGAATTGCGCCTTGCCGCCCAGCGGCTGACGGGTGATCAAGGAGTACGGGCCCGTTGATCGCGCGTGGATTTTGTCTTCCACCAGATGGGCCAGCTTGATAATGTACATGTAGCCGACCGTGATCTTTTCTTCAAACGGTTCGCCCGTGCGTCCGTCATAGAGCCGGTATTTACAATAATCGCTGGGAAGAAACTCCTCATCAATGCCTTCCTTCTTGAGTTTGGCTTTGGCTTCGCGCACCTTTTCGATGACCTGATCCTCTTTGGCGCCGTCAAAGACCGAGGAATTCATCTGCGTATCCAAATGATGCGCCGCCCAGCCCAGCATCGTCTCCAGCAGCTGCCCGACGTTCATACGGGAAGGGACACCGAGAGGCGAAAGCACCACGTCCACGGATGTTCCGTCCGGAAGGAACGGCATGTCTTCCTGAGCCACAATGCGCGACACAACGCCTTTGTTGCCGTGGCGGCCTGCGAGTTTGTCGCCGACTTGGATCTTGCGTTTGATCGCGATATACACTTTGACGATTTTGTTGACCGTCACGGGCAGTTCATCGCCCAGCTTGAGATTTTCCTTCTCACGCGCCATCTCCAGGCGCAGCTGCTGTTCCCTGGACTGACAGTAAAGCTTGATTTTCTCTTTTTCGTCGTCCGCTTCGCGCGCGGTCAGCTTCTTGTTATCTTTTTGCCGGTCGACTTCAGCGCCGCGCGCCTTGCGGTCCTCGCGGACGTCCTCCACCCAGGCCTCGTAGCGCGCTTCGATTTCACGGTTGCGGCGGTTTTCTTCCTTGGTCGCCATTTTCTCTCGCCGGACAAAGGTCCGTACGCCGATCACCTTGCCGGCGACCCCGGGCGGCACGCGCAAGGAAGCGTCCATGGTGTCTTCGGCCTTCTTGCCGAAGATCACTTTTAAAAGCCGTTCTTCGGGGGTGACCTGCTGTTCTCCCTTGGGGGCCACTTTTCCTACCAGGATGTCTCCGGGGACAACTTCGGCGCCGGGACGGATAATGCCGGTCTCATCCAGATTGACCAGCGCATCGGCTCCGACGTTGGGGATGTCTCGCGTGATTTCTTCCGCGCCCATCTTGGTATCGCGCGCTTCCATCTGGAACTCGTGAATGTGCACCGAGGTCAGCAAATCATCACGGACCACCCGCTCCGACAGGAGGATGGCGTCTTCAAAGTTGTAGCCCTCCCACGGCATGAAGGCCACCAGCAAATTTCGCCCAAGCGCCAGCTCCCCCCCGGACGTCGCGGGGCCGTCGGCAATAATGTCTCCCTTGCGGACTTTCTGACCCTTTTGAACGAGCGGCATCTGATTGACCGTGGTGTCTTGATTGGACCGCAGGTACTTCCGGAGGCGGTAGCTATCGATGTGATTGTCGGACTTCGCGGAGGAGGCGCGCAGTCCCGGGGTCTCGGGCATGGGATCTTCGCTCCAAACGGCGATTTCATCCGCGGACACCGCCACGACTTCGCCGCTGCGACGCGTGGTAATCGCGGCTCCGGAATCCCGGGCCACGCGTTCTTCGACACCGGTTCCGACTAGGGGCGGTTCCGCCCCCAGCAAGGGAACGGCTTGCCGCTGCATGTTGGAACCCATCAAAGCGCGGTTGGCGTCGTCATGCTCAAGAAACGGGATGAGCGCCGTGGAGACTGAGACGACCTGCATCGGCGAGATGTCCATATAATCCACATCATCCGGATCGAACTCGCGGAAATCGCCGCGGTATCGGCACAGCACGCGCGGAGTCAGGAACTTGCCGCTTTTATCAATTTGCGAGTTGGCCTGGGCAACGACCAGATCGTTTTCACGGTCGGCCGTCAAGTACTCGACTTCCTCGGTCGCCTTCCCGTGCGACACCTTGCGGTAGGGAGATTCGATCAGGCCATACTCGTTAACGCGCGCATAGCATGCCAAAGAGGAAATGAGTCCGATGTTCGGTCCTTCCGGCGTTTCAATGGGGCAAATGCGGCCATAGTGCGTGTGGTGCACATCGCGCACTTCAAACCCGGCGCGCTTCCGGTGCAGGCCTCCCGGTCCGAGAGCGGACAGACGCCGTTTGTGCGTGAGCTCCGCCAGCGGGTTGGTCTGATCCATAAACTGTGAGAGCTGAGAACTGCCAAAAAATTTACGGACGATCGCCACCACCGGCGCCGCATTCATGATGCCGCGTGGCGCCAGGGTCGCCTTATCCTGAACATTCATGCGTTCGCGCACGATCCGGGCCATTTGTGAGAGCCCGATGCGGATCTGATTCTCCAGAAGTTCGCCCACGCCGCGCACGCGTCGGTTCCCAAGGTGGTCGATGTCATCCATCTCAATGGGAAAGGTCTCTTTCCCGATAGTGATTTCGCTGACATCATTATTGAGGAGGATGACATACCGGATGGTGCAGATGATATCTTCAAGCGTGAGAGTGCGTTTGCGGTCGGAGGGGACTTCCAGCTTGACGGGGCGCTGAACGACCCACTGCGCGAGGGGGGCCAGCTTTTTGTTCAGCTTGTAGCGGCCCACCCGCGTGAGGTCGTATTTGCGGATGGACTTGAACAACAGATTGTCGAGGTAGCTCTCCGCTTGATCGGCCGCAATAAATTCCTGCGCTCGGAGAACGCGATAAATCATGTTGATCGCGTCCTTACGGGTCTTTAAATTATCTTTCTGGAGGGTGTTGCGGATGGTGACATCGTTCACAGCGGGATCGAGAATCAGGACGTTCACTTCAGGGACCTTCTTGGCCAGAAGCTGAGCGACATTCTCGCGGGATAGCTCGCGGTTGGCCTCAAACAAGACTTCGCCGGAAGATTTAAGGACGACATCGGCCCCCAGGACGCGGCCCGCCAGGACATCCGCTTTCGACGATTCCACTTTGACTATTTCGGTATCGTAAAACACCTGCAAAATCTGCTCATCGGACTCCAGGCCCACCGCACGCAGAAGCACTGTCGCCGGGAGTTTCTTGTGCTTGTCCAGGCGCACAAAAAGAGCGTTGTTTAAATCAAACTCAAACTCGACCCAGGCGCCGCGATAGGGAATAACGCGGGCGAAATACAGGCGCTTGCCATAGGAGGAAATCTTTTTCTCTTCATCTTCTTCGAAAATCACGCCGGGAGAGCGATGCAGCTGGCTGACAACCACGCGCTCGGCGCCGTTGATCACGAAGGTCGCGTTATCCGTCATCAAGGGGATATCGCAGATGTAGACATCCTGCTCGGCGATCTGCTTCACCTTCCCGCCCTCTTCACGCTGCAGGATGCGGAAGGTCGCCTTCAGCGGAGCGGAGTAAATGGCGTCTTTATTTAGCGCTTCCTCTACGGTATAGCGGGATTCGCCCAATTCATAGGAGACGAACTCCAGCGTCAAACTTTCGTCGTTGTTGCTGATGGGAAAAACATCCATGAAGGCGGCTTGCAACCCCTGGATCTTACGCTTCTCGGGAGGCAGGCTCCACTGCAGAAACTCCTCCATCGATGTTTTTTGCATCGCGAGGAGCTCCGGCAGCATGATGATAGAGGGAATGCGTGAAAAATTAAGCTTATCCAAGCTTAACCTCCTGGTTCCGGCTTATATAAGGATGCGGACGCTTACTTAACTTCAACCGTCGCGCCCACTTCGGTGAGTTTCTTTTTGATGTCTTCCGCCTGTTCCTTGGTGAGACCGCCTTTGACAGGCTTGGGAGCGCCTTCCACCAGATCCTTGGCTTCTTTCAAACCCAGGCCCGTGATTTCACGCACCACTTTAATGACAGGAATCTTATTCGCACCGGCGCTGACGAGCACGGCCGCGAATTCGGTTTTCTCTTCCGCCGCCGCGGCGCCGCCCGCCGCCGGCGCGTGTCCACCCGCGGGGGCAAAGGCCATCGGCGCAGCCGCTTTCACGCCAAATTTCTCTTCCAGAGCTTTTACAAGCTCCGACACTTCCAGAACCGACATCTTTGATATTTCTTCGATCAATACGGCTTTGTCTGCCATGACATCCTCCTCAGTCGTTTGGAGCGATCGCCAAGCGTCTGGCGATGCCTTGGTTCTAGGCTGCCGCCGGTGCTTTCTTTGCAATCTGGTCCAGAACGCCCACCAGATCGCGCATCGGGGCCTGCAGCACACTGACCAAATTAACCATGGGTGTTTGCAGTGTTCCTAAAAGCTGTGCAATGAGAACCTCGCGGGAGGGGAGGTTTGAAAGGATCTTGAGTTCCTTGTCAGATAAAACTTTACCATCCAAGTAGCCCGCACTAACCTTCATGTTTTCGTGGGATTTGGCAAATTCAAACACGGCCTTTAAGGTGGCTATCGGATCGCCGCGTTCAATGACGATCGCGGAAGGCCCTTTAAGCGCATCCGCCAAAGATTCAATCCCGGCATTCTTGAATGCGATGCGGGTCAAGCTATTCTTGACCACGCGGTATTCGCCCTTCAAAGCGCGAAGTTTCTGGCGGAACTCGTTGATCTCGGTGGTTTTGAGACCCTTGAAGGCCGTGACAATCAAGCCGGTGCTTTCCTTGGCCTGTTTTTCCAGCGTCTCGACCGTCTGTTTCTTAAGTTCTGTAGGCATTAAAATCCTTTAAAAAACGGCGATCGTAAGTCCCGCAGTAATCGCCGTTTGATTAACGAACATCGCTTCCACCTGGAATTGGACGGCCTCGCTGATCCGTACCGGCACGCCCAGCACCAGGGACGCGTTTCCATGAGCACTCCCGCCAACGTTCGCCGGATCGGTAGGGCCCGGCTGGTTGTCATGCCAGCCCACGGTGCGTTCGTAAATCCGCACGCCTACGTAGGGAGCGAACCGGCCCGATTTCATGGCCAAGAGGACGGCGCCGTGATAATCCAATCCCGTAATCCTCTGATCCACCAGCGTCACCGTCCCAGTGGAGCCGGTCATCTGACTCAAGGGTACAAGGAAACCTGTCACGCCTGCGCTCGCCTGCACGCCCGGCCAGTAGCCGGTGGCTGGAAACACTTCATGATAAAGATCAAATCCGTACAGATAGCCGGCCCGCCCTTGCCAGATCTTGCCCTGGGCTTTCTCTTCGGGGTCCACCAGGGCACCGCCTTTAAGACTCACCGCCATTTGATCCGTGAGCCCGTAGCTGAACTGAGAACCAACGACATGGCTTCTGAAATCAGCCTTCCCCCGGGCGTCGAAGTCGTCTCGGACTTTTAAATGTTCATAAAGGACAGACGACGTGAACTTTCCCTTATGGATGGAGGGGACGGAAACCCCGAAATCCCGGGCATAACCGAATACGGGGACAAATAACAGTCCAAGGAGTGCAGCCGTCCGGGGCAATCGTTTCAAGCAGTTCCTTTCAACTTAAAAAAAACCCCGGCAGCGACCTACTCTCCCGATCCCTTGCGAGATCAGTACCATCGGCCCTGGTGGGCTTAACTACCGAGTTCGGAATGGGATCGGGTGTGGCCCCACCGGAAAAACCACCGGGAAATCTATAACCTCATAAAGGAAGGGTCGTCAAACACCTTCAATGCAAAGGATCGAATAATACGGCCAAGCCGCACGACCAATTAGTACTGGTTCGCTCCACGTCTTGCAACGCTTCGACGTCCAGCCTATCAACGCAGTAGTCTTCTGCGGGTCTTTAGGCCCTCACACTTGCGTGTGAGGACGGGAATCCTCATCTTAGGGTCGGTTTCACGCTTAGATGCATTCAGCGTTTATCCGATCCGAACTTAGCTACCCAGCGATGCTCCTGGCGGAACAACTGGTACACCAGAGGTTCGTCCATCCCGGCCCTCTCGTACTAGGGACAGATCCCTTCAAGATTCCTTCGCCCACGGTAGATAGAGACCGTACTGTCTCACGACGTACTGAACCCAGCTCACGTACCGCTTTAATTGGCGAACAGCCAAACCCTTCCCACCTACTTCAGCGGGAGGATGCGATGAGCCGACATCGAGGTGCCAAACCGGATCGTCGATATGGACTCTTGGATCCGATAAGCCTGTTATCCCCGGGGTAGCTTTTATTCGTTGAGCGACGGCAATTCCACTTTCAACCGCCGGATCACTAGGTCCTGCTTTCGCACCTGCTCGACTTGTAGGTCTCGCAGTCAAGCTCCCTTCTGCCCTTGCACGCGATGCGCGATTTCTATACGCGCTGAGGGAACCTTTGAACGCCTCCGTTACAATTTAGGAGGCAACCGCCCCAGTTAAACTGCCCGCCTGGCAGTGTCTTTCGCCCTGTTAGAAGGGACGAAGTTAGAATCACAAAACCAGAAAGGTGGTATTTCAAGGTTGGCTCCATCCCTCCCGAAAGAAGGACTTCAAAGCCTCCCACCTATCCTACGTATCCAATCCCGTAATTCCGTGCCAAGATACAGTAAAGCTCCACGGGGTCTTTTCGTCTAACCGCGGGTAGCAAGCGTCTTCACTTGCACCCCAATTTCACCGAGCCTCTGGTTGAGACAGCGCTCTCTTTGTTATGCCATTCGTGCAGGTCGGAACTTACCCGACAAGGAATTTCGCTACCTTAGGACCGTTATAGTTACGGCCGCCGTTTACTGGGGCTTAGGTTCAACGCTTTGCACGGCTTGCGCCGCACTAACGTATCCCCGTGACCTTCCAGCACCGGGCAGGCATCAGCCCCTATACATCAACTTGTGTTTTAAGCAGAGGCCTGTGTTTTTGTTAAACAGTCACGAGAGCCCATTCACTGCGACCCGGAAACCCTTCCCTTGTACAGAGTCAGGCCTCCAGGCATCCCTTCTTCCGAAGTTACGGGACCAGTTTGCCTAGTTCCTTAACCAGAGTTCACTCGCGCGCCTTAGGATTTTCTCCTCACCTACCTGTGTCGGATTGCGGTACGGACATGATAGACACTCCCTACGGGGTTTTTCTTGGCAGCGTGATTGGGCCACTTCCCGCGGGTTTCCCCGCAGTCGTGCTCGGATCTCGGCTATCCCGGCGGATTTGCCTACCGGGAAATGCCTACCTCCTTAAACCTACACATCCAGTCGTAGGATGGCTTACTCTTCTACGTCCCCCCTTAGGTGATAACGCTCTACCATGGTTCCGGAATATTAACCGGATGCCCTTCATCTACGCCTTTCGGCCTCGACTTAGGACCGACTAACCCTGAGCCGACGAACGTTGCTCAAGGAAACCTTAGGTTTACGGCGGACGGGAATCTCACCCGTCTTATCGCTACTTATTCCGACATTCTCACTTCTAGACGGTCCAGTGCTCCTCACGGTACACCTTCGTCCCATCTAGAACGCTCCCCTACCCCATAATCCATCCGTAGACAGATCATAGACGTGATTGCGGTGCTGAGCTTTAGCCCCGATCATTTTCGGCGCAGACTCGCTTGACTGGTGAGCTGTTACGCACTCTTTAAAGGATGGCTGCTTCTAAGCCAACCTCCCAGCTGTTTCAGCAAATCCACTACCTTTACCACTTAGCTCAGACTTTGGGACCTAGATCGACGTTCTGGGATGTTCCCCTCTTGCCCACGAAGCTTAGCCCTCGTGTACTGACTCCAATGCTTCCCGCGAGGTATTCGGAGTTTGGTTAGCTTCGGAACCGAGGTTATCAGCCCTACACTATCCAGTGCTCTACCTCCTCGCGTCATCGCATTAGGCTAGCCCTAAAGCTATTTCGGGGAGAACCAGCTATCACCAAGTTCGATTAGCCTTTCACCCCTAACCCCACCTCATGTAGGAGTTTTTCAACACTCAACACTTCGGGCCTCCACCACCGACTAAGGTGGCTTCACCCTGGACAGGGTTAGATCACTTGGCTTCGGGTCTATTAACAGCAACTAGACGCCCTATTCAGACTCGCTTTCGCTGCGGCTTCCCGGGCTGCTATTCACAACCTGGTTAACCTTGCTACTGTCAATAACTCGCCGGATCATTCTTCAACAGGCACACTCTTACCCATTCTGTTCCCTTGCGGAAACAGCATAGGGCTCGAATTGCTTGTATGCATACAGTTTCAGGTACTTTTCACTCCCCGTCAGGGGTACTTTTCACCTTTCCCTCGCGGTACTGGTTCACTATCGGTCGAACGCTCATATTTAGCCTTGGAGAGTGGTCTCCCCAGATTCCCACCGGATTTCACGTGCCCGATGGTACTCAGGAACTTATCCAGAAAGTCGGTCCCCTTTCGCTTACAGGGCTGTCACCTTCTATGGCTGGCTTTTCCAAGCCATTCAACTAGAAGACCGATTTTTGACTTTCCGACCTTACGGTCTGATAAGCCCTACAACCCGAACCGAGTTTGCACCCGATTCGTTTAGGCTATTCCCCGTTCGCTCGCCACTACTAGGGGAATCTCGTTTGATTTCTGTTCCTCCGGGTACTGAGATGTTTCACTTCCCCGGGTTGTCCTCTCTCACCTATGAATTCAGCAAGAGATTCATGACCTCACGGCCATGAGGGTTTCCCCATTCGGAAATCTGCGGATCAAAGGCTGTTTGCGCCTCCCCGCAGCTTATCGCAGCTTACCACGTCCTTCATCAACGGCGTCCGCCAAGGCATCCACTATATGCACTTTGTAGCTTGGCCATATTACTTGATCCTTCTGATTCGCCAAACGTCTGCGTCAGAAAAATAAGAATACAACCGGTATTACTCTACACCTTCTTATTTCAATTGAGGTGCTTGACGTTACTTACCCTTATTGGTTATAGACTATTCGTGTTTCAATGAACCAGACGTCAACAAGCGGTGTCGCCCTACGTCTGGCGACTAACCGGTTGAAAAATCACCGACATCTATATTGGGGTTATTTTCTGGAGGTGACCGGGATCGAACCGGTGACCTCGTGCTTGCAAAGCACGCGCTCTCCCAACTGAGCTACACCCCCGAAGAGGTAAATTCTCGAAAACCTGGACCCGGAAAGATTTGAACTTTCGACCTCACGCTTATCAAGCGTGCGCTCTAACCAACTGAGCTACGGGTCCAATAACGAAATAAACGCAAGCGGACAAACGCCCCAGGCAACCGAGTTCGACTTCTATTTCACCCTTGCGGGAAAAATAGAAAGGAGGTGATCCAGCCGCACCTTCCGATACGGCTACCTTGTTACGACTTCACCCCAATCACCAACCACAACTTCAACGGCTTCCTCCCTTTCGGGTTAGATCACCGGTTTCTGTTGCAGCGGGCTTTCGTGGTGTGACGGGCGGTGTGTACAAGGCCCGGGAACGTATTCACCGCGACCTGCTGATTCGCGATTACTAGCGATTCCGCCTTCACGTGGGCGAGTTGCAGCCCACGATCTGAACTGGGGCCGGCTTTCAGGGTTTGGCTCCACCTTGCGGTATTGCTTCCCGTTGTACCGGCCATTGTAGCACGTGTGTAGCCCTGGACATAAGGGCCATGAGGATTTGACGTCATCCCCACCTTCCTCCTTCTTATCGAAGGCAGTTTCTCAAGAGTGCCCTGCTTGCGCAGGTAGCAACATGAGATAGGGGTTGCGCTCGTTGCGGGACTTAACCCAACATCTCACGACACGAGCTGACGACAACCATGCAGCACCTCTGCTGGCTTCCTTGCGGATCAGCCTCTGTTTCCAGAGACTTACTACCAGTAGTTCAAGCCCAGGTAAGGTTCTTCGCGTTGCGTCGAATTAAACCACATGCTCCACCGCTTGTGCGGGCCCCCGTCAATTCCTTTGAGTTTCAACCTTGCGGCCGTACTCCCCAGGCGGCTCATTTAATGCGTTAGCTACGGCGCGGAAGGGGTCGATACCTCCCACACCTAATGAGCATCGTTTAGGGCTAGGACTACCAGGGTATCTAATCCTGTTTGCTCCCCTAGCTTTCGCAGATCAGAGTCAGTGACGGTCCAGTAGCCTGCTTTCGCCATAGGTATTCCTCCCGATATCTACGCATTTCACCGCTACACCGGGAATTCCAGCTACCTCTACCGCACTCCAGCCTGGCAGTTTCCGTTGGCCTCTCCCAGTTGAGCCGGGAGCTTTCACAACAGACTTACCAAACCTCCTACCTGCGCTTTACGCCTAGTGATTCCGAGTAACGCTTGCCACCTACGTATTACCGCGGCTGCTGGCACGTAGTTAGCCGTGGCTTATTCAGAGAGTACTGTCACTCTGCGTTATTCACGCAGACATTCATCCCCTCCAAAAGGAGTTTACAATCCGAAGACCTTCATCCTCCACGCGGCGTCGCTGGATCAGGGTTGCCCCCATTGTCCAAAATTCCCCACTGCTGCCTCCCGTAGGAGTCTGGCCCGTGTCTCAGTGCCAGTGTGGCCGTTTGCCCTTTCAGGCCGGCTACCCGTCAACGGCTTGGTGGGCCATTACCCCGCCAACTACCATGATAGGATTCGGGCTCCTCCTCAAGCGCCCCTTGCGGAGCTTTGACCCCTTGGATATGCATCCCTGTGGTCTTATGGGGTATTAGCCCGCCTTTCGGCAGGTTGTCCCCCACTCAAGGGCAGATTGCCCAAATATTACTCACCCGTCTGCCGCTAGACCTGACGATACGCTGTCAAATCTCGCTCGACTTGCATGTGTTAAGCACGCCGCCAGCGTTCACTCTGAGCCAGGATCAAACTCTCCATTAAAAGGGTTGCGTGAACTCGGTTCGGACTTTCGCCCGTGTCCGGTTCTCCGCAAATCCGTCATAGAGGTTTGTTTTGATGGCTCTTCATCTGGTTTCACACCAAAGTTACTTATTGTGACCCTTGGTTGCCCCTTATACCGTCCGCCAACGATTCATTGTCGGACTGTATGGGGCGTTTGTCGGCTTGCGCTTATATATAGATGTCTGTCAAAGAACAAAAGACAACAAAATACGCAACTGAAAAACGTCTTCAGTTGCGTCTATTTGTTTGAAGCTCAGGGACTATATAAATTCCCTGATTTTATGTCAAGCGTTTATTAATTCGCTTGGACAATTAAATGGGAATTCAAAAACTATGCAGGTCTATTCGAGGCTATCGGTACACTGCTTTTTGACCGCGACGAATGCCTTCCGTCGCGCGCAATCGCGCCACAGCCCTTCGGAGAGCCGCTTCCGCCTGGGCGAGGTCTACATCGGTTTTCGCCGCTTTCAATTTGGCCTTGGCCCGCTCCGCCGCCAGCCTTGCGCGTTCCAGATCTATTTCCTGCGCCATTTCAGCGGTTTCAGCAAAAATCGAAATGTGATTGTTGATCACTTCCATAAATCCGCCCGAAACGGCAAAAAATTCAACGTTCTCTCCCCGGCGCAATCGAATCGTCCCGGGCTCTAACTGCGCAAGGAGAGGAGCGTGATTCGGAAGAATTCCAAGCTCTCCATCCGCCGCCGGCACAACGACCGAGTCCGCCTGCGTCTGCAGCACCAGGCGTTCAGGCGACATGATGTCTACCGCAAGGGAAGCCATCAGATCCTAAACGTTAGTAGTCAGCATTTTCTGAGCTTTTTCAACGGCTTCTTCAATCGCGCCAACCATGTAGAAGGCCTGTTCGGGCAAGGCGTCGTGTTTGCCCTCGATGATTTCTTTGAAGCTGCGGATCGTGTCCTTAATGGAAACGTACCGTCCGGGCTGACCCGTGAAAGTTTCCGCCACAAAGAACGGCTGCGAGAGGAATTTTTGAATCTTCCGCGCGCGCGAGACGAGGATCTTGTCATCCTCGGATAATTCATCAATCCCCAGGATCGCGATAATGTCCTGCATGTCCTTATATTTCTGCAGAATTTTCTGAACGGCGCGAGCGGTGTTGTAGTGGTCCTCTCCGATAATTTTCGGATCCAAAATGCGCGAGGTGGAATCCAAGGGATCCACTGCCGGATAAATACCGAGTTCGGCAATTTGCCGGGACAAGACCGTCGTCGCGTCCAAATGCTGGAAGGTCGTGGCCACGCCTGGATCCGTCAAATCATCGGCCGGCACGTACACCGCCTGGATCGATGTGATCGACCCTTTCTTCGTTGAGGTGATGCGTTCCTGCAGGCTTCCCACTTCCGTGGCCAGCGTGGGCTGGTATCCCACCGCCGACGGCATGCGGCCGAGCAGCGCCGAGACTTCGCAGCCCGCCAGAACGAAGCGGAAAATGTTGTCGATGAACAGGAGCGTGTCCGCTCCTTCCTGATCGCGGAAATATTCCGCCTGCGTCAAGGCGGTGAGCCCCACCCGCGCGCGCGACCCCGGCGGCTCGTTCATCTGACCAAAGACCAGCACCGTTTTAGAAAGCACGGGCGATCCGTCCGAAAGCTTTGACTCCTGCATTTCGCGCCAGAGATCATTTCCCTCACGGCTGCGCTCTCCCACGCCGCCAAACACTGAAACACCGCCATGCTGCTTGGCGACATTGTTGATCAGTTCTAAAATAATGACCGTTTTTCCTACCCCGGCGCCGCCGAAAAGACCCACCTTTCCGCCTTTCTGATAAGGTTCCAGCAAATCCAGCACTTTGATGCCCGTTTCAAAAATCTGAGGCTTCGTTTCCTGATCAACAAACGCCGGAGCCAGCCGGTGAATGGGGGATCGTTCCTTGGATTGGATGGGCCCGCGCTCATCCTGAGGTTCACCCAAAACATTCATCAACCGTCCCAGACACCCGCGTCCCACGGGAACCGTCACCGGCGCGCCCGTATCATTGGCGTCCATCCCGCGCTGCAATCCTTCCGTGGGCCCCAGGGCGATGGCCCGGACTTGCTCATCCCCCAAATGCGAAGCCACCTCCACCGTGAGAACGCGCGGACCGTCACCGGGCTTTTCTTTGGAAGCGGCTAACGGAATATGAACCGCGTTGTAGAGGGCGGGGAGCTTACCCGCCGGAAACTGAATATCGACCACCGGACCAATGACCTGCACGATTTTGCCTGTACTCATTAAGGGACTCCTTCACCGTCACCCCCGCGAAAGCGGGAATGACGGGATTATAGACTTAAACGTCCATGATGCTGCTGCTTCAAAAAACGGCGCAGTTTGATGATCTGCGGTAATTGAGTTTGTAGGAACCGGACCCCGTAGCGAAATTGCGGGGCCTCTTCCATCCGAAAGACGATGACGCCTTCCGTTTCGAAACCCGCGGGCTCAATGAAGAGGTGAATCCGGTTTCCTTCCGACCAATTCACCGGCGCGACCATCCCGACGCCGTCCAGGCTGATATTGACGGTCGACCCCACGCTTTCGAGCCCGAACATCGGGTTGGAAATCCGGCACGCCGCCTGGACGGGTACGCGGTTAAAAACGCGCCGGTCCCGGCCCAAACCCGCTTGCTGAATGTCCACCGCCTCACGCGACCTCCGGTACGCCAGAAAGATTTCAAGAACCCCGCGAAACACTATTTCAGGGCTTCGGCGCCGCTGACCACTTCGAGAATTTCCTTGGTGATCGAGGCCTGCCGCGTGCGATTCAAATTCAATGTCAGGGAACCAATCAAGTCGGCCGCATTGTTGGTCGCGTTTTCCATGGCCGTCATACGCGCGCCCAGCTCCGCCGCGGCGGATTCCAATAAAGCTCGGAAAACCTGGGCTTTGAGGAAGCGAAGGAGAAGCCCTTCCAGCAAGGCCTCCTTGGCGGGCTCATAAATAAAATCGGGCCACGTGCGCGCTTCGACATTTTCGATGGCGGTCAGCGGTAGAAACGGCTTCACGACGACTTTCTGCTGCATCACCGACTTGAACTCGTTATAGAGCAAATCAACGGCGACAAGGGCTTCGCTGGGCCGGGCCCCCAAGTAAGCCTCCAGCAGGTCCTGGGTGATAATTTCCGCATGCTGGAAACCCAGGGTGTTGGAGATATTGACGTACTCTTTGGCGACCGGCAAACCCGCCCGCCGGAAGTAATCTCGCCCCTTTCGGCCCGCAATGAAAAGGCTGACGTTTTGTGAACCGTGCTTCTGGACATACCGCAGCGTCTCTCGAATCAAATTCGTGTTGAACGCGCCGCAGAGACCTTTGTCGGATGTGACCAGGAGGAGCGCGCGCTTGGAGCCCGCGCGCTTTTTAAAGAGCGGGTGATTTTCCTCGCCTTCGATGCGGATTAACAGTTCCGTCATCAACCCTTCCATCTTTTGCGCAAACGGCCTCGCAAAAAGGATCCGGTTCTGCGCGCGCCTCAAGCGAGCGGCGGCGACCATTTTCATGGCCTTTGTGATTTGTTGCGTATTCTTAACAGATTTAATCTTTCTTCTGATATCGCGAAGAGATGCCATAGGCTATTGTGTGCTTCTCGGTAAAGAACGAGTGAAAATAGAAATGATTATTACTATTTCGGAACAGAAAATGAATGTGGGTATTAAGAACAACCATGACATTAGGATGTACTCCGTAAAAAAAACGACAGCGGCAACGCTTAGCAACAGCGACCATTTATTTATCAAGTCGCGCCATGTTATTCGAATACCAGAACGCCGCGCAATCCATGCAATACAAACCGCAAATATCGAGACGCCGACTAATGAAACGATGACTCCCGGGGTCCCAAGCATCATCGCAACCATTTCGTTTGCTGCATAGGCCGGCCTGGGATACACCAACACAATACCTATAATCGCGAATTCAAGGCATGCCGCCATCCGCCGGCGCTCGCCAAACGCCAGGCGAGCTATGGCGGACAAGCCATCCTCGTCCGCCGAAGCCCTTGGCGAAGGAGGATTCATGGCTTTGGTGATCTGCTGGGTGTTCTTGACGGACTTAATTTTCCGCCGGATGTCGCGTAGGGAAGCCATTTCGTTAAGAGGTCACCCTGTTTGAATGATGCCCAGGTGCTTGCGGATGAATTTCAACACACACCACTTAAATTTGTGCTCTTCAGCCAATTTCCGGAAGGCCTCGTAAACCGGGTGGGGGTGACTGGGCGTTTGTTCATTCATTTTTCGCCCGCGGTCGATGTCGTGCACCAGGATATACCCGCCAGGTTTCACCATCGGCAGTCCGTTATACAGATCGGCGCGAGCGCCTTCGTAGGTATGATCCCCGTCAACCAGATAGATATCGACCTTCCCAGCAAATTCCCTTGCGAGCGCCGGGACAACCAGCTTTGAATCTCCCTTTCGCAAATCGACTGCGCTCTCAGGAACAGCTAATCGTTCGAGATTCGTTTTCACCGCAAGCGGGTAGGTGCTTTGCGCATAGGCATCGTTATCCACGCAAATTAACCGGCCCAGGCCGTTTTCAACCAGCGCCCGGGCCCAACCGACCGCCGTTCCCCCCGTGTCGGTGCCCATTTCAACGATTCGTTCAGGCTTGACGTGCTTGGCAAAGGCATAGACAAATCGTCCGTATCTCGGGTGATCCTTACCCCGCGCGTCTTCCCATTTGTATCCCGGCGGACCCATGAAATCCGGGGCTATATCATAGGGCGCCTCAATGAACGCCTGCCAAATCGCTTCGGGTAAACGCAAGGTCCCCTCCCGCCCTGCGAGCCGGGAAAACCCCAAGCTGAATCTCTCGAGCAGCTGCATCATCACGCCTTGAAGCTCTGCTTAAACTCTTTGATGGCGCTTCGATGTTTGTGAGAGTTGATTTTTCTAAGGAGCTGACGGGCCTGCAATTTTCCCCAGCGTTTACCGAGTTTTTCTCTTACCTTGTGCAGATCACGCATAAATTTGGGTTCCCCATAAGTTAATGGAAATTTTTCGGGGTGTTCCAAAGATTCCAGCTCAAGATCTACATCAAGATCCGGCCAACGCAAATGATAGCCATGACGAAATTGAAGGTTATAGATCGCTGAAACTTTTGCGTCCTTAAACCAGGGATATTTTTCGTAAGGCAAAAAATATTCCCTTCCTTTCACATACAGCCAGAGCCCGAAGCGAGAAACGTCTTGGACTTCAGCTCTGGAAGTGCCCTTTGAAATGCTTTTTCCAAGCGCGGATGATTTCATCCTGATGCTCCTCGATGATTCTCTGTAATTCTCTTAATTTCCTGTCCGGCAGACCGTAACGCGATCCCAGAGCCACTGTCGGCTCCAACCAAAATTTGGCGTCTCCACCCGGAGATGATACATGAACATGGGCGCGCGACTCTTCCTTCGAAAAGAAACGGAACGAGTAGTTCTTATACCGCAGAACCGTTGGACTCATTTATCGTGCCGCGATCCGCCAAATGTCGTGTAGAGGATGTATCGTCCTATCCCTTATAAAAAACTAATATAGCGCCACCCACTACAATCCTCCGCCGGATGTCGCGTAAGGAGGCCGTGATTACGCCTTAGATTCTCCATTCCTAAGACTCCCTCTCCCGTCCGTAGGATGGGAGAGGGCCGGGGTGAGGGCATCCAGTATCGCCGCGGTAACGGCCTCACTCTCGTTCAGAACCTGGTTATCCCAGAACCGAATAACGCGAAAGCCCATTTCCCCTAGATACACTGTTCGGACAGCGTCATAGTCCTTACGGTCCAAGTGATGCGATCCATCCAGTTCAATGATAAGCTTCGGATTCAGGCAACAAAAATCGGCAATAAACCTGCCGATAACTCTTTGGCGCCGGAATTTGAATCCGGCAAATTGCCGGGATCGAAGCAACTTCCACGTCGTCTTCTCCGCATCGGTCTGCTCCTTGCGCAGGATGCGAGAAAATTCGCGTCTTAATGGTTCGGCGTAAGCCATGCCGCCCTCACCCTAACCCTCTCCCACGCTCCGCGCGGGAGAGGGGATTTACCCTTTAAACTCCTGTTTAAACTCCTTGATCGCGCCTTCGAGCTGTCCTTTCACCGCGTCGTCGATCGTCTTCTTTTCGCGAATCGTTTTCAGGAGTTCGCTGTGGCGGCGATCCAAGAAGGCAAGGAAGTCGGCTTCGAACTTCTTCATTGCCTCGACCGGGATGTCGTCCGTGAATCCGTTCACCCCCGCGTAGATGATCGCGACCTGTTTGTCCACCGGCTGGGGGACGTACTGGTCCTGCTTCAAGATTTCCACCATGCGTTTGCCGCGTTCGAGTTGAGCCTGCGAAACCTTGTCGAGTTCGCTGCCGAACTGCGCGAAAGCCGCGAGGTTGTTGTACTGGGCCATGTCGAGACGTAGTTTGCCGGCCACCTGCTTCATCGCCTTGATCTGGGCGGCGCTTCCCACGCGCGACACCGACAAACCGACGTTGACGGCGGGACGGATCCCCGCGTAGAACAAGCCGCCTTCCAGATAGATCTGGCCGTCGGTGATCGAAATCACGTTGGTGGGGATGTAAGCCGAAACGTCACCCGCCTGGGTCTCGATAATAGGAAGAGCGGTTAGAGAGCCGGAGCCGTTCTTTTCCGAGAGCTTGCAGGCGCGTTCCAGCAATCGGGAGTGCAGATAAAACACATCGCCGGGATAGGCCTCGCGGCCCGGCGGGCGGCGCAGCAATAAGGAAAGCTGGCGGTAGGCCTGCGCGTGCTTGGACAAATCGTCATAGATGCAGAGCACATGCCGGCCCGCCCACATGAACTCTTCGCCGATCGCGCAGCCGGAGTACGGTGCCAGGTACTGCAGCGGCGCGGGGTCGGAGGCGGTGGCCGCCACCACCAGGGTGTATTCCATGGCGCCCGCATCCGTCAGCTTTTGAACCACCTGCGCCAAACTCGACTGCTTCTGGCCGATCGCCACATAAATACAAATCGGCCGGTTCTTGCCCTCCTCCGACTTTTGGTAGAGGATGGCATCGATCGCGATCGCGGTTTTTCCGGTCTGGCGGTCGCCGATGATCAGCTCGCGCTGTCCGCGTCCGATCGGGATCATGGAGTCGATGGCCTTGAGTCCGGTCTGCAGCGGTTCTTTAACCGGCGCGCGCTCCACGATGCCGGGCGCGATGACTTCGATGAGCCGGGATTTCTGCGTCTTGATGGGTCCCTTGCCGTCCACCGGCTGGCCCAGCGGGTTCACCACGCGTCCGATCATCGCCTCGCCGACCGGCACCTCCATGACCTTTCGCGTGCGCTTGACCGGGTCGCCCTCTTTCACCAATCGATCGTCTCCCAGCAAGACCGCGCCGACCGTGTCGGTTTCCAGGTTCATCACCATGCCGTAAACGCCGTTGGGGAGCTGCAGGAGCTCCCCCGCCAGCGCTTCCTTCAAACCGAAGATGCGGGCGATCCCGTCGCCGCACTGCAGGACATACCCGACTTCCGAGAGTTCGAGTTTGCTCTCAAACCCCTCGAGCTGTTTTTGAATGACGCTTGTTATTTCGTCCGATCGAATGGCCATAAGAAGACTCCTTGATGACTGGATGACCCGATGACGGGTTAACCGGTGACCCGGTTATCCGATCATCGCCTCTCTTAATTTTTTAAGTTGCGTGCGAATGCTTTGATCCATTTCCCGGTCCCGCGTCTGGATCACCAGGCCGCCGATCAATTCCGGCTCGACGGTCACCTGCATCCGCACCCGGGCGCGCAGCCAGCCCTCCAGCTTCTGTTGGAGCGTCTTCTGCTGGGCCTCGCTCATGGGGTAGGCCGCGCGCACGCGCAGCGCCTGCACGTTCTGTGAACGGTCCACGTCCTGCTGGAAGTCCTCAACGATCTGGGACAGCAAATCAAAACGCCGCCTGCTCACCAGGAGATTCAGAAACCGTTCCAAAAGCGGCGTCGCATACTCCCCCAAGATGGAATGAACCAGTTTCTCCTTTTCCGCGGGAGAGATAAACGGCTGAAGCAGGATGCGGCGCAGCGAATCACGCGCTTTGACAATTCGGGCGATCTCTTCAAGCCCCTGCTGGCAGGCCATAACCTGGTGGGTGGTCTGGGCCTGCGCGAAAAGCGCTTTCGCGTACTTGCGGGCGGCGACGGTGTCTTTCATCGGGCCGCCGTCCTAATGAAGTTTTTGACAGTCCAGATCATCAAAAAACTCCTTCAGCAGCTCTTCCTGGGCTTTCTGGTTCATGGAATGGCGGACCAGTTTCTCGGCCGCCATCACCGACAACCCGGCGACCTCCTTGCGCAGATCACGCATCACTTTGGCTTTTTCTTCTTCCAGTTGACGCTGGTTCAGATCGGCGAGCCGCCGCGCTTCTTCCTCAGCGTCTTTCAGGATCCGATCCCGGATCTTCTGCGCGTCGGCCGTAGCCTGCGCGAGGAGAGCCTGCGCTGTCCGTTGCCCCTGCGCGAGTTCCCTCTCGT
>Ga0155753_176_pt3 | contig 19781 bp, 20 predicted proteins | sample RifCSPlowO2_01_FD_107407 | JGI IMG/M metagenome (GOLD analysis project Ga0155753, IMG submission 107407) | Elusimicrobia bacterium RIFCSPLOWO2_01_FULL_59_12
CGCCTATGAACCCGCCGTCCGTCCCTGAGAGAGCGATCTCCACGCCGCCCCGCGCGCATCCGCCCGGCTCCCGCTGTTCTTCATGACATTAACCCTCATCACGCTGGCCACCCTTCTCCTGTGGTCCTCCGCGTTCCCGGGAGTGCGCGCCGCGCTGGCGGGCGGGTATCCGCCGGCGCACCTGGTGCTGCTGCGGTTTTTGATCGCGTCGGCGGTCTTCCTCGGCCTGGCGCTGGGAGGGAAAATTTCCAGGCCCCGGAACAAGGACCTCGCGGCCATTTCGATCACGGGTTTTCTGGCGATCACGGTGTACCAGCTCGCGCTGAATTACGGGGAAATCACGGTGACCGCGGGGGTGGCGAGCATGCTGATCAACACCGCTCCGATCTGGACGGCGCTCATGGCGCGCTCGTTTCTGAACGAACATCTCACCGCGCGGCAGTGGACGGGCATCGGGATCGGCTTTGTCGGCGTGTTTTTGATCGGCTGGGGTTTGGGCGGGGCGGAGATGATCGGACAGGGGGCGCTCCTGGTGCTGCTCGCCTCATTCGCGCACAGCGCGGCCTTCATGTTCCAAAAACCCCTGCTGAAACGCTACAAGCCGCTCGAGTTCGCGGCGTATGAATTGTGGGCGGGGACGCTGTTTCTGCTGCCGTTCAGCCGGGGGCTGGCGTCCACGATTCGCGACGTGACGCCCGCGGCCACCGCGTCGGTGATCTATCTGGGCGTCGGTCCCGCCGCGCTGGCTTACAGCGGGTGGTCCTGGATGCTCGCCCGCCTGCCCGCGTCCCGCGCCGCCAGTTTTCTTTACTTCATCCCCGCCTGCTCGATCGTCATCGCCTGGTTATGGCTGGGCGAAGTCCCCCCCGCGCTGTCGGTCCTCGGGGGCCTGGTCGCGATCAGCGGCGTGATCCTGGTCAACAAGGAGTCGCATCCGGAGCCTGTGAAAGAAGCCCCATGACCCGGCGTTTTCTCCGCTCGGCCCGGCGGCGTCCCGCTTCGAGGAAAGTGGGGCGGGAGGAACGGACGTTCTCAGGCGGGGTTTGAAAGCGTGGGGGTGCAGGAAGGGATTTCGATGGCCTCGATCTCCAGGCGCAGCCGGTGGAGATCTTCAAGAAATCTGGCTTTCTGTCCGGCGAGATGGTCCGCCATGCGCTGATAATGAGAGATCCCGGCCAGCAGGTTCGCCTTGAACAGGGTCAGGTACTCCCGCGCCCGGGCGGAGCACTGCAGGGAAACTTTGCGGGACTCCTCTCGAAGATAATCCGCATAAAGCTTCAGCTCCGCGATGAACATGTGGGGGCGCTCGCGGTTGGCGAGGATCGAAAGGCGTCCGTAGATGTGGCCGACCATTTCGCGGAGCGTGACGATCCTTTTGAAGTTGACGATGTTCGGCCCGGGACAAACGGCCGTCGTCGCGGCCGGATCGATGTCGTTTTTGACGGTGGCGCCCCCGGCCAGATCGTGGCAGATGCACGCTTTGCGGAGCGCCCCCTCGCGCGCCAGGGCCCGTTCGTCCTCGGTCATAGTCGCCTCCGCGAGCTGGCGCAATTTCAGCCGCTGGTAGGCCTGGGAGGCGGGACAGATGGGCACCGGCGTGAATTCGGTGTTGAGCGCCAAATAGGCCTTCGGGCAGGGGCTGCCGGGCCGTCCTTCCTCAATACGCCGGCGGCGCGCCGCCTCGCTCGCCGAGTTGGTGAGGGACCAAAACGGGATGCCGAGGGGCGAGCAGTCGCTCAAACGCACGTCTTCCTCGGTCGCGGCGATGAGCTTGCGCAGGTGCGCCTCGTCGACGTGGGTCACCTCCGGCACCAGAAGAAAAGGCGTTCCCCACCCGGTCGCGTCGGCCCGATAATAGGCGAGAAGCAATTCCTGCTCTTGGGCGGTGCCGATCCCGCCTTGGGCGGTCACGCGGTGGCGCGGCGCCGCCGCGAAGGAGGGTCTTCCCCGCGCCAGAAGCGCCGCGTTGCAGATCGCGAAGAGCTCTTCCGCAAGCGCCTCCCGCTTCGTCCGAAATTCTTCCAGAATAGGCCCCAGGAGCAGGCCGTCTGTGGGAAAGGCGTGGCCGCCGCAGTTTAAGCCCGACTCGATTCGATACTCCGACACCCACAGCCCGCGCTTGGCGAGAAACTTCCCTTGAATCGCCGCCGAGCGGAAATCGCTGACCTTGAGGATGATCTTTTTCTTCAAACGCCCCTCTCCATCCGGCAGAAAATCGCTGAATTGCGCGGCGTAGCTGTACAGGCGCGAATTCATCCCCGCGGAGAATACGACCGAAGAGCGGAGGTCGCTCCGGGCAAAGCCGCGCAGGGCGGCCATGGCGTCGCCCTGCTCCGGTCCCAGCTTTTCGCCGGCGCGGTAAACGTCGCGATCCAGCTTGGTCATGATGTTGACGTCGATGGTCCCCGGGGCGGGGAGCCGCCTCAGCTCCGCTTGGCGACGGGCCCGCTCCTCGACATCGGCCGTCTGCAGCATCTCGCGGTAGGCCTCCTTCCGGGGGCCTTCCGGCAGCATCTCGTAGTACAGGGTCAATTCGCTTCCCGGCTCAAAAGGCGCGGCCTGCAGCGCGCTCACCTGGCGCTCGATCAAACGATGCAGCAGGTTCAGGTACGCGGTAATGCGGCGGGCCCGGTGGTCTTCGTCCCGATCGCTGATTTCATCGTACCCCTCCCCGGATGCCTGCGAGTGGTATTTCCGCATCTGCTCGATCAAATCATCATCGACCAGGGAAATGACCGACGAAATGCCGTAACGCGCCACCTTCAGCGGCGTATCGATGGTGAAGCCGGTCCCCATGACGGGGATATGAAACAGATGCGGCGGGTCTTCTTGCATGGGCGATGGCCCTATTCTACCACTAAACATACCAGCGCGAGATCCAGATGGAGGCTTCGTAGAGCAGGTACGTCGGGATGAGAAGAGCCAGCAGAGAGAAGATATCGGGACCCGGGGTGAGGACCGCGGAGATGATCGCCAGTCCTACGATCACGTGCCTGCGGCAGGCGGCGAGCGCCCGGGGGGTCGTGAAACCGGTTTTGACCAGGAAAAGAACCGCCAAGGGAAGCTGGAACAAAAGACCGAAGGCCGCCATAAACCACGCGACAAAGCCGACGTAGGCGTCGATGGAAACCAGAGGGCGCAGGTCGCTGGTCGCAAATCCAAGAAGAAACCGGGTGGCGGCAGGCAGAACCACAAACCACGCGCAGGCCGCCCCGGCGGTGAAAAGGAGATAGGAAAACGGAAGAATTTTGAGCGTCACGCGCCGTTCCTTCGGGGTCAGCGCCACCCCCATGAACCGCCAGACTTCATAGAGCAAAACAGGGATCGTCAAAAAGCAGCCGGAAACCAATGCGATTTCAAGCCGCGCCAGGAAGGCCTCGGTGAGCCGGGTGAACACAAACCCGCCGGTCGGGCGCGCGAGCAATGCGATGATCCGGTCCACAAAGGCGTATCCGGCGGCTGAAAACGCGATGAGGAAACCCAGAACGATCCAGATCCGTCTGCGAAGATCGTCTAAATGTTCTAGAAAAGGCTGCGGCGTGTCCGTCTCCATAAGGTCAGATTCCCTGGCCCATCAGTTTGACGGCTGCGACGACCAGGACAACGGCCAAGAGGCGCCGCAGCACCAAGCCGTTAAAGTAGCGGGCCCCCGCCGCCGAGCCCAGCCATCCTCCCATAAAAGCCGCGATGACGTAAGGAACCCATTGGGCAAGGTCGAGCGTCCCGACCCGGGCATGGGCCGCGAACGCCGAAAGGGAATTGAGCCAGATGAATCCCGCCGAGACGGCGGCGGTCTTCTTGGCGTCCGCCCAGCGGGACAGGAGCAAAATCGGGCTGAGGAATATCCCGCCCCCGATGCCGAGGATCCCTGAAAGCAGGCCGATGCCGGCCCCGATCGGCAGCGCGGCGCGAAAGCCCGGCGGCGGCCGCAAGGTTCCCGGGACCGTCCCATTCGAAATGCCCGCCAGCCTCCAGGCCGCCACTAGGAGCGCGGCGCCCAGCAGCCACCCATAGGCCTGCGGCGGGATCCGCGCCATTCCACCCAGATAGGACGCGGGGATGGAGGATAAAGCGAAGGGCCAGAGCAGTTTCCCGTCAAAATGACCGGCGCGCCAGTAACTCACAAAGGCGGTGCCGGACACAAGGAGATTCAAACACAAGGCGCTTGGGATCATGTCGGAGGGGGTCGATCCCATAAGCGAAAGGACGGCCAAATACCCGGAAGCCCCCCCATGCCCCACCGATGAGTAGACAAGGGCCACCAGGAATACGAGCAGGGCTGTCATCGCCTATCCCCCGATCTGGCACATCAGGCGCGGATTAGGCGAAAGGCTCGACGCTCTTTCAAGCAGGGTGTGACGCTCGGGCTTTCTTTGGACCGTTTCCAGAACGAGCCGTCTGATCTCGCCGGCGTCCGCGCCGCGCCGAAGCGGAGCCCGAAGGTCCGTTCCTTCCGCGGCGTCCAGGCAGGGAACCAGAAGTCCGCCGGCGGTCAAGCGGAGCCTGTTGCAGGAAGAGCAAAAGCCGCGGCTCAACGCGCTGACAAATCCCACGGTTCCCAAAGCGCCCGGCCTCCGGTAATAACGGGCGGGCCCGTGCCCCAGAGGCCACGCGTCCCGTGGAAGCTCCTGGAGCGGAGAGGCCTTTTCCATCATTTCCGGGAGGGGCATCCATCTTTCCTGCGAGAAAAACCCCGTCTCGCCCATCGGCATGAGCTCGATCAAACGCACATGGAGCGGGCGGTCTTCCGTGAGCCTGACAAAATCGCCGATCTCTTCTTCGTTCATGCCCCTTGCCACGACGACATTCAGCTTGACGGGGGAAAGGCCGGCGGCCAGCGCCGCATCGATCCCGGCAAGGACCGCTTCCAGATCCCCGTACCGCGTGACCTGTCGGAATTTGTCCGGATTCAAAGAATCCAAGCTGATATTGACCCGTTTCAGGCCCGCCTGCGCAAGGTCCTGCGCCATCCCGCCGAGCAAAAGGCCGTTGGTGCTCAGCGAAAGATCGTCAATCCCCCCGATGCCCGCCAGGCGCCGCACCAGGTCCGGGACCCCGGGCCTCAGGAGCGGTTCTCCTCCGGTGACGCGGATTTTTGACACGCCCAGTTCCGCAAAGAGGGCCGCAAGCCGGGCCAGCTCAAGGTCCGTGAGGTTGTCATTCGAAAGGAAGGGCGGTCGATGGGACGCGGGAAGGCAGTAAACGCACCGCAGGTTGCAGCGGTCCGTCACGGACACCCTGAGATAGGAGACCACGCGGCCGTAGGAATCGACAAGCATCTCCCGCATCAGCCCGCCATCCTTTCGGCCCGGGCCAGATCCTCAGGCGTGTCCAGATCCAAGAATGCCCGCCTGAGATGATGCCTCGAGGCCAGCGAGGCCGCGGGGAGAATCTTTGATGAGCATCGCGCCGCCAAGTCGGCCAAACCGCGCTTTCCCTCCTGCAGAAGATCGTGGACAACCGGCAGGCAGCGCCGGGAGTAGACCGCGCAGAGCGGCTCCAAATGGTTTCCCACGCGCGGAATGACCGCCTCCCAGCCGTTGGCCGCCCGGCACAAACGCCGGATCAGCGCCGGCGAGAGCCACGGCATATCGCAGGCGCAGACGAAATTCCTTTCCGTGGAACTCGCCAGAAGGCCGGAATATAGCCCGGCCAACGGGCCCTCCCAGGCTCCCACATCCCGTACAATCCGCGCCTGGTCCGGACAAAAAAGCTCCGGGGTTTTTGTGACAACCAGCCATTCGCCAAAGATCGCGCGGAGCGTGTGGAGCGCCCGCTCAATCATGGGAACGCCTCCCAGCTTCGCAAAGGCCTTATCCGCGCCGAAGCGGGAACTGCGGCCGCCGGCCAGCACGATGCCGGTCATATTTCCGAACGGCTTCATTTCAGCCACCGGAAGGCGACCGGGGTTCCCTTCGTCAAACGGCGGGCCTCCGCCGGGATTTTCGCCAGCGCGTTGGCCTTGCAGGCCATGCCCACCATCGCCGATCCCTGGGGACGGATGACGTGCACCTGAAACCCCGAAGGCGATTCCAGAACCCGGCAAAACACGCACTGCTGCCGCCCTTCCTCTTTCCAGAAGTCGGCCCCCAGAACCCCCTGGAGGTGATACGACGGATGGGCGGGCGCCTGTCCTTTTTGCTTCTCGAGGGCGGGTCGGACAAATTCTTCCAGGCACACCAGCGCCGAGACCGGATTTCCCGGAAGCCCAAAGACGGGTTTTCCGTTCCAGATGCCGAACAAAAGCGGCTTGCCTGGCTTGATCGCGACTTTCCAAAACACCACCTGGAGCCCGAGTTCTTCCAAGAGGATCCGGGTCCAATCAAAATCGCCCACCGAGACGCCGCCGGAGATCAACAACAGATCCGCCTCCGCTTCCGCGCGCTGAAAGGCGCCCCGAAGCGCTTCCTTCTCGTCCGGCACGATCCCAAAATCGATTGTATCCACGCCCCATCGCCCCAGCGCCGCGGCGAGGGCCGGGCCGTTGGCGTTATAAATCTGTCCGAAGCCAAGCTCCGGCGTTCCGGTCGAAACCAGTTCGCTTCCCGTGGCTACGATCGCGGCCGCAGGGCGGGCCCAAACGGCCGCCTGCGTCCATCCTTGCGCGGCGAGCAAGGCGATCTCATAGGGCCGCAGGAGACTGCCGCGCGGCAGCAGCGTCTCCCCTCGCCGCACGTCTTCTCCGCGGCGCCGGATATGCTCGCCCGGCTTGGGCGCATGAAGAATCTCCGCCATTCCGTTGACCGCGCGCGTCCATTCCTTCATGACGACCGCGTCCGCTCCTTCCGGAACCGGCGCGCCCGTCATGATTTTGATGGCCTGGCCGGGAAGCAGGGCCGTGCCCTTCTCAGCGCCGGCCGCCAGAAGCGCCTGCACCGGGAGCCGCGCCGGCGCCTGCGCGGAGGCGCCGCGGACCTCCTCGGCCCGGACCGCAAGGCCGTCCATCGCGGAGTTGTCAAAAGGGGGAAGATCCACCCGGGCCGTCAAGTCGCAAGCGAGGATCCGGCCTGCCGCTTGCGTGAGGGGAACGGTTTCGGCGCGCTCAAGCGGCCGAACGGCTTCTAAAATTTTCTGCAGGGCCTCATCCGCGGAAAGCATGTCGTCGCGCCTTTCCTGATTCGGCATGCGCTTCGCCGCGAACCATCGCCAAGGCGTGCGGAAGGAGGCGCGCCAGGACGCGCAGGCTCTGCTCAACCGCTTGGGGACTTCCCGGTAAGTTCACGATCAGGGTCTTTCCCCGCAAACCGGCGATGCCGCGCGAAAGCCATGCCAGGGGCGTGAATCCGCTCCCCTCCAGGCGCAGCGCCTCCGCGAGGCCCGGGATTTCCTTGTCCAAAAGCCCGCGCGTGGCCTCCGGCGTCACATCGCGCGGGCTCAAACCGGTCCCGCCTGTGGTCAGGATCACGTCCAAAGCGTCCCCGTCGCACCATCGCCGCAAGCACGCGGCGATCGCTTTTCGTTTATCGGGCACAACGTCATAGCGGCGCACCTCCACCCCCTCCATGGCGCTCAAGCGCTCCCGGAGGAGTTTCCCGCTTTCATCGTTATAGACGCCTCGGGACGCCCGGTCGCTGGCCGTCAGCACGCCCGCTTTCACGTTATGAAGGCTCATGGCTCACGTCCGTTCGTAGCGCCCCGACCGTCCGCCCGATTTCCGGACGAGCTGAATGGGGCCGATCGTCATCTCTTTGTCAACCGACTTGCACATGTCGTAAATCGTGAGGCAGGCGGCGGCCACCGCGGCGAGCGCCTCCATCTCCACGCCCGTCTTGCCATGGCATTTGGCGGTGGCCGTCACTCCGACAGCCTCGGCTCCCAAGGCAAAAACGATCTCCACGCTGTCCAGCGGCACGGTGTGGCAAAGAGGAATCCATTCATCCACGCGCTTGGCCGCCAGGATCCCGGCGACTTGAGCCGCCGCAAGAACATCCCCTTTCGGCAGCGCGCCGTCCCGCACCAAGCGCAGCGTGGCGGGGGCCATCGCGACCCCTCCTTCGGCCGCCGCGATGCGCTCGGTCACCGGCTTTCCGCCTACATCGATCATGCGGATCGCCTCGCTCACGCGCGCGCTTTCTCGTAATCCACTTTCCATATCGGCGCCACGCGTTTGATCTCATCAATGACGAACTGGCAGGCTTCGAAGGCTTCTTGGCGGTGGGGGCCGGCCGCCTCGACCCGGAGGCTTGCCTCGCTCACCGGCACGCGGCCAAGCCGGTGAGCGACCGCGACCCGGACCGGCCAGCGCATTTCGGCGCGCCGGACGATTTCTTTCAGCAGACAACGCGCCATGGCTTCGTAGGCCTCGTAGGTGATGGCCGCGATCGGTTCTCCCCGCTCTTCCCCCCGGACCGTGCCTTGAAACGTCACCACGGCGCCGATCGCAGGATCGCGCCTTGTTTTCGACAGAGGTCGAGAATCCAGCGGCTCAGTCGTTACAAACACCATGGCTAACCCCCGCTCACCGGCGGCAGAAACGCGACCTCATCGCCATCGCGCAGAGGCGTCTGGAGATCGGCGAACCGTTGATTGACCGCGATGCGCAGGACTTTCAACCGGGCGATGACCGGCGCGAGCGGGCGCTTATGCTCACGCAGGAGCTGCTCCAGCGTCGCCGCGCCGCATAGATCCACGGCCAGATGGGATTCGCCCATCCACCGGGCTGACTGCGCGAAAAAGAGAAGCTGGATGCTCACGGAAGGCTCCTTTCCAATGGGGCCCCACCCGCCTGGCGGGGGCCTCGGGAGGCTGCGGCCTTTCGGCTGCAACCTGCGTCCCGGCCGCCCTGGCTTGACGCTTTAGGCGGCGGGGCTCGGAGATGGCGGATCAGGAAATAGCGGTCTTGTCTTTGGCTTCGTCCTTGGCTTCCGCGATGGATTTTTTTTCATCTTCCACCTCGGAGGTCGTGTTCTTCATGCCGTCTTTAAAGGCCTGCAGAGATTTCCCAAGACCGCGAGCCACCTCCGGCAGGCGCTTGGCCCCGAAAAGAAGCATCACAATCAACAGGATGACGACCAATTCTCCAAACCCGATATTCGGCAACATGTTTCACTCCTCCTTGCCTCTCACCACTCCTGTGTTTCGGGCGCGAGGGTCCATAGATACTTTACTAAATCGTCGAGTTCCCGCTCGTCCATGACCTGGCTCCAGGCGTTCATGTGAAGGGGAGGGGTTGGCCCGCTCGGGTCCTCCGGGACGGAGCTTCGGCCCCTGCGAACGACTTGCTTCACTTCTTCCTCCGTGAACCCTTCCTTCACCTTGTTGATGGGCGGAACCAGGCCCCCCTGCGCGTTATCGCTTTTCACGCCGCCCCTGCCTCCGGGGCCGTGGCAGACGGCGCACCCGTAGCGGCGGAACACGCGTTCCCCGCGGGCGGCGGGCGTCCGCTCGGGAAGGGCGGAAACGGGTCCCAGCGCGAGCGACTGCCAGATCGAAACGGCCTTCAACCCGTTGCGCTCGCCGGCGCCCCCGTCCCAGACGGCAAAAGAGATGGGGACCCTCCCCGCTTTCGCCAGCGTTGGAGTTCCTTGGAGGGGCTTCGCCATAACGACCGTCCATTGGCCGTCCTTCCACACGCCTTTGCCGCGCACCCTCTCGTCCGGCTGGGACGTGAGCGAGCCGTACCCTTTGGCCGCCAGGAACTCTACCGGCGTCGTCCGTTCTCGTTCAGCCAGAGGATTCCCCGCGCCTTGGGCGGCGCGATAGAGCGGATCGTTCGGGCGGGGTTCAAAATCGTAGTGAAGCCGCGGGTGCGCGGCCTCCGCCGCCTGGTAGCCTTCATCGACATCTTTCTGCGCGGCGGCCGACCACCGCCAGATCACGACGGGGTTTTGCGCGTCTCCCATGAACGGCGACGGCCAGCTTCCGGCGCGCGCCGGAAGCATGATGGCGCAGGCATCCGTGAAAGACTGAGAAGCCGAGGGGGTGAGATCGGCGTTTTTGTCTTCCCACTGGAGCCGCACGAAGAGCTCCTGAGGGGTGTAGAGGGCCCGCGCCTCCACCCGCTTCACCGCCCCGCCGCCCCAGGGCCGGACCATGCCTTGCGGCATCAGCGCGATGGAAGCGGCCGGCGCCTTTTGCCAGGCGGGATCGGCGGGATCCAGCGAAACTGTTCGCTGGACGGCCGGGGCTTGGACCGTGATTTCAGCGGCCTCCATCGGGGCCCCGAACCCGGCGAGGATCAATAGATACGCGAATCGTCGCATGGCGGGATTTCCTTCCTTCAGTCGCGCGGCGTCAGGCGGACGATGACGCCGGAGCGGAACGGCATCTGCGTGTGCGTGTTGGGGTAGCTGGCGTAACAGGTCCATACGTTGTCCTTTTCGTCAAAGGCGACCGTCCGGGTGTACGCTCCCCGGCGCGGAAAGCGATAGATCCGAAAGTTTTTGCGCCGCGGGTCATACCGGTAGAGACTGTCGGTGCCGGAACCCGTGATCCACATCTCGCCGTTCTTCGGGTTTCGCCGGATCGCGTAAGGGTAATCGCCTTTGATGGGCAGGGTGATCCGCTCCACCACTTTCCTGGCGAGCGTGTCAAAAACAAGGATCCGCGACTGGGCGAGTTCCGGGATCCAGAGCCGGTCGGCGGTGTCGATGGCCAGCCGCTTGGGGCCGGACCACGCTTCCGACAGCTCAAATTCCTCCGCCCGGCGGGTGGCGGGGTCCAGCACGCCCACCCGGTTCCCGTGGGTTTCGGTGTACCAGAGGCGGCCGCGCGAATCGGCCACCGCGGCGTACTCGTGCACCGCCTTTTCGGGCAGCCACCCGGTCCTTGGCGTGGAAAACTTCTCGATCCGGCCCGTTCGAGGGTCCAAACGCGTCAGAAATTCTTTTGAGAATTGGGTCATCCAGATCCGTCCCTTCGGGTCCTGATAAACCCAGCGCTCCGCATCCAGCGCGAAATATTGGATATTGGCCCCTTTCTCGAAGCCGGAATACACCCTGAAGGTTTTCTTGACCGGGTCAAACCGCGCCACCTGCTCGGCCTTGGTGAAGGTGATCCAAAGGGCGCCGTCCCGCGTCTTGTTGATCGCATGCGCTCCGCCCGGTTTCCCCTTGGGGACGTTCAGCGGGATGGCGAATTCCTCCACCGCTCCCGTTTCCGGATCGACGCCGTAGAGCTTGTTCCCGAAGTAATCCGCGATCCAGGCGCGGCCCGCCGCGTACTCCATGTCATGATAAAACGACTCCCAGGGACCCGCCGGGTATTCCTTTATATCCGCGGGAGATTCGCGAACGGTCCTCCCGTGCGGCGGAATTTTGCTGTGCTTCTCAAGCCACCGCGCGACCTCGGCGACGTCTATTTCGGGGATGAGCGCGAGATCCAGCTTCTCATCGAAACCTTGCATTTTTCGGATGGTTTCTTCCCATTCCTGGGCGGTCGACTTGTAGGCGACGGGGGGCCCGAGCTGATGGCACGAGGTGCAGCCGATGATTAACTTCCGCCGGATCTCGCCGCTCGGCAGCGATGCGAACCAATCCGACGACCGGGCGGGCCCTCGTTTTGAGCAGGCCGTCCCCGCCAGGGCGAGCGCCCCAAGAAGAAAACCCGCGGCGGCGGCGAAGATCCTCCGTCTCATCCCGGTCCCTCCCGAACGTTCTCCGCCGCGTCCCCCTCGAATACGCACGTTCCGCACCCCTCTTCCTCCTCGGGCTCCGGCGCGCCGCGATAGACGGCGGACGACGACGGAACGGCGCCCAGCCGCGCGCATTCGGCGCGGACAAAAGCGCCCAGCGCCCGGGCCATGCCCGCATACGGCGTTCCGGACGCCCGGCCGGAGAGCCTTTCGGCGAAGGAGCCCGCCCACGCGCCCAGGTGGTCTCCCAGAAATTTCCTTTGCGCGTCGCGGCAGACCTCGGCGTCCCCCTCCCGGCCGGCGGCCAGAGCGTGCCATTCCTTAAGGCAGAGGTAGCCCATGAACTCCAGCTCCACCGAGAGATGATCCGCCCGCTCGCAGGCGCTTTCGGAAACATCCAGGCCGAAGGCTTTGTAGAAACCGGCGATGTCGGCCATCGCCTGCGCCTGCTGGAAGATGTGCGTTTCGCGGAACTGCGTTTCGTAAGGGGGGCAATCGGGAGTCAGGTTGTGACCGAAGAGGGAGCCGTGCGCTTCAGCCAGGGCGGCGGCCTTTCCGTTGAACGACTTGGAAAAAAACCGATAGGCATTGGCGCGGTTCGGCAGCCGGATCTGATCCGTTCGGTTCATATGGAATTCAACCGCTCCTTGGGCCGCATATAGAGCGGCTCCTCCACGCGCGTCCGGACGATCTCCCGGCCGTCCTTGCCGTATCCGATGATCAAGTCGTCGTAGAGCTCAAATTTCTTTCCGTTGCGCAGGGTCTCAAAGACTTTGGGGCCTTTTTGAATCTCGTAGCGGAAGAGGATGAGCTGGCTTTTGCGGAACAACTGCAGCACCGCCAATAGCTCGCGATCCGGATGGGCATACCGTTCAATCGCCTGATCCACCCCGGGCCCGAACATCTGGCGCAGGTAGTCGCGCGGGACCCACCGCGGCGGGATGTAGTAGACGTTCGGTTCGGTCCCGAACTGGGGATATAAAGGAAGGGCGACTTTGGCCACGCGGACCAGGTAATAAAGCGGGTTATAGCGGTCTTCCGCCCACTTGCCGCCCCGGCCGAGTTTGACCAGGCCCTGCAGCCGGATCTGGCCCGGGCAGACCGCCATGCAGCGGGTCTCCATCGGCTGCCCCTGGCTTAACGGGTCGCGGCCTTCGATGCGGGGGTAGCAGGCGACGCATTTCTCGGTGATGCGCGTCTCGGTGTTGTGGATCGTTTTCTTGTAGGGGCAAGCCAGCATGCATTTGCGATAGCCCCGGCAGCGGTTCTGGTCGAGAAGGACGATGCCGTCCTCGGGCCGCTTGTAAAGCGCCTTGCGGGGACAGGCGGCCAGGCAGGCGGGGTAGGTGCAGTGGTTGCAGAGGCGCTGGAGATAGAAAAACCAGGTTTTGTGCTCGGGCAGGCGCTCGCCTTCTTTCGAGAATCCCATCACGCCCGGGTTGAGATAACGGGTGGAGGTGTCCTCGTAGAGGTTTGGAAAACGCCACTCTTTATCTTCCGGCAAATACCCCAGCGCCGCTTCCCCATCGGGAGCGGCCTCGAAAATCGTTCGGCCTTCGAACTCCCCGTAAGGCGCTTCGGCCCCTTTCCCATGCGGCGCCCAGGTTTGCCCCCCGGGGTCCGCTTCCCGCAGGAGTTTCAGAAGCTTCACGTCCCAGAACTGAGGGTAACCGCCGTAGGGCTTGGTTTCGACGTTGTTCCACCACATGTGCTCCTGGCCCTTCGAAAAGGTCCAGGTGGATTTGCAGGCCATGGTGCAGGTCTGGCAGGCGATGCAGCGATTGATGTTGAAAACGGCGACAAATTGGCTCTTCGGATGCTTTTCCTCATAGGGGTAGTGCATCGATCTTCCGAGGTGCCAGTTATAGACTTTCGCCATCGGCGTCACCTCCCTTCAGGGCTTGCCGGATCAACTGTTCGACGTAGCCCCGGCCTTTCGCGCGCCACACCTGGTGCGTGGCGGCATAGAAGGGGTCCTGAAAAAAGTGAAGGATTTGCTCCCGGCCGTACCCCATCATCGCGTACTCCTCAATGAAACAGCGCGCCATTTCTTCCGTGCGGTCTCCCGGGAGGGCGACGCCCGTGAGCGTCATGGGATCATCCAGGTCGAATTCGTCTTTCGGCATCTTAGGCTCTTTTCACCTTCGTGATCCGGCCGGCGATGTAATCCAGCATCATCTGGTTTTCGGCGTCCGGGGTGTGTCCCGTTGTCGCCGGTTCCCATACCCCCACGCCGCCCAGGCCGCCCGCTTCGGCTTTCATGACCCGCACCAGCGTCTCCTTGGGCACGGTGTTGATCATGTGATTGTCGCCTTCGCCGCCGAAGATGAACTCCATGCTGACCTTGGCCTTGTGAAAGAGATGGTCGGTTTGATGCATGGGCATCGACCAGTCCCGGCAGATGCTCTGCTGGCTTCCGTAGCGGAAGTTGGACTGGTATCCCGTGTCCGCCGAGCGGGCCAGGCCGTCCGGCCGCGTCTGGTGCGCTTTGACCGAGCGCTCGGTGGCCATGAACGTCCCGTGCTTCATCATGACGACCTGGTAAGGGTAGGCCGGGTTGTATCTGACGCGCAGCATGCAGCGCGAAACCTTGTAAAAGGGGTCGTCTTCTTTCCAGCCCCGGTAAGGACGATCGGCGGGGTTGGCGTCGACATAGACGTAGTCCCCGTCGTTCAAGCCCATGTCCTTGGCCGCCCGCGGGTTGATATGGACCTGATGATCCCCCAGGCTGGCGGAGCGTTTGTCGGTGCGCCAGGGATCGCCGAAGTTCGAGTCCCAGAGAAGCTTCCAATCCGTGTCCGCCCAGGACGAGTGCACGGTGTGGCGGGATTTCGGCGTCAGGCAGTAGAACCGGTAACCGGCTTCCCAGAGGAAGTTCTTCGTCTTTTTCGCTTTGCCCCACGGCAGCTTCACGTTTCGGACGGTGCGTTCGTCCCAGTGCTCCGCTTTCCGGGAGAGGCCGTAATCTTCGGGACGAATATAAGGGTTGGAAGAAACGATCACGTTGGGCAAGTAAGGCGTGGCCTCCGGCCCCTCCCGGTGGACGATGAAATTCTCGCCGTATTCGATCGCCTCCGGGATATCGCAGTAGGCGTTCAATCGTCCCGTGTCGGTATAGAAGGGGATGCTGTCATGGATCTGCTCATAGAAAGCGATGCGCGGGTAGGTGCGGAAAAGCATCAGCGCCGCCCCGGGCTCGCCGTATTTTCCGGCGAGGATATCGGCCAGCTTGTAGCCGCGCAGGGTGGAGGAGGCGTCGATGAGCCGCTGGATGTACACTTCGGGTTTTCCTTCCAGCGCGAATTTCCAGTAATCAAAGAACCGCCGGTCTTTCAGAAGCTCGCCCAGGCGCTTGGCCATCCCCGCCAGAATCATGACGTCGTCCCGCGAGTCAAAAAGCGGTTTGATGCCGCCTTTCCAGATCTGCACGAACGGGTTGGAGCAGGAGGCCGTGATCTCATGGGTCTTCGTTTCCACCCACCAGTTCGCCGGGAAGGCGAAGTCCGAGTATTCGATGGAAGCGGTCATCTGGATGTCGTTGGAGATGATGAGATCCACCTTGGGATTCACGTTTTTCACCATGTCGTAGGCGTGCTTGGCGTTGTTGATGAGGTTGACATTGGTAAACCAGATGACCTTGGTGGGCGTGGGCATGTGGGTCTTGCCCGTAAAGACCTTGCGGCCGTACTTGGGCGTGTTCACGACCAGCGGCCGGTCTCCATGGTTCCAGTAGGCGACGGCTTCATCTCTGGCGTAGGGCTTGGCATGGATCTCTTTGCCGTCCGTTTTCGCCTTGAGTTCCGGGTGGAAGGTGTCCTCGGCCACCCAGGTCTTGAAGCCCTTGCCGGTCCAGGAGGAGCCTTGGAAGAGCGCGGCCTTGTAGTTGCCCGCCCAGGTGTAGTTGCCGGCGCCCGGCTTGCCGATATTGCCCGTGAGCATGAGCGGCAGGTAGATGGCGCGGTTGATGAGGGTGGCGTGGAACCAGTGGTTGATGCCCTCCCCGATGTGGATGGCGGCCGGCTTGATCTCGGCCAAGTCCTTGGCGAGGCCCTCGATCAAGTCCCGCGGCGCCTGGGTGATCTCGCAAACGGTGTCCAGGTCATAATCCTGGAGATTCAGCTTGTAGAGTTCCCAGAGCGTCTGGACCTCCACGTCCTCGCCGCTGACCAGCTTCACGCGGCCTTTCCACTCCAAGGCCGGATCCAGGCCGGCGGCGGCAAGTTTCTCTCCCACCTGATCGCGCGTCACCGCGACGGGCTTCTGGGCGCGCGCGTCCCAGACGACATAGTCCCCCAGCTTTTCATACTGTTCTTTCTTAAGGCCCTGTAATTTGAAGCTGGCGCCGTTCCGGTCAAGAGCCGGTTTGTAGTTTGGAAAGATGTCGCTGGCGCGCAGGCGCTTCAGGGTGTCGGCGCGGACTAGAAGCGGCAGGTCGGTAAATTGTTTGACGAAGGTCTTGTCATACCACTTGCGGTCCATCAGGATCTTCGAGATCCCCAGGAAAAGCGCCCCATCAGTGGAAGGACGGACCGGGATCCAGACGTCGGATTTGGTCGCGGGAGGAGAATACTCCGGGGTGATCGTGACGATCTTGGCCCCGCGCTCCATGCTCTCGATAAACCAGTGGGAATCCGGCATCTTGTTTTCCACGAGGTTCTTGCCGCACTGGATGTGAAGCTTGGTAAAACGCAGGTCATTGAAATCACAGTCCGCCGCCTGAAGGCCGTGAACGAACGGGTGGCCGGGCGCCTGGTCGCCGTGCCAGGTGTAGTTGTCCCAGCTGCGGCCGCCTTTGGCCTCTTCCGGCCCCACGCCGCGCGCGTGAACGTCGAGCAGCGCCAGGGTGCTGGCGAAGCGGTACATCCCGTATTTCCCGATGACTCCCAAAAGCCCCATGCCCCCGCGGCACTTGAAGGTGCGGGTGCCGGCGCCTTCCATGGCTTCCACCATTTCCGGCTCATAGCCTTCCGCAAGGAGACGTTTCTTCGCTTCCGGCCCGCTGTAATGCCTGGCGATCGCGATCATGCCGCGCGCGGCATAATCAAACGCCTCGTCCCAGGCGACCTTGAGGAATTCATCGCTCCCCCGGCTGTCGAATTTGTACCGGGCGCGGAGGTCGGGGGTCAAATAGGGGAAGCCGTCATCCGCCCACGCTTTCCAGCCTTTCCGGAGGATGGGGTGCTTTAAACGGTAGGGGCCGTAAAGGCGCCGGTGGATGGATTGACCCTTGGGGCAGCCGCGCGGATTCCAGGCCGCCGTGGCCTGGTTCCCGTAGAGATCCTTGTATTGGCCCACGTCATAGTTCTGCTCCACGCGCGTAATGACGCCGTTTCGCACCATCGCGCGCAGGCGGCAGGCGTGGGTGTCGTTGGGAGAGCAGACGAAGGTGAAGGAGGAATCGTAGCGATACTGGTCGCGGTAGAGCTTTTCCCAATCGCGGGCGGGATAATAATCGAGCGGGTTATCCACGCTGACGATGGGTTTGAGAAGCGCAAAAAGCGGCTCGCTCGCGAAAAAGAGCGCCGCGCCGCTTCCCGACAGCTTGAGGAAGTCGCGACGTGAGATTTTTTTCCGGAGAAGTTTTTCAAGCGGATTCAACCTCGACTCCTTTCACTTGACCGCCATTGAATGATTTTCGACGGATGCGGCGATATGATCTGGATCATATTGCCCGGAAGCGCCGCATCAAACGTTCTTCTTTTTGAATGTGCGCGTGCAAGCCCCGGGCGAGGAAAAGTCCCTGCCGGCTCACGCGCTTTACGGCCGCTTTCGAGGCGGATTTTCGCGCGAAGATCAGCGCCGCCTTCCGCAGTTTGGCGAGCTCGCGGAGGAGGGCGGGATGTTCCGCCTGGATGCGCTCCAGCCGCGTCGTCAAACGAGGCGCATGCCGCTTCAAATAAGGGAATACGATTTTTTCCTCCGTTCGGAAGTGCGGCACGGTCTTGGCGATCAAGGGAGGGACAAACAAGCAAACTTCCCGCGCTTCGGAGGGTGCCCGCAGGGCCCCCCCGCGCTGCCAGCGCAGCAGAATCGACTTGAAACGCCGCAGGCGCGGCAGCACGTCACGATGATCTTTCTCCAAAAGGCGCATCGGAGCCCAGAGGATATGTCGACGGGATCTCTGCAGAAGGGGAATGCCGGCGGATCTTTCGTCCTGCTGGATGGAAGCGGGCATGGCTCAAAGGTAGGAAGAACCCATATCTTCAGGGCGTCGCGTCTGCCGGGACGCAGCGCATCTGCAAAGCGCCCAGCGTGGTGAAAGCGGTGAAGTCGTAGGCGGCCGGAAGAACGACGCGGATGCGGTGCCGGTACTCAGAAAGGCTTTTGCCGAGATGGGCCAGCGCCTCTTCTTCAGAGGCCTTCAGGCGATTCAAATCCAGCACCAGACGTTCGCGCCGGCGCGTCAAAGCGTTCTTGAGCTTATCGGCCAGCTGCTCGGCGCCGGACACCGCCAGGCGCCCTTCGATCCGGACCCAGATGGTCGCTTCAGGCCGCAGTTCGACCCGCACCTGATGACCGGCAGGATCCTCCCGGTGCAGGCGGCGCCAAAGCCGCGCCGGGATCGACTCCTCCGGCATGCGGAACGTGTGCCGCACCAGGCGCGGGTGCTGAAAAAATCCAAGCTTGAGCGTCAGGCCCGACCAAGCGGCAAGCAGCACGCCCGCCGCGGACTCAAAACGGTGCCGCCATGTCGGCTGGCCCAGGGCCGCGTACACCCGCTTTTCAAGCTCCCCCACCCAGCGGCGGACCTCAGGCGTCGGGCCCAAAAGACGGCCGGCGAGAAAAACGGCGTAAGACCGGCGAATTTCAAACGCATAACGCTCGGCCTTCATGCGCAGGAAAACGTTCGGGCTCTCCTTGAGTTTGAGGTGCCCCAACAGCCATGTCTCAAGCGCCCGATAGATGGAGGGGCCCAAGCGTTGAAAATCTTTCTCAAAGCAATCTTTTTGGGCCGCCTCAATGGCCGCGGGAGTCATGCTGGGGTGCTGGACCATCGCCCGGAAACCCGTACAGGCGCGGTAGTAGCGCTCCCGGTCATCGGCGAGGTCCCGGTGCAGCAGATTTTCCTGCATGATCCGGTCATAGAAAGGCGTTCCCGGCGTGGGGCCATAGATCAGGAACTGCGCCAGCGCCGGTTTTAAGGCAAAAAGCCCCGAGCGCTCCTGTTCGATGATCTCCGGCGTCTGATAAGGGAACCCCACGATCATGGAGGCCAGGATGGTGATCCCGTGCTCGCGAAACTCCCGGAAAATCTCCTCGATGGGGCGGCCGGACTGTTTGGCGTAGCCGGAGCGCGTTCCTTCGTACCCGATCCAGAAGCCGTCGATTCCCATTTCGAGGATCTCGGTCACCGTGTACTGGCTGATGGCGCGGATGCTGGAGAAACAAAAAATGGAAATCGCCCGTCCCGCCGCCAGGGCGCAGTCCCTGAGTTCCATCGCCCGTTTCTTGTTAAGAAGAAAATCCTCGTCCAGGACGACCATGGACATCTCCGGTTCCATGTCGAGATAACGTTCGATGACGTTGTAGATGTCCCGCCCCGTGGGCAGGAGCCGCACGTGCTTGCGCTTGAAAAAGTACGAGGTGCAGCAAAAATCGCAGCCGTTGGGGCACCCCAAGCCGGCGAAGACCATGCCGGTCCGCGAGGCCTCTTTGCCGAAGATGCGCATGCGGCTGACGGTCAGCGGATGGCGGTACGGCATCGAGATGGGCGGCTCTTCGAGGAAGCGGCGCATGAAGGCGACCCCTTCTTCCCGGCAGACGGCGTCGCTGTGGGGGGCCAGCACCTCATCGGACAGGACCGTCCCGTAGCCGCCCAGGACAATCTTGGAGTCCGGCGAATGTTCCCGGATGAGCGCGACCACCTGTTTCATGCGGTGGAACGTCGCCAGAAGAAAAGACACGCCCACCACGTCGTAACCCTGGTGCAGCTCGCGGATCAGCTCTTGGGAGGTGGGGTACTGCAGGACGGTCGTGGACGCGTCGAGGTTTTCGGCGATGTACTCCAGCGAGAAATGGATGTGGTTGGCGCGGGGGCTGAAAGCCCCTTGCGCGCGGGTGACCTGGCCGAAGAGAAGTTCATAGCCCACGCTCGGGGCGTCGCCGTATTTCTCGCCGAGCGGCCGACAGATGCTGGTTAAGAGAACCTTCATATTAAACGTGCATAGGGTAGCTTTCCCGAGGCGCGCCCACTATGACGGCCGTCATA
>Ga0155753_160_pt1 | contig 19662 bp, 19 predicted proteins | sample RifCSPlowO2_01_FD_107407 | JGI IMG/M metagenome (GOLD analysis project Ga0155753, IMG submission 107407) | Elusimicrobia bacterium RIFCSPLOWO2_01_FULL_59_12
CTCCTGCGGGCCGAAACTCTTTCGGAGATCCGCGACTTCGAGGACCGGCCCGGCATCCCCGGGCGCGCCGGCTGGAGGGGCGCCGCCGCGGACCCGGCGCTTGCGTTCCAGCGCCGTCGCCAAAAGGACGGGAAGGGCCAGAATCGCGAGCGGAAGGCGCATCGCGGCGGCCTGGAAACTCGATTTCTCCGTTCCCTGACCCTGGAAAGGAGGGGCCAAAAGCGGGGCGGGGTCGACGAGCTTGGGTTTGGGTTTGAAGATCGGAAAAGCCCGGCCGGCGATATCGAGCGCCTGCGCGGCCGGCGTGAAGGCGAAGAATCGCGCGAAAGGAACATGATCCGCCAGGTTCTCAAAGGCGTTCCCGGCGCTGTGCGGGACCCTCCCGACGAGCGCGCCTTTCAAGCCGTAGCCCACGTAATCGCTCCAGTAATTGCCGCGGCCGTTCTCGGCCCAAAGGTTGCCGCGCAAGGGTCCCCCTCCCTGGACGGACACCTGCTGAAGGTTGTCGTTGAACGCGTTGCGCGTGAAGACATTTCCTTGAACGCCGGGCAGCATCGCCACGCCGATGTCGTTAAAAGCGATGAGGTTCCCCTGCCAGCGGTTTGATTCTTCGGGCACCGTCGGCGATTGATCGATGAAGACGCCCTGGCGGTTGTTGACAAAAACGTTGTCCAGGACGGCGACCGCGTCGCTTTCTTTTAAACCCAGGCCGGAACCCGAGGGGCCGCGGTTTTTCTCAAAGCGGTTTTTTTCAATGACCACGTCCTTGGAGTACATCACATAGGCGCCGACGGAGTTGTCAAAAAACCGGTTGCCGGCGACGCGGGCCCGGTGGGTGTACATGAAGTGAAGGCCGTAGCGCCCGCCCTCCACGACATTGTCTTCGAAGACGGACCCGTTCGAGAACCACAGCACCGTATCGCGGCCGGCGGTCAGCCGGTTGCGCCGCATCACCGGCCGGTCGGAGTACCACAAACGAACGAGATCTCCGCGCTGGCCCAGATCGATCGGTTTTCCGCGAATGACGTTGTCTTCAAGGACGGCGTCCGGCGCATTCGTCAGGAATACGCCGAAGAGAACGTCCTCGATGCGGCAATTCCGGATCCGCGCGTTCGGGGCTTCAACCCGCACCCCGCTGTCTTCATAAAGGAGGCTCTCGCCGGAGCCTTGAATCACGAGCCCGTCCAACGTCACGCCTGCGGCGCGCACGGTGATGACAGTGCCCTGACCGTTCGCGTGGATGACGGCCTTCCCCTGACCCTGAAGCGTGAGCGGCTTATCGATCACGATCGGGGCCCGATAAACGCCGGGCGCCAGATCGATCACCGCTCCGGGCGCCGCGCGGGCGATCCGCTCCTGAAGCGGCGGCGGCTCCGCATGCGCCCGGCCCGGGGCGGATGTCCCGAGCAGCGCCGCGAGCGCGGCGCCCAGCAGGGCCCGTGCCTGACGGGGCTCTTCGGAGGTCGTTTGGCCGCTTCGGGCCAAAGCCACGGCGAGTAAAACCAAAGCCGCAAGGACCAGATAAAACCCGGCCTGGGGCCCGACGACGCTGCGGAACTGCGCGATCGTTCCGCTGCCCCAGATGGGGATCGTGAACGCTTTGATCTTGAGCGGCGCGGTGGGATCCAGGTGCGTGCTGGCGTAGCGCATCCAGTAGGCCATGTCGGCGACGAAGGCGAAGGGATAGGCCAGCACGGCGAGGAAAATCAGCCACTGCAATTTCCGCCGCTGCAGGCCCGCCAGGATCCAGCAGAGAAACGCCAGCGTGACCGCGACCGGGACGCTGGCGATTCGCTCCAGGCGCCCGAACTGATCCAGGCGGCTCAGCCCGATGTAATGGTTCAAGTTGTCGATTTCCTGCGCGTCGCCGCCGACCCGGAAGGCGTACATCTTGGCGCGCAGGCCGCCCGGATACTGGGGGGCGAACACCTCCGCCTGCCAATAGGGAAAGGCAAGGGAGAGGAGCAGGAGGATCCCCGCCCCTCTCCCCGCCCACGCCGCCATGCGGCGGTCCGGCATTTTATTTCACCGTCAAGTAGCCCATCATTTCCATGTGCAGCGCCGAGCAGAACTCGCTGCAGTACCAGGGAAACACCCCGGAACGGTCGGCGATGAAGTCGGTGTCAACGGTCGCCCCGGGATCGATGGAGAGGTTGATGTTGTAGGAGGACAGCGCGAACCCGTGAGTGGCGTCCTGCGCGCGATCGATGTTGGTGAGGTGCACATAAACGTGATCGCCCTGCTTCACATGGACCCGGTCCGGTATGAAATGGCTCCGGATCGCGGTCATGTAAACGTGGACGTTCTTCCCGTCCCGCACCACGCGTTCTTTGCCCGGGAGCGTGGCGGTCGGGCTTTTCTTCCCGGTGAGGGGGTTGAACCCGATCTCCGGGTAGATCTTCCAGGGTTTGAGCGCGTCCGCCTTGATGATCGCGGCGTAATGCGGCTCGCCGACCGTCGGGACATCGGAGAGCAGCTGCATCTTTTCGCCCGTGATGTCGATGAGCTGGAGGTTTTGCGGATGCAGCGGCCCCACCGGGAGCGCCCGGTCCAGCGACCACTTGTTCAGGGCGACCAGATACTTGCCGTAGGGTTTGGCCGTGTCGCCTCCGGCGACCGTCAGGTGGCCGACGTTGTAGTGCACCGAGAGCTTCTCGACCAGGGTCCAGGGTTTCTCGCCGCGCGGCCCTTTGTCGAGGGTCCATTTGGCGATCGCGGAATCGAGGAACAGGCTGGTGTAGGCATAGCCCTTGTCGTCGTATTCCGTATGCAGCGGCCCCAGGCCGAGCTCGACCTGGGCCTCTACGGTGTCCTTGAACTTCAGGATCGGGATCCCGTAGGGGTCGGTCCCCTCGTAGTTCTTGGTTTCGATGGCCTTCATGATCTTGTGGAAGCTGAAGATGGTCGCGTGCGGGTCAAGCTTGCCGCTGACCGCGATGAACCGGCCGTCCGGATTGAGGTCGCAGCCATGCGGGCTTTTCGGCTCCCCGATGTTGTAGAGAACCCCCTGCCTGACGGCCTCCGCGATCGGAACGACGCGCATCCCTTTGATCGTCTTCGTTTTGATTTTTCCGGCCTTGAGCAGGGACTCCACCTTTTTCCAGTGGATGACGTGCATGTAATCCATCTCGCGCTGGGAGGCCGCGATCTCGATGGGCGGCTTGCCCTGGCTGCTGTCGGGCCAGGCCATCTCGGTGTTGTAGGTATTGATGAACACCCAGCCGTGGCTGACGCCCTTGCCCATGCCGCCCAGGTCCTGCCAATAGGGCGGGAGCTCGACGGTGAAGCTTTTGTCCTGAACGAGTTTGCCGGCCGACCGGTCAAACGGCCAGAAGGTCACCAGGCCGCGGTAATCCTCCTTGTAGCGGGACAAGGGGGCGAAGTCGGTATAGGGCAGCGGATTTCCGAACTGCGCGCCCTCCACGTAGTATTCCGTATCCTGGGTCACCTTGGCCCCGCAGTGATTGGTCGCGATCAACGGGTTTTTCACGATCTGCCGGGCCTTGAAATCGCGCAGGTCGACCACCCCGATGCGGCCGTTGGCCTTGTCGTTGACGAACAAGAACTCGCCGTCATAGAGCCCCTTGGTGACGCTGAGCGCGGGGTGGTGCACGTCGCCCCAGGTCTGGACTTGTCCGGCGGCTTTGCCTTGATTGAACAAATCGCGCGTGTTATGGTCGCCCACGCCGAAACCCTGCCAGGAGTCCTGCGAGAAGACCGGGATGTTCTTTAAGAGGCGCATGGACGGGATGCCGAAGACCAGGACGTTCCCGGCCTGGCCTCCCGAGGCGAACATCATGTAGTCGTCGTAGCTGCCCGGAGGGACGAAGGTTTTGAGCGCGGCCTCCACGTCGCCCGGCGTCAGCTCCCGGGCTTTAATGATGGATTCCAGGCCGGGGCTGAAAAGGGCGCTGCCTCCGATTTGCGCGAAGCTGCGGCGCAGGGGCGTGAGCGCCAGGACGCCCAACGCGGCCAGCGCCAACGCCAGTCCGGCGGCCAGTTTAATTTTTCCGTTAATGTTTTTCATGAGATTCCTCCTCTTTATCGTTGTCTTCCAAGAAGATTTTTTCGTACGTCTCGTGGTAGTTCGTCCTGAAATCGTCAACCAGTTTTTTCCGGTGGGCTTTCCACGCCTGGCGCTGGGCTCCTGTTTTCCTGATCCTGGAGTCATAGGCCAGGAACTGCCAGATTTTCTTCCCGTCCTCGCCCTGGACCGGGCAGCCCGGCTTGGCCATCATTCTTTTCACATAGCGGCTCCAGATATGGTCCTCGATATGCCAGATCTTGGCGTTCTTGAAGATCTCCGGTTCCCGCGTTTTGGCGGCGGCCTGCTCCTCGGCCGACAGCTCCAGGTATTGAGAGTTGATCGGCCGCGCGATGGTGTGGCACGCGGCGCATTTAAAGGCGAAAAGGCGGTAGTTCTGCTTCATCTCTTTGGGGTAGCCGGAAACGTCGATCTCGATCGGGCCGAAGTCGTTTGGGTAGAGCCCGGAGCCGGGTTTGTTCCCGGCGACGGGGTCCTCCGCCCGCACGTTGAAGACGCATAGACCTGACAGCACCAGGGCACTCACGACAAGCTTCTTGATGCGCATATTATGAAGGACTCCTTTTAAGTGTGTGGGCGGCATTCTTATTCCGCGACAAGGGCATTTTGTAATTGGACAACGTTCCGGCGACGGCCTCAAAAACGCTCGCATAATCGCTGCATCGGAGGGCGCTGAAGGCCGGAATCTCGATCAGCTGATTCCAAACGGCGGCGGCCACCTCGGAGGCAAACGCCTCGAAGTCGGGGGAAACAACGGGTTTAGTCCTGCAGGGGTATGCCATCGCCGCTTCAACGCCAGAATAGCAGGTGGAAGGGCCGCGAAGTATGACGCCCATCATACTGCCGTTAAAATTTGCACAAGGTTAACAGAAGGCATCCAAAAGTTTCTTAATTTCGGCGGGCGCTTTCAATGTGATTTGTCCGCGGGTCGAGGCCGCCCAGCCCTTTTTGGCGAACGCGGAGATGGTGCGGATGGTGGTTTCCACCGTCGTGGCGGCCAGTTCGGCGACTTCCCGCTTGGTAAAAGGGAGGGTGTTTCCGTGTTCCTTTTGAAGTTGAAGAAGGATGCCGGCGATCCGTTTTTCAACGGGTTCCTGAGCGCTGCAGGAAACGCCCTGCATGGTGTTGAGCCGCTGGCTGCAGAGCGAGCAGACGCCCATGACCATGGCGGGAAATCGGTTGTAGCAATCCAAAAACGCGCGGTCCAAGATGCGGACGACGGCGCACGGGGTGGACGCGATGGCCGTGCAGGGGTAGGTCCGTCCGGTGTTCCCCAGGCGGCAGAGCGTGCCGAAGAGTTCCTTCGGACCGAGACTTTCGATCGCCTGGGGCCTTCCGCCGGACGTATATTTGAAAATCTGAATGCGCCCTTCTTTCAGCACCCAGACGCTGTCCGCCGGATCCCCTTCCGTATAAATGGTCTCTCCTTTGAGATAGGTCTTGGCGGTGGCCAAGGAGACAAGGCGGTCCAGTTCCTTTGACGGAAGCGACCGGAAAGGATCGACCTGGGCCAGAAACGAACGCATGGACGCGACAAGGTTAGGCATGGACGGGTCTATTCTACCTTTTAATAGGAAAACTCAGGGCCGATTTGAACCCTGCCCTGAGTTTTCCGTTGGCGACGAAGCGTTAGTGGCTTGAAGAAATGAGCCGGCTGTAGAGCCAGGCGGCGGCGGAAGCGCCGACGACCGGGCCCGCCCAGTACACCCAGTGGAATTCCCAGAAGCCGGAGGCGAGCGCGGGTCCGAAACTGCGCGCGGGATTCATGGACGCGCCGGTGAGCGGGCCGCCCACCAGGATGCCCGCGGCGACCATCAGGCCGATGCCGAAACCGCCGATTTTTGGGGCTCTGCTGTCCACGGCCGTCCCCAGGACCGCGGTCATGAGCAAAAAGGTCAGCATGGCTTCTATCCCGAACGCCGTCAGCGGGTTGATGCCCGCCGCCAGCGCGGGCGTGCCGAGCTGCACCGGCCGCCAAACGTCCGCGGCGTAAAGGGCCCGGAGAACATAAGCCGCCAGGGAAGCCCCGGCCAGCTGGGCGAGCGTGTAAGCGAGCGTGGTTTGCGCGCCCTGCTTTTTGGCAACCCAAAGGCCGACGGAGACCGCCGGGTTCAACTGCCCGCCGGAGACCGCCATGAAGGCCGACACCATGACGGACAGCATGAGGCCGTGGGCGATGGCGATGCCGACCAGTCCCAGCGAACCGCGGGTGTAAACATCCGTGAGAATGGAGCCTGCCCCGATAAAAACGAAGCCGAACGTCCCGACCAACTCAGCGAGTACCGGGCGTACTATCTTGTTCATCGCGCCACCTCTCTTTCTGCCTCAAATTATAGACATTATTTCCGAAAATTACGAAAGGCGGCCGGGGGACGGGGAACGGCTTTGAAGGGCGTCTCTACGGAGGCGGATCCTGTCGTGGGAACCGGGTCTGTTTCACACGCCGAAAGCAGGCAGGAGGCAGCGAACAACAGCGCAAACGGGGCAAAAAAACGCATAACCAAAGTCCTTTCGTCTTTTCACCCTCTCCCATTTCGGGAGAGGGTGCTGAGGAGGTCCTAAGTATATCAGGCTGCTTCGCGGCTGTCTAATGGCGCGCTTGCGGCGAGTGCGGAGCGGAGCGGGAGCGTGAAGCGGATCGTCGTGCCCAATCCCAGCCCGGGAGAGGTCGCGCGGATTTTCCCGCGGTGGGCCAGCACGATTTCTTTGCAAATGGCCAGGCCAAGCCCCAGACCCTGCGCGCCTTTCGAACCCCCGGGGGTGATCTGGAAGAATTTGTCGAAAATCCGATCCTGCGTGTCCGAAGACAGCCCGATGCCGGTGTCCGAGACCTCGATGGCCAGGGAGTCCCCCTCCGGGGCGGCCCGGACGGCGACCCGCCCGTTTTCGGGGGTAAATTTCAGCGCGTTGTGGATCAGGTTCCACAGCACTTGCCGGATACGGCCCTCGTCGAGGACCACCGGCGCCAGCGACGCGGCCGGAAGCGAAAGCGTCAGCGCGACGTCCCGCTCCCGGGCTTCGGCCTGAGATTTCTCCACCTCCTCTTTGAACAGCGTCTCGACGTCGCAAGGAGCCGGATGAATGGACAGGCGTCCCTTTTCCATGCGCGCGAAATCCAATAGGTCGTCCACCATTCTCTCCTGCAGGTCCACCTGGCGTTCCAACTGCCGGATGATGTCCGCCTGCGGAGATGTCAGAGGCCCTCGGGCCTGCTGTTTGAGGATCTCGCAATAGCCGCGCACCCCGGTCAAGGGCCCCCGCAGGTCGTGGCTCACCAGCGAGAGAAATTGCGACTTCATTTTGTCGAGCTCCTTAAGCTGCTCAATGTGCGAGCGATTCTTGTGGTGCAGCTGGGCGTTCTCGATGGCGAGGGCCGCCTGGCGGCCGAACGATTTTAAAAAATTGATCTCGCGCTCCGAGAAAGCGCGCGGCTGCGAGACGGTCACCGCGTTGATGACCCCCAGCGGGTTTCGGTCCATGGTATAGACGGGAACGCAGAGCAGCGATTTGATCATCTGGCCGCTGGAGGCGTAGTGCGGGTCGCTCATCGCGTATTCCGCCCAGTAGGGCTCGCCGAACTGCAGCGCCCACCCCGCCATTCCCTCTCCCAGGCCCAGAGCCAGGGGGCTGTGGATGCGAAAATCCGTGCCTCGGACCCACTGCGTCTGCAGCCGCTGCGTCTGAACGTTCCAGAGCATCAAGGACGCCCGGTCCACTTTCAGGATGGCCAGGACGTTGTCCAGGATGTGGACCGTGGTTTCATCGATGCCCTGGGTGGAGCCGACGAACGTGGCCAGGGCGGCCACGCCCACTTCAAAGGAAAAGTTGAGTTCCGTGATCTTTTCCTGAAGCCGTTCGAAGAGCGCCTTGCGCTGAAGGGTGAGAGCCACGGAGTGGGCCAGGGTCTCAAAAAATCGGATGTCGTCCGGCTCCCAGGGGCGGGCCGCGTAGGTCCCCAAAAGGAGCACCCCGAAGGTCTCTTTCTCGCTGCGGACGGGGAGGCAGAGATGGGCCGTGTAGTTGAATTGCTCGCTGGGGCAAGGGTCCCCGTGAGTTTGGCTGAAGCTGAAGGGCTGGCGCAGGGCAAAAGCGGGGCAGGCCCGGACCGGAAGGTAACTCGCGGAACCCGGCCGCATGGCGGGGTGCTCTCCGATCCCTTTCAACGCGCGCCAGCTTTCATCGTGCACCCACAATCGCGCGAACGTCCCGAACGGACGCAGGATCTGGTTCAGGCGGGCGGCGATCTGTTCCTGCAATTGGGTCCTGGGAAGATCGAGCGTGACGGCGTTGAGTTCGTTCAAGAGCGTGATGTTGCTTTCCATCGCCAGGACATTTTTCCGCAGCGCCCCCTCTTTCCGGCGCAGGAGCCGCACGGTCACCACCGCCGTCATGATCATGATCCCCAGGAACAGCATATGTCCGGCGTAGACGGCGGCGAGCTCCCGGGATGTTTCGGCGCGATGGATCCCAATCAAGACCAGGTAGGAAAGAGCGGATAAAAGGCCGTTCCAGCGGATCTGCCCCATGTCGAAATGGAAGGCCTGCACAAGGAAAGGCACCCCGTAAAGGAAAAAGAACGGGCTGTTCGGCCCTCCCGTCAGATGCACCGCGCAGGCGATGCCCAGAATATCCCATGCGCTGAGCGCGTAATCCAGAAGGCGGCGCGCCGCTTCGATGCGGGACGCAAGCCACCAGGCCGCCAGATAAGGGACGGTATAGGCGGCCAGCAGGAGGGCCAACGGGCGCAGATCGGAGACGAAGCTGAAAATCCAGAGATAAACGGCGAGCACAAAAGACGTCAAGGAAATGGTCAAGCGGAAAAGACTGTCGAGACGGATTTTTTGGAGGAGGTCTTCGGGAAGTCCCCGGCGCAGGGGAGTCATGGGCGCGGCGCCTCAGGCCGCCAGAAGGCGGTCAACTTCTCGGTAAAGGTCTTTGGCGTAAAAGGGTTTGGTGAGATAGGCGGCCGCGCCGACCTCTTTGCCGGTCAGGAGATCTTCCTTTTCCTTGCATCCGGTGAGAAACAGCACGGGGATGTCCTGGCCGGACGAGTTCGTCTTGAGGATGCGGCAGAGTTCAAAGCCGTTAAGCCAGGGAAGCATGACGTCCAGGATGACCAAATCGGGCTGGTGCTTCTTCAGCAGTTCCGGAAGCTGGACCCCGGTGGAGGCGGTGATGACATTGTAGCGGGAGTTCAGGAGCTCCAAAACAATGCGCCGGACGACCGGGTCATCGTCCACCACCAGGACGCGCCGGCGGTCGCCGGAGGTCCGGCGACACGCATTGTCCGGGTCTTTTACGTTGCTTTCCACGGTATGTTCGATGAGGCGCCCGGGCTCTGCGGTGGGGTCCATGATGCCTTCCAAGTACCACGATTGGAGGGGGTTGTCAACGTCTTTCCCTGACGGAAAGCGGGATTTTACAGGATGTTGAGGATTCCGTGAGTTTGGGAGATTCTAGGGAGTGGAGATCTGAATGACGTAGGGTTTTGGACCCGGGGTGGCGGCCGTCTTCAGGGCCTGGAGGGTGTAACTGCCGCCGGCGTTCCACAGGGACCAATCCTGGATTCCGACGTCCGCCGCGGCCTGGATCTGGGCGCGCACTTCTTCGGGTCCGTAGCGGACGCCCCCTAAGGAAAAGTCCTGCAGGTAAGGTCTCAATTTCTGCGCCAGGGGGCCGAGGCCTCTGACCGCGTCTTTGAGACCGTAGTACACGGTTTTATAGGGTTCGCGATTGGGTTCCGGCAGGCCGTATTCCCCCCTGTAATAGTGCGACGGATAGACCATCGGGCAAACGTAATCGACTTTTTCGGTCATCGGCACGATTCGCTGGCCGATCCCCATCCCCGAGTTGTCTGACGTCGTGAGTCCGAAAACGTCGATCGAAATTTTCGTTCCGAGCGGGTGCAGCAGCTGTCGGGCCTGGCCGAGAAAATCCACCAAAGCCTGGGAAGCGGCCTGGCGGTTGTGCGGGACGGAATAGCGGATGCTTTGAAGATGCCCGTCGGTGGGGAAACGGATATAGTCGAACTGCACTTCGTCGAAACCCAGCTTGGACGCCTGTAAGGCGATCAGCAGATTGTAGCGCCAGGCATCCTTATTATAGGGATCCAGCCAGGTGGTATGTCCGTGGTCGTACCACAACTCGCCCAGGTGGTTGTGGACCCCGAGGCTTGGATTTTTGCGGGGCATGATGTTGTCTTTGAAAACGACCTGGCGGGCGATGGTGTAAACCCCCCTTTTTTTAAGTTCCGCGAGCCACTCGGCAAGATCGGGAACCGCGTTGACGTAGGCGCCCGCTTGCTTGGCGGAGGCGGCCCCCGGAAGATACACTTCCCCATGGAATTCTTTCACATCGATCACCACCGCATTGATCACGGTTTCGTTAAGAACGTTGTCCAGCCAGCGCCGGTATTTCGGGGATCCGGCGTTCCAGCAGGTCAAATGGATCGCGCGGATCGGATGGGTGGATGGGGTGAGGATGAACGGCGGCGCGGCCGCATCGGGGAGGGGTTCCCTGGCCAGGCCGCCGCGGGAAACGGGTCCGGTTGAACCGCGCGGCGCTTCCGCCGACAGCGGATAGCCGGCGGGCAGAGCCAGGCAGGAGGCGAGCAGGGCGGTGAAAAGAGGCTGAGCGGTCATGGTGTGGGCAATTTAAGGCGGGGAGTGTACTAAGGATGCGCCTCCCGTTCAGAGGCGTCATGCGGAAGGTAACCCCGGCCCGGCGGTACGATCAGCTGGGAAGCGACGGTCAATTCGGTGTGGCGAATCTGCCCTCCCCGATGCGCCGTCCATACCATCAACAAGCTGGCGACGGTCGTTAATCCCAGGACCCCTTGCAGGAACCCTCGCGGCAGCTGGCTTCGCCGGCGAAACGCGATCAACCCGGCGAGGGCGGCCGCTCCCAAGAGTTCCATCCCGATCAAGGCGGCCCCGGCGGCTTCTTCATGGGGTTCCACCAGATCATCGCTGATTCCCGGCAGCGCTTCGACGACTTCTTCAACCGCGTCCCCGGAGAAATAGACCGGAAGGGTCAGCACGGCCAGGGCGACAAATGCGCCCAGGGAAAATCTCTGCATGTCAATATTTTTCTTGGCGACGCCGTAAATAAACAAAGCGCTGGCAAACAACAGTCCGATAACCGGCACATGACTCAGCACAAGATGCAGCTGGATCGCATTCATTAGAGACCTCCCAAACCGGATTTGACTATTCGCCGCTCTGGCCTAAACACCCAAGATGTCATAAACTCATGTGGCGACGCCGGGTAACCCATTGCGTCAGGAGGCTCATTATGAATCATAAGCTAGGCCGAAAGATATTCATCGCGGCGGGTTTTCTGGGAGTCCTCACCGCCGTGATACGGGCGGACTTCCCCTTCCAATGGAGAGGAAGCCGCGGGTGGGAGCCGGAAAGCGCCTATTGCCGGCTCTACGACGCGCGCCGTGTCGTGACGCTCAAAGGGGTCGTGCAGCGCGTGGAAAAAGTGACGCCCCTGAAAGGAATGGGCGAGGGGATCCATCTGATGTTGAAAACGGAGGCCGAAACCATTCCCGTCCATCTGGGGCCGATCTGGTATGTGAAAAAGCAGCCGGTCCAGATCCAGGCGCGGGACCTCATCGAAGTCACCGGTTCCCGCGTCCCGTGCGACGGCAAACCGGTCATCCTGGCCGCCCACATCCAGAAAGGCCATGAGATCGTGAAATTTCGCGAAGTGAAAGGAACCCCGCTCTGGGGCGGCGTGGAACGGCATCAGCGCTAGGACCCCGCTACGGGGTTGTCTCCGCTGACTGTTTCGCCGGCCGAAGCCTGCAGATGTACACGAATTGGTTTGTCGCATCGCCCACCCATTTGCGGACGCATTCCCAAACTCCCGAAGCGGTCGTTTTTCCCAATGAAACGCCGGTCACGCTCGCCGCCGGGGATTCCGCTTCCGCGGGCAGCAGGGAAAACCGGATCGTCACGATGCCCCATTGCTCTCCGAAGGAATTCGGCTTTTCCACAAACCGCCACTGCTTCAGGGCCTCCACGGCTTTTTCGTCGAGGCGCGTTTCGCCGCTCAACTGCTGAGGCTCCATGAAAGATTGCACCTGGCCGGCCGGCGTGACGCGGATTTTCATGCGCAGGACGCCGGTGATGCCTTTTTGCTGGGCCCACTCAGGGTAGTCCGGCAGAACCCAATGGACCAGAGCCCGGTTTTTCAAAGGCCCGGTGATATCCACCGGGCTCAAGGGGCCGGTTTTCGGCGCGGGGGGCCGGGCCGCCTTCTGGGGCTTGACGGGCGCCGCGGCAAGAGGCGGGGGCGCGGGCGGGGGCGGCCGGTGTTGGATATAGACCACCAGGGCCAAGACCAGCAGCAAGCTGAAAGCGACGGCGATCATCCATTTCACGGCCTGAGGGTACCACTTTGATCAAAAACGCAGTATGATTTTCGTCATAAAGGAAAACAAGGGAGGCAACTCAATGTTTTTCAACCTTCACACCGCCCGGAAACGATGGGCGCTCGCGGGCTTCATCGGGGCGCTGGGTCTGGCCGGCCTGGGACTTTGGAAAAAGGCCGGCGGCCCGGCGGCAGGCCAGCTGACGGAGCCGCTCCAAAAAGGAACCCTGATCGAAAGCGTGTACGGAATCGGCACGGTCACGGCCACCAAGAGCTTCCAGCTGAAACCCGGGGTCACCGATACGATCCGCAGACTGTTCGTCAAGGAAGGGGATGCGGTGAAACGCGGCGAGCCGCTGGTGCATTTTGACGGCGGCGCGCGGATGACGGCTCCTTTCGACGGCACGGTCACGCGCCTGCCCGTCAAAACCGGAGAGACCGTTTTTTCGCAATCGGTGATTCTGGACCTGGTGGATCTCCTGGACCGCTACCTGATCGTGTCCCTCGAGCAGCGCAGCGCGCTGAAGGTCCGCCGGGGCCAGAATGCGCGGCTGAGTTTCGACGGCTTCCGGGAGCAGTCCTTCGAAGGGAGCGTGGAATCGGTTTATTCCAGCGGGGACAATTTTTTGGTCCGGATTGACGCGCCCCGCCTGCCGCCGCAAATCCTTCCCGGGATGACGGCCGACGTCGCCATCGGAATCGCGGAACATCCCGGCGCGCTGCTTGCGCCGGTGTCGGCGATTCAAGCGGGCCGGGCGATCCGTAAACGCGGAGAAGGGCGGGCGGACGCCGTCCCGGTGCAAACGGGGGTGGTCGACGGCGCCATGGCCCAGATTCTCTCGGGCGACCTGCGGGAAGGCGACCGGCTGTGGATTCCCCGGAAAAAAGGAAAGACGCCGTGATCTTCCTGGCGGTCAGGTACCTTTTCGCGCGGCCCCGGCAGACCCTGCTGACGCTCCTGGGCATCTTCTTCGGCAGCGCGGCGTTTGTGGCGATCTCGGGTTTCATGCTGGGGTTCAGGGGCTACCTGATCGATCAGCTCATCAACAACAACGCCCACGTCCTCATTCAGGCCCGCGAGGAGTTTCTCACGGAACATTCGCTGGATGCTCCTTTTTATGGATCTGCCTACCGCCACATCTTTTGGGCGGCGCCGCCGTCCGGGCGGAAAGACAGCGACATCGTTGAAAATCCGCAGAGCTGGTATCTGAGACTGAAAAACGATCCGCGCGTCGCCGCCTACTCTCCCCAGCTCACGGCGTCCGTCATTTTCGCCAAAGGGACGGCCGCGTCCGCCTCCCGTCTCATCGGCTGCGATCCCCTGCAGCAGCAAAAGGTGACCACGATTGGGGAGTATGTCGTCGAGGGAAAATTCGCGGACCTGGCGGTCGGCGGGAACCGGCTGGTGATTGGAGAAGAACTCAAGAAAAAGCTGGGGGTGGAGCTTTCTCAGACTGTGTCGGTTTCGCTGGCCCACCGCGCCGCCACCCCGTTTAAAGTGGCGGCCGTCTTTCGCACAGGAAACCGCATGACGGACAGCCTGGCCTACGGGGCCATCAGCGACGTGCAAAACGTCAACGGAACGCCGAATCAGGTCAACGAAATCGCCGTCCGGCTGCACGACCATGCCCAGGCGGCGGCCCTGGCGACCACCTGGGCCGGCTGGGGTCCTGAAAAAGTGGAAAGCTGGGACCAGATCAACGCCAATATTTTTGAGATTTTCCGCATCCAGGACGCCGTCCGTTTTCTGTCCGTGGGCGCGGTTTTGATCGTGGCGGCCTTCGGCATCTATAACGTGCTCAACATGACGGTGATGCATAAACGGCAGGACATCGCGATCCTCCGGTCGATGGGCTACAACACCGGCGAGATGATCTGGCTTTTCTTCTCCCAGGGGTTGATCCTGGGCGTGTCCGGAGCGATCCTGGGGCTGGCCTTCGGATATGGGGTCTGTCTTTATCTGCAGACGATTCCGTTCGGGGGCGGATCCCTGGGGTCGGGACCGGGCCATATGCTGGTCTCTTTCCAGCCCGGCATCTATGTTCAAGCGGCCCTCCTGGCGCTCCTGTCCGCTTCCATCGCCAGCATTCTCCCGGCGCGCGCGGCCGGGAAGCTGACACCCATCGAGATTATTCGCGCCGGAGCGGAGTGAGCCTATGGGCATCGTCGCTCAACATGTGGGAAAAGTGATCGGCGCGCCGCCCACCCGTATTTTGTCGGATATCACCCTGGACATTCGCGAAGGCGAGTTTGTCTCTTTGACGGGGCGGTCCGGCGCGGGCAAAAGCACGCTGCTGTATCTCCTAAGCAGTTTGGACAAGGCGTCGGAGGGGACCATTGAAATTGAAGGCCAGGACGTCGGCCGCATGTCCGGCGAGGCGCTCAGCCGGTTCCGCAACGAGAAAATGGGCTTTGTTTTTCAATTCCACTATCTGATCGCGGAACTGAACGCCTTGGAGAACACCCTGCTTCCGGCGCGCAAATTCAAACAACAGGAGCGGCGAAAGGCGCATGCCGAAAAGCTGCTCGAACGGTTCGGATTGGGCGACAAATTGAACCGCCTGCCGCGGCAGCTGTCGGGCGGCGAGATGCAGCGGGTCGCGATCGCCCGGGCGCTGGTCATGGAGCCGCGCTACGTGTTCGCCGATGAGCCCACGGGGTCGCTGGATACGGCGAACGGAGAAAGGGTGATCAACATCCTGCGCGAGGCCAACGAGACGTCGGGGACGACGGTCGTTTTGGTGACGCACGAACCTGAATTTGCCAACCTGGCCAAACGCCAGATTCACCTGCGGGACGGACGGGTGGTCTAGAGGCGGAAAGTTGGAGGTAACAATAAGTGTCACGATGCGAAGTAAGACTCTGGACATAGATCCCAGAACCCACCCACGCGCGTGACAAGTCTATCTGTCTACTCTTACGAACCGGCTCAGAAAACGACCATTCTTTGCTTAGGCCGGAAGGGCAAGGGTTGATCAGCCTACCGGTTGCTTTAAAATTAAAGCACCAGAAACTGCCTATTTTTATGCTTATTTTGACGATGAATATTTTGGATATTTTCAGGGGCTTGAAATTGTTATGATTTTGACGTACACTGTCTGTACAAGGAGGTAAGGCCCATGTCTTCTATGACCGTCAAGAAATCACGCACAAAACGGTTTAATCTTCGCGCCACTGCGCAGCAGGAAAAGTTGATCCGCTCGGTCGCAAGGCAGAACGGCGTCAGTGTGACGGATTTCATCTTAAAAAGCGCCTATGAGCGGGCTGAACAGGTTCTCGCAGACCGGCGGGAATTTGTTCTTTCGGCAAGCCGGTGGAAAGCGTTCCTGGAAGCCCTAGACCGGCCGGTGCAACCCAAGCCCCGCCTGGCGCGACTCCTGGCGGAACCCAGCCTCTTCGAACGCCCCGCGTGACAGATCTCGAAACCTCGTCCTCTGCGCCGCTTTCAGCTGTCGAAAAACTGACGAAATCCCATGAGATAAGTCTTTTCGACTGCGGCGACGTCGAACTCAATGACTGGTTGAAGCGCTATGCGTTCGTCAATTTGCTGAGTGACTCCGCGCAAACCTACGTGGCTCACCGCAAAATGCGAGTGATAGGCTACTATTCAGTTTCTGCCGGAGCTGTTCGCCCAGAAGAGTCCCCGGCACGCATCACCAAGGGCCTCGCTAAACATCCGATCGGCGTGATTCTGCTCGCTAGGTTGGCAGTCGAAAAGCAGGAACAAGGTCAAGGACTCGGACAAGCCCTTCTGAAGGATGCGTTCTTACGAATTGCTTCTGCGGCGGATACGGTAGGCGCCCGCGCGGTGCTGGTTCATGCTGTCAATGAGCGAGCCCGCCTCTTCTATGAACATTTTGGGTTCGAGCCTTCCCCGACGGATCCACTGACTCTCATGTTTCTCATGAAAGACCTGCGAGCCCTGTTGAAAACGAAATGAGCCATCCGACTTAAAAAATGGAGGGAATCAAACAGGTAGGGCAGCGAGCGGGCGATGGGAATCGAACCCACGTCTGAACCTTGGCACCTTTAGATGTCCCATTGCCCATTTTCAAATCCCCCCACCTTTTATCAGCGATTTTGATGTTTTCCAGTTTATCTCTTTTTGCCGTCGGAAGGATTCGACGCGCATCGCACTATTGGGTGAGAATGTTCTTAAGGGAGCTTTTATTTCTGAGAGGATTCTCGGAGGAACTGGGTCAACTTGGATTTGTCCGTTTTTCCCTCCGCGACTGACAACACAATCGATTCGAACGTTTTTTCTTCCGTACGCAAATCGATCCCATTGAGTGTCAGGAAAATGTCGGCAGCGGCCGCGCCGGTCCTTTTGTTGGCATCGCCAAAAGGATGATTTTGAACAATATGAAACAGGTAGGCGGCCGCCATTTCGAAGAGATCTCGATGCAGGTATTCACCGCCGAACTGGGCCATCGGCATAACGACGGCCGATTGAAGAAGCTCCAGATCGCGTATGCCTGGCGAGCCGCCGTCACGCGCGAGATGATCCTGATGAATTTGCAGAATCTCTTCGATGCCCAGGAATTCGGGAACTTTAGGCCGCTTTTTCAACGTCAGGCCTCGCCAGGCGCTGGTACATCCGCCCGAACTTCCGATGGCTTTTGGCCAGCGCCTGCTGGAACCGCTTATGCCGGCGAGGATCGTTCACCGGGGACACGATCAAAACCCGCCCATCGGTGGAAATATCCAAGGGTGTTTTCTCATCGATTTTGAGCAGGTTCAGCACGCCCCGGTCGATGACCAGTGCGAGGCTGTGTCCATGTTTGGTCAGTTTTTTTGTCATGGCTTCCTCCTTGGGTGATTCAACGGTAATACATTGTATTACCCACCCTGCCACATCTTCAAGGGCCTTTTTCTCAGAAATTCTTCATGGCTGCCGGGATTGAGCTGCACAGCCATTGCAGCCTCCTTGGTTTTCCATTTCGAGGCGCCGTGACTGTCAACAGATCTACTTCAGGAAGGATGTTGCAATTTTACTGGACGGGACGGCGATGACGATGGAAATTGGCCGAGCATTCGCCCGCCGGCTGTGCGGCGGGCGAACCGTTCTTTCAATGGGCGCACAGCGGGCGATGGGAATCGAACCCACGTCTGAACCTTGGCAAGGTCCCGTTCTACCATTGAACCACGCCCGCTGTGCGCCCACCCTTAATCGTACCGTTGAACCCCACCCGCGAAATTTGGTGCCCAGGAGGGGAGTTGAACCCCTACGCCTTTCGGCATACGCACCTCAAGCGTACGCGTCTGCCAATTCCGCCACCTGGGCGATGCGAAGCAGCCATCTATTGTCCATTTACGCCGTTTGCCGTAACCCCGAGAGGCGGACGGCGATAATAGTAAATAGTGAAGCTTTTTGCTCTGCAAAAAGCTGGAGGTGCGGGTGGGAATCGAACCCACGAATAGCAGTTTTGCAGACCGCTGCCTTAGCCACTTGGCTACCGCACCGTAAATCTAAACTATCCGATAAAACAACCTGTTTTGACTCGGCCTCTTTTCCAGACTGATTATCGGGGCCGCGAGTGACCAAAAAGTGACCATCCCGCACCGGTATTTCGGGGTTTACGACCGTTCCAAGTATCTCGACCGCGGAGCGCATCCGCGCCGGTGTCACGTGCGCATAACGCATGGTAGTGCGGATGTTGCTATGGCCTAGGAACTCCTGAACTTCCTTCAAGTTCGCTCCGCTCATCAGCATATGGGACGCGGCGCTGTGTCGCAAATCGTGAAAACGGAAGGATGTTAGCTTCGACCGCCTCAAAGCCCCCTTAAAAGCGCAGTCAACCTTCCGGTAGGGATTCCCGTCTTCGTTTAAGAATACAAAAGGGCCGCACTTCATTGCCAAACATTCCGTCAACACCTTGTGCATGGGCGCGTTGATCGGGATCGGATAGGGCTTGCCGGTCTTCCGGTTCTTGTTAATGATCTGGTTCTGATCGAACTTGACGTGATCCCAGGTCAAACCCAAAATGTCGCCCTTGCGCATTCCTGTGTTCAGGGCGCAGACGACCACGCGGCGGAGCGGGGGTGAGCAGTAGGACAGAAAGCAGATGATCTCCTCGCGGCTGAGGAAACGCTGCATTTCATTGTCCTCTTTGAGCATTAGTGACTTGCCGCGAAACTTTCCATGGAAGGGGTTGCGTTCCGTCCTCTCGTCGTCGATAGCGCGGTTGAAGGCCGCCTTTGCAAAAGCCAGTTCACGATTCACGGTGGCGGGTGCGGCGCCTTCCTGTAAGCGCTGGCTCTTGTATGATTCGATCCCCGTCTTGCGCACGTCGATCAACCGTAAGCCTCCAAAAACGGGTTTCATGTGTTTCCAATACTGGATGTCTAGGTCATGAGAGCGCTTATTGACCCGCGAGTATTCGAGGAAATCCTTAACGATCTCATCAAAAGTGATCTCCGTGTCCCGATTTATGTCGAGGCCTGATCGTTTTTCGGCGATTCGCGTTTTAATCTTGGCGAGGGCGGCTTTGGCCTGCGTCTTGGTTCCGATCTTCTTGCGTCGTCTGCGTCCGAGTTCCCACCAGTCGATAAACCAAGGGTCGTTCTTGGACGCGCCTTCTTTCTGGAAGTACCTCATGCCTTGCCTCTCTTGCGCGGATGCTCGTCCCGCCAGACATACGCCCTGACCAAACTCCGCACGATCCGGCTCGGGCTGGAATCCTTTTCCTTGGCGATCTCTTTCAGTCGCCGGATGTCGGATTTATCGAGATAAAGTGTGCATCGGCCTCGCTCAGTATTCATCGACGGAAATTGTACGACTATATGTTTCATATGTCAAGGGGCGCGACGGGCTCGACATGTTTCGTCGCCAGCCAGGCATCGATCTCGTCAGCTTTAAAGCGCGTCAACCGGCCCAGTTTATACAGAGGCAGCTCCTTTCGACTGACACGACAGTAAATACTTTGGACGCTAACGCCCAAATAGGCTGCCAGTTGCCGAGCGTCAATTAAACCGTGGGTGGGCTGCTTTCCGCTCACTACCGCGCCTCCAAAGCCTTTGACCGGCAAGAATCTGAACAAAAGCCGCCGTTACCGGCTGGCAAAGGCGACTTGCATTCAAGGCAGCGGGTCACGTCCGCCCCACAAACGCCAATAACCGATCATTTCGCTTTTCGTTACGGCTTCCGGTTGGCGTATTTTTGCGCCAACCTATATCCGTAACCTTTCGACGATAATTTGCTTGAGCGGCGCGGCCCAGAACTCCCCAGATTACGCGGT
>Ga0155753_149_pt3 | contig 19652 bp, 23 predicted proteins | sample RifCSPlowO2_01_FD_107407 | JGI IMG/M metagenome (GOLD analysis project Ga0155753, IMG submission 107407) | Elusimicrobia bacterium RIFCSPLOWO2_01_FULL_59_12
GCTCAGCACGCTGGCGGAGTCCCTGAAAACGACGCCCGAGGAACTGCCGGCGCGCGTGGAACGCCTGCTCGCCCGGGAAAATCAACTTGATAAAGAACTCCAGCGGCACAAGACCGGGGCGCTGCGCGAACAATATGAAGAGATCGCGAAGACCGCCTCTTCAGTGGGAGGCATTCAGGTGATCAGCCGGCGTCTGGAGGGCGGGGACGAAAAACAACTGCGGGACATCGCCGACCGATTGAAAAACGACGGCCGTGCCGAGGTGGTCGTCCTGGCCGCCGTCCACGACGGGAAAGGCAGTTTTGTCGTTTCAGTGCGCAAAGAAACGGTGAACCGGGGCGTGCAGGCCGGCCAGCTCGCCAAGGAATTTGCCGCGTTGGTCGAAGGGTCCGCGGGAGGGCGCCCGGATTTTGCGCAGGGCGGGGGAAAAAATCCAGAGGCTTTGGCGCACGCCCTCGAGGAAGTCGTCCCGATGATCAAAAAGATGACGGTTAAAACCCCGCACAAACCCTAGTTTTGCCCTTGTAGCTCAATGCTCGCCACCCTCCCTCCAGTGCGTTTAGGAGGATGGCCTAGCTCCACAAACATAGGTCGCTAGGCACGGCCGGCGAGCCCGCAAGGAGAAGATATGTGCCCCCGTAGCTCAATGGATAGAGTACCGGCCTCCGAAGCCGTGGATGCCAGTTCGATTCTGGCCGGGGGCATTTTTTTATTGCGGATGGCGGGCCCGCCGGGTGTGTGGCGGGGATAGAGTACCGGCTTCCGAAGCCGTGGATGGGAGTTCGATGCTCCCCAAGGGCAGTTAAATTTATGCCGGAATCCCGCGCGCCGCCTCCGCGGAGCTAGTGGCCTACGCGACCAGCGGGGACGTGACGCACGATAATGATTCGGTGGTCGGGTACGCTGGAATTGTCATTCGTTGAGAAGTGGTATAATCCCGCTCGGCGTGGAAAGGATCACATTATGATGCCGGTCATTATTCCTGTTTTGCTGGCGGTCCTCTTGGGTCCCGGGGTAGGCCAGCTTTATAACAAGCAGTATAAGAAGGGGTTTATCCTGATCGGGATGAGCGTGGGACTGCTCCTGGCGTTTTCAATCTGGCTGAGCCGGGCATCCCTCGGCTACTTGCCTCCGGATATCAACACAATTAACCGCGACCTGCTGCGGGACATTATCCAAAAGCACATCGTGAAAGATCACCCGGTGACGTTTTACGCCTACGAAGCGTTTCTCGGGGTGCTGTGGGCATACGGCATCGTCGATGCCTATCTGGGCGGCATGCGGCGAAGGCGCCGTCCTGATAATTCCAAGGGAGGGTCACTCGTATGATGATCACTGGCCTGGTACTGATTCGCTTATCGGCGGGTCGCGAAAAAATAGCCATGCCCAAACTGAAGGAAATCAAAGGCGTTTCACACCTGTCCGCCGTTTTCGGGCGCTGGGACCTGGTGGCGGACATCGAGGCCCCGGATCTTCCCACCATGACCAACGTGGTGGTCGGAAAAATCCGCGCGGTCCCCGGGGTGCAGACGACCGAAACCCTCGTCACCACGGCCATCTAACCGAATTAGAAATGCAAAATTATAAATGCAAAACGAGGATTTCATTTTTAATTTTGCATTTTGCGTTTTGCATTGAACTTTAATCCCCTCCAACACGTCGTCCTTCGTACCCTTCCCAACGGCCTGAGAGTCCTTTTAAAAGAGGACACGGCGTGGCCGCTGGTGTCCGTCCATGCCTGGGTCCGCGCGGGTTCGGTGGACGAACAGGCCTCTCAGGCCGGCATCGCGCATGTCATCGAACACATGGTGTTCAAGGGCACGTCCCGCACTCCCGCCGTCGAGATCTCCCGGTGGGTGGAAAACCTGGGCGGCTCGATCAACGCGGAAACCGCCAGAGACTACACGCACTACTACATCGATGTGCCGGGCGCCGGCGCGCGGAAGGCCGTCCAGCTGCTCGGCGAAATGCTGCATCAAGCGCTCTTTGATCCCCGGGAGTGGGAGCGCGAGCGCCCCGTCATTCTGGAGGAGATCAAGCGGCGCAATGACGATCCCGAGTCTCTTTTGTGGGACCTGTTCAACGAAGCGCTGTTTGAAGAGGACCGCCTGCGCCGCCCGGTCATCGGCTCGGTGGAAACGGTTTCCGCGGTGACCCGGGAGGGGCTGTGGGCGTTCTATCGCGAATTTTACAGCACGGGGAACTGTTTCCTCGTTGTGACGGGGAATTTCAAGACCCGGCAGATGCTGGACTGGATCCACGCGGCGTTTGACGCCATGCCGCGCGGGCAGGCGCCCCGCCGGAAACCGGCCTCCGCCGATTCCCATGCGCCGCGGCATCTGGCGCTCAAGAAACCCGTCAAGCAGGCGTATGTCGCGATGGGATTTCCAACGCCGCCGTCCTCGCACCCCGATCACGAGGCGCTCGACCTTCTGGCGGCGGTGTTGGGCGAAGGGCGCAGCTCCCGGCTGGTCCAGGCGCTCCGGGAAAAGAAAAAATTGGTCTGGTCGGTGAGCGCCGCCAACTACGGCCACGACGGCCCGGGTATTTTCTCTATTTTCGCGGAGTGCCCCTTCCCAAAAAGGCGGCCGCTGCGCCCGGCCGTGGAACGCCTGGTGAACGCTCTCCGGCGTCCGGCGCGCTCCGAGCTGGCACGTGCCAAGAACATGATCCGTAACGCCTGGCTGCAGGGGTTTGAAAGCTACCACCAGCAGGCCTCTACGCTGGGCCTCTACGCGCTGGACGGCCAGCTGGACCGGCTGAAGGCCTATTTGCCGCGGATCAGCGCGCTGGGGCCCGACGAGCTCGCCGAGGTCGCGGAGCGGTATCTGCATGCCCGGCCGTTAAGCAGCGCGGTCATCGAGGCGTGACCAAATGTCGTCATCCCCGCGGTTGTAAGCGGGGATCCAGTCCCGGCCAATATGGATTCCCGCTAACGACATGCGGGAATGACAAATATGTGGAATAACTGGGTCCTGCCCAACGGCCTCACGTGTTTTTATAAGCAAAGCGCGGGCGTCCCCCTGGCCGCCGCCACGCTGCTCCTGCGCAGCGGCAGCGCCTGCGAAGCGATCTCGCAGGCGGGCCTGGCAAGCCTGACAGCGGATCTCATGCTGCAGGGGACGCGGCGAAGGTCCTCGCTTCGTATCGCGGAGGCGGTGGAAGCCGTGGGGGCTTCGCTGGGAGCCAGCGCCACGGAGGATTACACGGAGATGGGATTCTCCGCTCCGGTCGGGTCGCTCGCGCGCATCCTGGATGTGGCGGCCGACGTCCTGACGGAGCCCTCGTTTCCGTCGGCCGAGATCAGGAAGGAAAGCGCGGACGTCCTGGCGTCGCTCGAAAGCCGCAAGGACAGCCAATTTACGGTGGCGTTCGATGCGTTCAACGCGGCGATGTTCGGGCCGCGGCACCCGTACGGCCGACTTGTCGATGGAAGGAAAGAAACGGTCCGCCGTTTCACCCGGAAGGATTTTGACGGCTGGCACCGGAGACACGTGCGCCCCGACCGCGCGGTTTTTTCCATGGTGGCGCCGCTCGCCCCCCGCGCCGCCGCTCAGCAGATTGAACGGCATTTCAAACGCTGGAAAGGGTCGGGGACGCCCTTGCACCCGAAGGGTGTCCGGGCGCCCGTTCTCCCCGCCGCGTTCGCCGAGAGACGGTCGCCCAAAAACCGGCGCGTTCGAATCCCATCGCGTTTTGAGCAGGCTTATTTGATGACGGGCGTGCGCGCGCCGGGCGTGTTGGACCCTGACTACGCCGTCCTGAAAGTCTTAAATACGGTCCTGGGAGGGGGGATGAGCTCCCGTTTATTCCTGCGGCTGCGCGAGGAATTGGGACTGGCTTACGAGGTGTCGTCATTTTTTCCCACGCGCCTGGCCGCCAGCCAGTGGGTGATCTATCTCGGAATGCCGCCGGAAAAGCTCGCGATCGCCAAAAAGGAATTGGAGAACGTGCTGAGCGCGTTTCAGGAAATGGGGCCGACCGCGGACGAGGTCCGTCAGGCGTCCGCGATGATCCATGGCGCGTACTTGATGGATTATCAAGCCCGGCGGCGGCAGGCCTGGTATGCCGCTTGGTGGGGGTTCCTGGGGAAAGACCCCGAGCATGACCGCGAATTTTTAAAAGCGGTGGATCGCGTGACGCCGGCGCAGGCGCGGGCGCTCGCCCGCCGGCTTTTGGCACAGCCCCGGGTGACGGTGGAGGTCCTCCCGAAAAAATGAAAACAGACACGGAGACACGGAGACACGGGGACACGGAGATAACTTCGCCGCGTCTCCGCGTCTCCGCGTCGCTTTTAGCCCTTCTGATTAGTTTCAAAAGCTTCGCCGCAGGAACGCCGGAGTACGGCGACGTGTATGTGGACGCCTCCATCGGGGACGCCTCGATGTTGAATCCGGTTTTGAGCTCCGATTCCGCGTCCAACGATATCAACGGCCAGGTGTTTAACGGCTTGGTGAAATACGATAAAAACATCAAGCTGGTCGGCGAGCTGGCGGGGTCCTGGGACGTTTCCGCGAACGGCCTGGTCCTCACCTTCCATCTGCGAAAAAACGTCCGCTGGCACGATGGGAAGCCGTTCACCGCGGAGGACGTGCTGTTCACCTACCAAAAACTTCGCGATCCCCAGGTCCACACCCCCTTCGGCAGCGATTTCGAGCTGGTGAAATCGGTGGCGGCGATCGACCCCTGGACGGTGCGCGTGGTCTATGCGAAGCCGTTTGCTCCCGGCCTGGCGTCCTGGGGCATGGGGATGATCCCGAAGCACATTTTTAAGGACGGCGATTTCAACACGCATCCCGCCAACCGCGCGCCGATCGGCACCGGCCCCTACCGTTTCAAGGAATGGAAAACCGCCCAGTACATTGTTCTGGAGCCTAACCCCGATTACTATGAAGGACCTCCATACCTGGCGCGCTATATCTACCGGATCATTCCCGATCAATCCGTTCAATTTTTAGAAATGCGCAACCAGGGCATCGACAGTTTGGGTCTCAGCCCGGATCAGTTCAAGGCCTACGATGCCATCTTTGAACACCATCAGCGTTTTCGGTATCCCTCCTTTCAGTACGTTTATTTCGGGTTTAATCTGAGAAATCCGCTCTTCAAAGACATCCGGGTGCGGCGGGCCCTGGCGTTTGCGATTGACCGGCAAACGCTGGTGCAGGGGCTTTTGCTGGGACTGGGTCAGCCGATCACGGGTCCGTATCCTCTCTCGTCCTGGGCGTATAATTCCCAAATCCCGCAGATCCCCTACAGCCCTCAGAAAGCGCTGGCGCTTCTGATGGACGCCGGGTGGCGGCCTGACGCCGAAGGCCTGCTGACTAAAGACGGAACACCTTTTTCCTTTACGATCATGACCAATCAAGGCAATAAAGTGCGGGAGCTGGCGGCGCAGGTCATCCAGCAACAGCTGCATCACATCGGCATGGATGTGAAGATCCGCATCGTTGAGTGGTCAAGTTTTATTCATCAGTTTGTCGATAAAAAGAATTTTGAGGCCGTGGTCCTGGGGTGGAGCACGGGGCGCGATCCGGACAATTATCTGATGTGGCATTCATCCCAGCAGAAGGAGGGGCAGTACAATTTTGTGAGCTATTCCAATCCTGAAGTCGACCGCCTGCTGGAACGGGGACGCCAGACCTTCGGCGAGAAAAAGCGCCAGGCGATTTACTGGAAGATTCACGCGCAGATTGCGGCGGATCTCCCGTATATCTTTCTTTATTGTCCCGATTCGCTGGTGGCGGTTCATAAACGCTTTCGCGGTCCCGAAGTGGCGCCGTTGGGCATGGGCTGGAATTTCCCTCAATGGTATGTCCCCCGCGACCAGCAGTTGTATCCGGTGCGCACGCCATGAGACCCTCACCCCCTGCCCTGTCTCCCTCCCTAGGGAGGGTGAGGGTCATTAAATGATCCCCTTTCTCCTGCGCCGCAGTCTTCATCTGATTCCCACGCTGATCGGGATTTCCTTGATCAGTTTCTTCCTGATGCAGCTGGCGCCGGGGGGACCTGTTGATCAGATCGCGGATATGAACCCTCACGTGACGCCGGAAGCCAAAGCGCGCATCCGCAGCGACCTCGGACTCGACCGCCCGATCCCGGCGCAGTATGTGAGCTGGGTCAAGCGCATGGCCTTTCTGGATTTCGGGACGTCGTTCACGGATGGGCGCCCCGTGATCCGGAAGATTTCCGAGCGGCTGCCCGCGACCATTCTGCTCAACATCCTGTCGATCGGTCTGATGATCCTGCTGGCGCTGCCCATCGGGTGGCTGTCCGCGATCCGCGCGAATTCGCTCTTTGATAAAGCCATGACGGTCTTGGTCTTTGTCGGTTTTTCCATGCCCACCTACGCGCTGGCGCTTTGGCTGATGATCCTCTTCGGATTGAACCTGGGGTGGCTCCCGATCTCGGGTTGGTCTTCGCTGAACTTTATCGAGGTGCCGCTCTGGCGGAAGGCCCTGGATATCGCGCAGCACCTGATCATGCCCACGCTGGTGCTGGGACTCACCTCGCTCGCAGGTCTCTCGCGCTATGCCCGGAACAGTTTGCTGGAGGTCATTCATCAGGATTACATCCGGGCGGCGCGGGCGAAGGGGCTCTCCTTCCGGCGGGTGTACGGGGTGCACGCGGCGCGCAACGCGCTCATCCCGATGGTGACCCTGGTGGGGTTGATGCTGCCGGATATTATCGGAGGCGGCGTGATCATTGAAACGATCTTCGCCTATCCCGGGATCGGCCGGCTGGGTTACGAAGCGATCATGACTCGCGACTATAACCTGATCATGGCCCTCACGGTGATTTCCGCCGCGCTGACCGTGTTGGGCAACTTTCTGGCGGACGCGCTGTACGCGTACGCCGATCCGAGGATCCGATACAAATGAATGGAACAGGGTGTGTGGAAGATAGAGGATGGTCTAGGAATTACTTTATGAAGGGGTCCCCTGACCATTCGCCATCCTCCACCCTCCAATTTCTATGTTGAGTCTCTATCTCGAACGTTTTAAACGCAACCGCCTGGCGGCAGCCGGATTGGCAATCATCGTTCTTTTGACGCTGGGGGCCGCGCTTGCTCCGGCGCTTTGCCCTCAGGATCCCACCGCCCAGAACCTGACCCAGCGTTTGCAGGGGCCTTCGGCTCAACACTGGATGGGAACCGATGACCTGGGACGGGACGTTTTTTCCCGCCTGCTGACCGGAACGCGCGTCTCCTTATCGGTGGGGTTTGTGGCCGTGGGCATCGCGCTGGGGGTCGGGACCTGCCTCGGCCTTCTGGCCGGTTTCTTCGGCGGCCGGACCGATACGTTCATCATGCGGTGGGTGGACATCATGCTCTCGATTCCTACGCTCTTTCTGATCCTGGCGGTCCTCGCCTTTCTTGGCCCGAACATTTACAACGTCATGATCATCATCGGCCTGACGTCCTGGCCGGGACTGACGCGGATGGTCCGGGGTGAATGTTTATCCGTGCGCGAACGCGAATATGTGCACGCTGCGCGCCTGTCAGGGGTCTCGACCCCGCGCCTGCTGTTTGTGCACATTCTTCCCAATGTGATCGCTCCGATCCTGGTGAGCGCGACGCTGGGCGTGGGCGGCGCGATCCTGACCGAATCCGCGTTGTCCTTTCTGGGCTTGGGCGTCCAGCCCCCGATGCCTTCCTGGGGGAACATCCTGACGATCGGGAAGGATTATCTGCATATCGCCTGGTGGCTGTCGGTCTTTCCGGCCTGCGCCATCTTGATCACGGTGCTTGCGTTTAATCTTCTGGGGGAAGGGCTGAGGGATGTTCTGGACCCCCGAACCTGACATGTTGACGATCGATCATCTCACCGTAGAGTACTACCGCCGCGGCAAGGTCATTCCCGCCGTGCGCGCGCTGTCGTTGTCGATAGCCCCGGGTGAAACCCTGGGCCTGGTGGGGGAATCGGGAAGCGGCAAAAGCACGGTGGCGCTGGCCGTTCTGCGCTTGATCCCGCCGCAGGACGGGACGATTCGTGAAGGGCGCATTCTTTTTCAGGACCAGGACCTGCTTCGGATGGATGAAGAGGCCCTGCGCCGGGTCCGCGGAAAGAACATCAGCATGATCTTTCAGGATCCCTTCACGGCCCTGAATCCCGTCATGACCATCGGAGAACAGATGGCGGAGGGGCCGGCGGCCCATGGGATGGTCGTTTCGCTCGAAGAGGCGCTGACGCATGTCCAACTGGACCCCGGGCGCGTGTTAAAGGCCTATCCGCATCAGCTTTCCGGCGGCCAGAGACAGCGCGTGCTGATCGCCAGCGCGATCCTGACTCGCCCTCAGCTCCTGCTGGCGGACGAGCCGACCACCGCTCTCGATGTGCTGGTGCAGAAAGACATCCTGGAGCTCCTGTTTTCCCTGCAGAAGGAACTCGGTATGGGGGTCCTGTTGATTTCGCATAACCTGGGACTGGTGGCGCGCTATACGCAGAGGATTGCGGTGATGAAGGATGGCGAAATCGTCGAACAGGGCGCTCCCAAAGAGCTGTTCAGCCACCCCCGTCACGCCTACACGCAGGAGCTCATCGGCGCCCTGCCCAAACTGCTATATTCTCGGCCATGAGTCAAACCTCCTTACTGCTCGAAGGGCGAGGGCTCTCCAAAGCGTTTCCGATCGAGGGGGGGGTTTTTCGTCATCAGGTCGGTTCCGTACAGGCCTTAAGGGACGTGTCATTCCGGATCTCCAAAGGAGAGACCTTGGCCGTGGTGGGCGGTTCCGGCTGCGGCAAATCGACTCTCGCCAGGATTATCTCCGGTCTCCTGCCGCCGGATGCGGGAACCCTGCAGTGGGACGGTCAGTCCATGGCGGGCTGGCGCCGGCTGGACCGCGCGCGCCGCATCCAGATGATTTTTCAGGATCCCTTTGCGTCCCTGAATCCCAAACTCTCGATTGGAACGCAGCTGCGCGAAGTCGTGCGCCTCGCCGGGGCGACGGCCGCGGAGGAGCGCGGCCGCTGCGAACAGTTGTTGAAATCCGTAGGATTATCGGGTGATGCGCTTTCCCATTATCCGTTTCAATTTTCCGGAGGACAGCGCCAGAGGATCGCGATCGCGCGGGCGCTGGCGATGAAGCCGGCGCTCCTGATCGCGGATGAGCCGCTGTCGGCTTTGGATGTGACCATCCAGGCGCATATTCTCGAATTGCTGAAAGAGCTCAAGAAAACCTACGCGCTGACGGTCCTGTTCATCAGCCACGACCTGGCGGTGGTAGACAGTTTCGCCGACCGGGTGATCGTGCTTCAGAACGGCGGGGTGGTGGAAGAAGGACCCGTCGACACGCTGCTGTCTTGCCCCCGGCATGCGCACACGCGCGCCCTGCTGGACGCCGTCCCCAGAATTCCAGACTAACCCATGAGCGCCAGCACCGTCCTCCATGAATTCATTGAGCGGCAGGCGAAAAACCGGCCTCGCGCCGACGCCCTCCTTTTCCGCGGGCAAACGCTGAGTTACGCGGCGCTTCAGGAACGCGTGGAGAAATGGGCGTCCGTTCTCACCCAGCGCGGCGTCAAATCCGGGGACGCTTACGGCATCGTGACGCGCAACTCCCCGGAGTTTGTGATCACTTTTTTTGCGCTGGTCCGCATCGGGGCGCGCGCCGTGCCGGTCAACTTCCTGCTCAAAGCCGATGAGATCGCTTATATTTTCAGCGACGCAAGCGTGGTGGGCGTCATCACCCAGCCGCCGTTTCTCGGGGCCGTCCTGGAAGCTCGCAAGCAGCTTCCGGGACTGCGTGATGTCGTGGTCACGGGCGACCTGCCTGCCGGCAGGCAGGACCGGCGCGAGGATGTTCTTTCGTTTAATCAGCTCTTGGGAGGCGCCCTCCCCGCCCCCCTCCCGCCCCGCGCCTCCGACCCGGAAGAGATCGCGATGATCATTTACACCTCCGGCACCACCGGGAAACCCAAGGGGGCGATGCTGACCCACCGGAATTTCATCGCCAATGTGGAGCAATGTCTCGGCAGGGTGGCCTTGAGCAACAAGGACACTTTTTTGTGCCTGCTCCCGATGTTCCACTCCTTTTCCTGGACCGTGTGCGTATTGATCCCGCTGTGCCTGGGGTCCGCGACGGTCATCATCGAATCGATCCAGCCCTTTGGCGAGGTCATCAAACAGATCCTGAGGCACCGGGTGAAGATTTTCGTGGCCGTGCCTCCGATCTATGCCGCCCTCTTGCGCGTTCCCTTCTGGCGCCCGCTCAAATTCATCAATCCCTTGCGGCTTTGCATCGCGGGAGCGGCCGCCCTGCCGGTGCCCGTGCATCAGGCCTTTGAAGCCAAGTTCGGGATACCTCTCATGGAAGGGTACGGTCTTACGGAAGCCAGCCCGGTGGTCTGCTTGAACCCGGAAGAAAAACGCGTGCCCGGTTCTATCGGGAAAGCCCTCCCGGGCATCCGGCTCCGCATTGTGGATGAGGCCGGCCAGGACGTGCCGCCGGGCGGGGTGGGGGAAATCTGCATTCAAGGCGAAAATGTGATGAAAGGGTACTATCATCAAGACCAGGCCACGCGGGACGCGTTTCTGGACGAGGCGCATCAGTGGCTGCGTTCCGGAGACCTCGGCCATATCGATGCGGACGGCTACGTGACGATTTCTGACCGGAAGAAAGATTTGATTATCGTGAAAGGTCTGAATGTCTACCCCAAGGAAGTCGAAGACGTCCTCTTGTCGCACGCGGCGGTTCAGGATGCGGCGGTGATCGGACTCCAGGATGAAACCGGTGACGAACTCATTCTGGCCTATGTGACGCTCAAGGAAGGCGCTCAGGTGGACAAGCAGGACCTCTTGAAGCTCTGCCGGAAAAGTTTGGCGCCTTACAAGTGCCCGCGCGATCTGGAGGTTCGCAAGGAACTTCCCAAGAACACGTTGGGGAAGGTCTTGAAGCGCGCGCTGCGCAACGAAGCGGCCGCGGCCCGCCGCCGGGCCTGATCCCCTCCCCCGCTCCCATGATCTCCTTCCATGATGTCATCGTCTCGAGCTGCCGCCGTCTTCGCGTAGACCCCTACTGGGTCGGCGGTACGGTGCGGGACCGGCTTCTGGGCCGGGACCTGCATGACTGGGACCTGGTGTGCGCTCAGGCCCGGCGCGCCGCCTCCGCCGTCGCCCGCCGTCTTTCCGCCAAACTCATCGTCCTGGACGAGCAGCACCGGATTTATCGCGTCATCCTTCCGAACCGGACCACGCTCGACTTCGCCGAGCTTCAGGGGACAACCATCCAGCAGGACCTGTCGCGCCGGGATTTCACCCTCAATGCCATGGCCCTTCCCCTCACCCCGGCGGGCGTGAAAGGGTTGATCGATCCGTTTAACGGGCAAAAAGATCTGAAAAATGGGATTCTGCGCGCGCTGTCCCGGAAGGTTTTTGTGGAGGATCCGCTCCGACTGCTTCGCGCCTACCGCATGGCGGCTCAGTTCAACCTCGCGATCGAACCCCGGACATCCCGCTGGATCGTCGCCGAACAGAAGCGTCTGAACCGGGCGGCGCGCGAACGGGTGCGTGAGGAGTTGCTTCGCCTTTTGAGCCAGACGCAATCCGGAGACGCGCTGGCCGCCATGGACAAGAGCGGCCTGCTGACGACTATTTTTCCGGAGCTCGAGGCCGGCCGCCGCGTGGGGGTGGCCTATTACGGGAAGGGCGGGGTGGTCAAACACCATTTGCAGAGTGTGGCCAATGTGGAATGGCTTCTCGAACGGCTGGATGCGGTGGCGTTCATTGAAAGAACGTCGGTTCTGGGCAAGGTTCAAAACTATGTTCGCCAGCTTGTGGGAGGGGTTCCGCGTGCCGCGCTTCTCAAGCTGGGCGCGCTCCTGCACGATATCGGGAAGCCGGCCACCGCGGAGGTGATCCGGGGCCGGTTGCGCTTTTTCGGCCATGAGGAGGTGGGCGCCCAGATCGCCCACAGGACGCTGGGCGCCCTGCGATTCAGCCGTCAGGAGGGGAGCCTGATCCGCCTCTGGGTGCGGCATCATATGCGGCCCGGCAATCTGGCGAGCGCCCCGCGGCTGACCGAGAAGGCCATGGCGCGATTTTTCCGGGATCTGGGGGAGGATGGCGTGGGGATGCTGCTCCTCTCGCTGGGGGACCACTATACGTATCTTGCGCGTTCTCAATGGGGCAAGGCGAAAGACGCCGTGGAGAAAACAGCGCAGCGGCTCCTGTCGGCGTATTACCTGAAGCGCGAACGGGTCCTGCCGCCCAAAATCGTAGACGGACACGATTTGATGAAAGCGCTGCATTTGAAGCCGGGGCCCGTGATCGGGACGCTGCTTGAAGCCGTCAGGGACGCGCAGGCGGGCGGGAAGGTGAAAACGCGGGACGAAGCGCTCGCTTTTGCAAGGCGGGTGCGTAAATCTACTTAAGGAGCGGTTCGAGTTTCGCCCAGGCGCGTTCCCAATCGATGGGTTTAAGGATGTAAGCTCTCGCGCCGACTTCAAAACCCTTTTCGACGTCCGCGATTTTATCGGTGGCGGTCAGCAGGACCAGCGGGATATTCTGCGTCGCTTTGTTTTCTTTCAACCCCCGCAGCAGCGTGAAGCCATCCAATCCCGGCATCGCGACATCCGAAATGATCAAATCCGGCCGGTGTTTTTGCGCGGAGTGATAGGCTTCCTCGGGGTCGCTCATGCACATCACCTGGAACCCCTTGGTTTTGAGGAATTTTTCAACGATCAGCAGGATGGAAGGGTCGTCATCCACGATCATGATCGTTTTTGTCATGGCTGCTCTTTCAGGAAGGATTCGATTTTGGGCCAGGCGACGGCCCAATCGAGGGGTTTCAGGAGGTAGGCCTGGGCCCCGATGGCAAAGCCCTTTTCGATATCGTCGATCTTGTCGCTGCCGGTGAGAAAAACAAGCGGGGTCTGGCAGGTGAGCCGGTTCAATTTGAATCCCTGGACGAGCGTAAACCCGTCCAACCCCGGCATCGCGATATCGGAGATGATCAGCCGGGGAACATCCGATTCCGCCATCGCGTAGGCGCGTTCCGGATCGGTGGTGGTCAACACGCGGAAGCCCTTGGCTTTCAGGTAGCGGCTGACGACATCCAGAATGAACGGATCGTCATCGACCACCAGGATGGGTTGATCAGTTTTCGGCATAAAAGGGGCCTTGAAGGCCCCCTCCTGTTTAACTCGAACAGGTTGTAAATGCAAGGCAAATATGGGGTTGTTATTAGGGAATTCTTCATCTATACTGGGACGGGTCAATCAGTAAAAAAATGGAAGAATTTGATCTGCCAAAAATGACGAAGGTGCTCATCGTTGAAGATGAGCCTGCTCAAATGGAATTGACCAAAAAGGCTTTGGTCGAGCATGGAGCGTTTCAGTTGGCCTTCGGTCAAAACGGGCAAGAGGCGTTTAGGCGCCTCAATGAAGAGGTCCCTGACCTGATCCTTCTGGATTTGGGCCTGCCGGATTGCGACGGCCTGGATGTCTGCCGGCGGCTCAAGGAAGAGGAACGATTCCGCTGGATCCCGGTCATCATGCTGACCGGCCGCTCCACCGTCGTCGACAAAATCACCGGTTTGGAGGTCGGCGCGGACGATTACCTGACCAAGCCCTGCGATCCCGGCGAGTTGGTCGCCCGCATCCGCGCCGTTCTGCGCCGCAAGCAGGCGCTCGGCCCGGTCACCGATTACGATAAGGCGGGGCTGAAAATCAGCGCCGACCGCAGGCAGGTCTGGGTCAACGGCACGGCTCTCGCCATGACGCCCAAGGAGTTCGATTTGCTGCTCATGCTGGTCTCCAAGCGCGGCGCGCTGGTCACCCGGGAAGAGATTGGTCAGGTCATCTGGGGGAAATCGGCGGAGGAATCGGCGAGAACGCTCGACACGCATCTTTGGCGACTGCGCAGTAAATTAGGGGAGCTTGCGGAACGGATTGAGACGGTTGGAAAGAACGGTTATCGTTTCAGCGATTAGTCAAAAGCCCGCCGCGCCTACTGCGTACCGCCCGTATTCTGCCGGTTAATATACTCTTCGATAGCCGTTACGGTGCGTTCACAGCCCTTGTGAGCCATTTCCAGCATCGCCTTCACTTCAGACCCCACATTGCCAAACACCCCGCCCAGCACCATCCCGATGGATCCTTGGATCGCCGTCAGGGGGGTCCGCAGTTCATGATTGATTTGCGGAAGGAAGTGATTCATCCATTCATACAGCCGCCAGTAAGCGGATAGAACGGCGCACAGGTTGCCGGCCCCGCGCAATTCCGCTTCCCGGTTCTTAAAGTTCTGGTTGCCGGCGACCGGCCCCAGGACCAGAACGCCCAGCGTCCGGGACTGCCCGGCGACAGGAACCAGGATAAAGGTGGCGGCTTTCTCCGTCTTTACGCTCGCCAGGAGGGCTTCCAGGCCGTCGTCCCAGGGATGGCTTCCGGATTCCAGGATTTCGTTTTTCTCCAGACAGCGGGCGGCCAGTCCATCGGTGGGAGTGAATCCGAAGGCGCTCGGGACGGCTGAAGGGAGGCCGTCCGAGGCGCGGATGCGCATTTTTCCGCCGTCGTCCACTTGGAGAAACAGACACACGGGCACGCTCCACGAACCGCGGATCATGCGCACGGTAGAATTTAAGACTTGTTCAAAACTTCTGGCGGAGATTTCTTCCATGGTCACCCTCCAATTGAACAGCCCACCGGAGACAATAAATCGTTTATCTGCGAGACCAGCATCATCGGGTCAAACGGTTTGGACAAATACCCCAGCGCGCCCAGCGCCATGGCATCCTTGATTTCGGACGGCATCGAACGGGCGGTCAAAAAGATCACGGGAATGTCCCGGGAGGTGGCGTCGCCTTTGAGCGCTTTGCAGATGTCGTAGCCGCTCATCCCCGGCAGCATGACGTCGAGCAGGATAAAATCCGGGCGGTCCAGTGCAATCTGTTTGAGGATTTCCTCGCCCTGATCGGTGACCCGGACGTCGCACTTCCCCATGCGGGTCAGGACCATGCGCAGGATGAGCTGGATATCCGGATCGTCTTCGGCAATGAGCACTTTCATCGCTAATTCACCAATTGAGACATTTCAAAGGTGGGCATCATCAGCCCGGCGACCACAAACCCCACAATGACCGCCATGACGACGATCAGGAGAGGTTCCATCAGTGTCAGCAGGTCCCGGACGGCCGAGCTGACTTCCGCGTCGTAGTAATTGGCCATTTTGGTCAGCACTTCCGGGATCGTCCCCGTCTTCTCGCCGGTGGACACCATGTTGGCGACCAGAACGGGAAAATGCGGGCTTCGGTAGATGACGGGCGAGATGCCGTTGCCCTGCTGGACGCTTGAATAGATTTCGTCCACCACCTTCTCGATGGTGCGATTGCCCACCACCTGCCGGGCCACGCTCAAGGACAGCAGGATCGCCACGCCGTTATCGGCCAGGCTCGCCAGGGTGCGGATGAATCGGGTGATGATCTCCAGCGTCAAAATCTTGCCGAACAAAGGAAGCTTCAAGACTTTGGCGTCGTAAAAGACGCGGAAGCCTTCGTGGGTCGCGCGGATGCGCTGGGCGAAGAAAAAGAGCGCGACGAATACCAGCGGCGTCATGAACCCGCCGCGACGCATAAAGTCGCTGACGTGGATTAATATCTGCGTGGGGGCGGGGAGCGGCGCGTTCATCTCCTTGAAGACCTTCACAAAGGTCGGAACGATGTACAGCATCATGCCCGTGACCACCACGGTGGCCACGCAGGCGATGACCACGGGGTAGACCATGGCGGACTTGATCTTGCCGCGGAGCTCCATTTCCTTTTCGAGAAATTCGGCGATCCGGTTCAGGGCTTCCGGCATGAAGCCGCCCGCCTCCCCCGCGGCGGCCATGCTCACGTAAAAGGTTTCAAAAATATCGGGGTGCTGCGACAACGCCTCGGAAAATTTTTTACCGGCCAGGACGTCGTCTAAGACCTGGCGGATCGTGTAGGCCAGCAGGAGGTTCTTGTTGTTTTGGGACATGCTTTGAAGGGCGTCGACGAACGACATGCCCGCGTTGATGCTGATCGAGAGCTGCCGCGTCAGGACGACCAGCTCCTTGATGGAGACCTTCCCGCGGGGTTTCCGCGTGGGAAAGCCCTCGGTCTTATTCTGGGTGAACGATTCCCACCATCGATTGACGCTCGGCGTTGCGGGGGCGGCTGAGCGGGCTTTGGAGGGCATCGACCAGCTGGAGGCGCCGCTCGACTTGGCCGCGCGGGGGGTGGCCATCGCCGGGGCCGCCAGGGTGTCTTCCGCTTTGCAGCTCATCATGAACAACCCCTGGCTGCCAAGCTGTTTGGAAAGTTCTCCCTTGTTGGCGGCTTCGAGGGACCCCCGGATCGACTCCCCTTTGGCGTTGCTCGCGATGTAGGAAAATCTGGGCATGGGGTCCTGTTATTGTTCGATCGCGCAGACGCGCATCATCTCTTCGACCGTGGTCAACCCAGCCATGACGGCCAAGGCGCCCTCTTCAACCAGCATGTGCATGCCCTGCTGGCGGGCCAGCGTTTTGACTTCGTCCAAGGTCCCGCGGTTGACGGTGAGTTCCCGCAAGCCGGCGCTCATGGGCAGGATTTCGTAAATGCCCCGGCGCCCTCGATAGCCCGTTTGGTGGCAGCGGTCGCATCCTTTCGCCAGGCAAATCGGCCCCGGCTTATACGCCGCGCCGAGGATAGCTTTGAGCCTGTCCGCCACGGCCTCCGTCGGTTCCGTTGACTCCTTGCAGTCCGGACACAGGACGCGGATCAGGCGCTGGGCGATGACCAACAGCACCGAGGCGCTGATCAAGAAAGGTTCGATCCCCATGTTCACGATGCGGGTGATGGCGCTGGGGGCGTCGTTGGTGTGCAGGGTGGAAAGGACCAGGTGGCCCGTCAGCGCGGCCTGGATCGCGATCTCGGCCGTCTCCTCGTCGCGGATTTCTCCCACCAGAACGACGTCGGGGTCCTGTCTCAAGATGGAGCGCAGGCCGCGGGCAAAGGTCAGCCCCACTTTGGTATTGACCTGGACCTGGTTGATGCCCGGCAGCTGGTATTCGACGGGATCTTCCAGCGTGACGATATTCCGGTCACTGGAGTTTAAAATGGTCACGGCGGTGTAGAGCGTGGTGGATTTTCCGCTTCCGGTCGGGCCGGTCACCAGGACGATGCCGTTGGGCCGGTCGAGAATCGCCCGAAACATCTTCTCGTGCGCTTCGCCAAACCCGAGTTTCGCGAGTTTGAACTCGACCGACTGTTTGTCCAGAATCCGGATGACCGTTTTTTCGCCGTACATCAGCGGAAGCGTCGAAATGCGGAGGTCGATCTGCCGGTTCACCACCTCGGTGACCACGCGGCCGTCCTGCGGCTGGCGGTTTTCGGTGATGTCCAGATTGGCCATGACCTTGATGCGGGCCGTGAGCGCGCTTTCAAACTCTTTGGGAATCGTCATGACCGGGTGGAGGACGCCGTCAATGCGGAAGCGGACTTTCGTGTGGTCTTCGTAGGGTTCCAGGTGGATGTCGCTGGCTTTCTTGGTCACAGCCTGTTTAAAGATGGCGTCGACCAGCTGGACGATCGGCATGTCCTCGGAATTTTTTTCAGCGGCCTTGCGCTGCTGCTCGGCCTCGGACACCACCTTCTGGTCGGGCAGCTTGGTTTTAATTTCCCTAATAATGTTTTGGAAGGATGTTTTGTCGCCCCCCATCTTCAGGTCGAGCGTCAGTCCGCTGCCGGCCGAGTCCTGCGAGGAATTGTACGGCGAGCCGCCGGCGCGGGACATCGGGGAGTTGGGCAGAGACAGCGTCGGCGTCCCCTGCGGCAGTCCGCCCCCTTCTAGCCCGCCGTACATTTTGTTGATCGTTTCGAAAATGGTGGAACGCATGCAGACCACAGGGTCGATTTTCATGCCCAGGGTTTTCACCAGCGTGTCGATCGTGAAGATATCCATGGGATTGACCATGGCGACGGTGACCACGTTGTCGATCCTGAAAAGGGGGGCCACCTGGAGCCGCCGCGCCAGCTCCTCGGAAATGATATTGGCCGATTCGACGGAGTAGAGACCTTCCAGGCTGGTGAAATAGGGGACGGTGGCCTTGACGCCGATCCCCTTCATGATTTTCTCCTCGGTGGTGTATCCGAGTTCGACCAGCGCCTTCGGCAGGTCGCGTTCGGGGTCGGCGGTGTGCGCCAGGGCATCGCTGAGCTGAGCGGCGGTGATGATCCCCAGTTCGACCAGGATGTTTCCCAGCTCGGAGTGGGGCGGGCCGCCCGCCATCCGCGCGTTGGAGGCGTTGGCGGAAAGCATCAGAGGGATCCTCCGGAGACAATGGGGGGCGGCGTCCCGCTCCCGGCCGGAGAGGTGCTGTAAAGAGAGACCAGGAATTCCCTCAGGCGCGCGCCCAATTCCATGGAGTCAAAAGGCTTGGTCACATAATCGGCCGCGCCGGCGTCGATCGCGACGCTGACCTGGTTCTTCGATTCGATCCCCGAAATAACGATCACCGGGATGGCGCTGGTGGCGTCGGAGGCTTTGAGCTCTTTTAAAATCGTCAGCCCGTCCTTGCCGGGCAGCATCAGGTCCAGAAGGATCAACTGGGGTTTTTCGCGTTTCGCCGTCGCGATGACTTTGGCTCCGTCCGAAACCGTGAAGACGGGGCCGATGCCCTGCTTCTGCAGCAGGAACTGAAAAATCCGCACCATCGCGGGATCGTCTTCACACACCAGGACTCGGTACGCGGCCGTCAACATAAGGGACCCCTTTACGCTATCGGAATGTGATCGCCAGGCGCTCGATGAGCCGGGTCACGCATTTTTGCAGGCGTTCATCCGGCTGGACGCGCTTTGCTTGCAGCTTGATCATCATGTGCTCCAACGCTTTGCCGATCCGCGTGACGCTTCGGAAGCCGTAGGTGCGCCCGGAGCCTCTTAACTGGTGCGCCAGCTTTCGCAGTTGGATGCGTGCCGCGCCCCCTTGACGGACGTCGTCCCAGCTATGGGCGGCGGCCCGCATCAGCTCGATCGAGCGTCGCGCGTCTTCTTTGTACAGGCCGACAATTTCGCTTAGATCGAGAACCGGTTCAGTCATGGGTCACCCTATCCGGGGCGCCTGGACTTTTGCCAGGGCCTCGTTGATCTGCGAGATAATCGTGGCCGGGTCAAACGGCTTGATGAGATACGCAGCCGCTCCCAGGGACATCGCCCGGGCGATCGCCGCCGGCTGGGGCTGCGCTGTCAGGAAAATGATCGGAATGTGGCGGGTGGAGGCGTCCTCTTTGCTGCGCTTGCAGACTTCAAATCCGTCGATTTCGGGGAGCATCAAATCGAGAAGAACGACATCCGGTTTAAACTGCCGGATCAAGGCCAACCCCTGATCGCCATCGGACGCCAGGGCGACCTCGCACTTGGCCATGCGGGTAAGAACCAGCTCCAGAACCATCTGGATGGAACGGTCGTCTTCCACCACCAGCACCTTCATGCGGTACCTCCGAATCTAGTCTAACGGGCCCATGTAACACGGGAGTTACGAGGTTGTAAATTTGTTGTAAAACGCTCTTAAATTTAAGCGTTTTGATGCAGGGGCGCGTGACGGCAGGCGGGGGTTCGCGGTGCGGCGTCCTGGCATGGCATTGACCGCCCTCAGACGGCTGGGTATAATCCCGACTCGATGCGTCGAATCCCCCAAGGTATTGCCTATACGCTGT
>Ga0155753_125_pt3 | contig 18905 bp, 28 predicted proteins | sample RifCSPlowO2_01_FD_107407 | JGI IMG/M metagenome (GOLD analysis project Ga0155753, IMG submission 107407) | Elusimicrobia bacterium RIFCSPLOWO2_01_FULL_59_12
CCTCCGCCAACGCGTACGCCGCCGATGTCGGCGGCCTCTATCAAGCCGGTTCAAAACTTCAATTCGCGGCCAAGATCGCCAACGCCGGAAGCCAGCTCAAGTTTGCCGATCAGGGGGATTCCCTTCCTTTGGCCTTTCACGCCGCGGCCGCCTGCCAGCCGCGCCGGCGCTGGAATTTGGCGCTGGAGGCCTTGTACGGCAACGCCGGGCTGGCGGGCGTTCGGTGGGGAAGCGAATGGAAGCCGCTGGAAATGCTGGCGATCCGGGCCGGCTACAGGACGGAAACCCTCGATAATCTAAGCGCCCTCGCCGGCGTGTCGGCAGGCCTGGGATTAAACGTCTGGGGCCAGGAACTCGCTTACGCCTGGCTGCCTTATGGAGATCTTGGAGACACGCACTACGTTTCGCTGGTCATGCGTTTAGGGCATGGCCCGGACGCGCAAAAGAATCTGATTCAATATCAAAACATCAGGACGCACTCGGCGGCGGACAAGGACGGTCCCCGCCCCGGCGGGGAAATCGCTCCGGAGGAGCAGCAATGGATGGAGCTCTTAAATGGCGGCGAGCGGGATGCGTTCGGCCGGATCAACCGCCCGGAGAGCCGATGAATCGCCTGATCAAACCCCTCTGTTCATTTTGGCTGCTGGGGGGGGCCCTGATCGTCCTGCCGGCGTTCACCCTGACTCCCCCGGCGGGCGCGATGGAGCTCCGCAGCGGGGCGGGGGTGTTTGTCTTTCCTCCCCGGCCCGCCGCCCGGAACGCCATCGTGCTCCTGCCGGACGGGACGGAACTCGATGTCTCCGCCAGCCAGACGGCCGGGCTCCAGGAGGCCGTTGACTATGCCTACGACCACGGCTGGGACCTGTTCATTTACGGAACGGGGCCGGAGTCGTCCGGCCCGTACCGTCCCGCCAGAGGGCTGCGCATCCCGGCCCTTCAAAGCAAAACCATCCGGATCATCGGCGCCACGCTTGATTTCGGCTCGTTGTCGGACCAACCGGCTCTCACCTTCGACAGCGCCATGGCGGTGGACTTTAAGATGACCGGGGCCCTCCTGGCGCCGATGGCCAGCCCCGCGGTGCGTTTCAGGCCCGTAACCCCCCTCCCTCTGGACGGCCCCCTCTACGGGGCCATCGGGGTGGTCACCAGCCGGTTCAGTTTCGACCGGGTCACCGGGAATCAAAGCGGCGTCGAAATGGACACGACCGTCGCCGGCTTCATCGACAACATCGTCTATTTCGGCGACATTCAGGTCTCGCCCGGCGGCAGTCCGATCACCCGCATCGGTTCGAAATTCTCGCACAACGTGCGCGACGCCGGGCCGGATTTCGATTTTTCATCGCAGCCGGACTTTTTCAATCCGCGGGGCGTGGTGGTGCTCCCGCCGGCGGGGCCCCTCGGAGAGGCGGGCATCGTCCTGCTGCCCGGCGGAGGACACCTCCCCACTCCCGGGACCCAGACCGCCGGCGTGCAGGAAGCGATCCACTATGCCGTCGAGAACGGACTGGACCTTTCGATTTATGGGCGCGGGCTGCAATTTCGCGAACTGCGCTTCGTCGACGGCGTTCCAACCTATCCCACCAGCGGCTTTTATCAGATGCTTCAGACAGTCGCCTTCCCGCCTTTACCCAGGATGCACATTCATATCTACGGCGCCGTCTTTCATTATGCCGCGGTTCTGGAGTCCGCGATGCGCTTTGACGCGGCAGACCAGGTCGACTTCGAGCTGGCCGGCCAGCTGGTCAGGCCGGGGACGACGATCGGGGTTCAATTCGCGCCGACCAGCGGTCCGATCCGGTACAGCCGTTTTAAGATCGGCCACGTCGGCCCGGGGAAGAACGTGGGGGCCTGGCTGGATACCGGGTCCAATGCCATCACCGGCAACTCCTTCACCTTTCACGAACTCCTTCAAAACGAGTTCGGCGTGCGGATCCGCGCGTCCAATCCGGTCTATCGTTTCGCCGAAAACAAGGTCCGGTCGGTTCAACTTCATGATTTCACGCAGGTCGGGGCGCAGGCAGGGATCGAAGCCCCTAACGCCGGCCAGATTCAGAACAACGACCTGATGTTCCTGATGGACACCGATGGGAAGATGGCGGACGTCGGGGTTCAAGTCTGGGGAACCGGGAACCGGATCCAGGCGTCCCTGCGGCCCAACACGACGAGCACCCCGGCGACGCGCGGGATTTCCTATGAATCCAGCGCCGCGGGGAACGACGCCCGGTACCGCAGCCTCTACGCGGTCACGCCCGTCTTCCAGAGTTCGCCGGGGGCCAACTCGGCTCAACCCATCTCGGACGCCGATTGGCTCGCGATGCTCTATGACAGCGCGCCCCGGCTCCCTCCGGCGGTTCGTAACCCGCCGGCCCCGGACCTGTCCGGAGTGCAGGGCCGCGTTTACGCCCCGCGCGACACGATCGCGATCGCCTATCCCCACAGCGCGACGGGATTTAACTGGGAATTGGGCCCGGCCGCCGGGAGCCCGGCGGGTTCATCGGCGGGAACGCGAAGTCCGGGCAGCCCGTCCCGGGTCACCACGGCTTCGCCGCGGTTCAATCTGTCGGCGCTTTCCTTGACGCCGGGCCCCTACACCGTGCGCGTGCAGGCGCTGGACGGGGTTCTGCAATCGAACTGGGCCACGGCATCGATCACGCTGGCCGGCGATATTCTGGAGGGGTTCCGGGTCTATCCCAACCCGGCGCGCGCGTCCCGCGGCGACACGCGGATGACGTTCGATCATCTGCCCGCCAACAGCACCGTGAAGATCTTCGCGGTGTCCGGGCGGTGGGTCAGAACCTTAAGCGCGCCCGCCGGCGCCGCCGGCTGGGACCTGACGACCGACGGCGGCGAAAAAGCCGCGTCCGGCCTTTATCTCTATCTCATCACCGACGGCCAGGACCGCAAAGCCCGCGGCAGGTTCACTCTCATCCGCTGATCCCGCAATATCATCGAAACCGTTACCACAGGTGCCTGGCTTCACATTTTTACCCCGATGGATAATATCGAAAATCTGAAGCCAGGCACCCGGCCCACAACCGTCCTTTCTTTCCGCTTGCTGGGCCAGGGGAATGGGGTCACCCATTGCGGAGCGAGCGCTTGACAAGCGGAGCGCTGCAGCCGTAAGATCACTCCCGTGGAATCGCCCAAGAAACCATCCAAGGAACCGTCTCTCCCTTCCCAAGACGAATCCCGCCGTACGAATGTGCTTATGGAGCAGATGCTCTCGAAGTTCGATGCTTTTGGCGAGGTGCAATCCGATCTTCGGGACCGCGTCGGACGTATCGAGACGGATCTTCACACGGTCAAAGAGGATGTCTCGGTTTTGAAGGCAGCCGTCCAAACTCATACCCAAACTCTTCGTGGCCAGACCGAAGCCATTAAGGCGAATACCGATGAGATCCGTTCCCTTGAAGGAGTTGTTGAAGGGCATACGACAGCCATCCAAGACAATACCGAAGCCATACATTCCATGCAGACCGACCTCAAGACCTACAACCAGCGCCTCGAAGTCGTCGAAGCCAAGCTCGCCTCGTAAGAACCCGGCCTCCCCGCTGCAAGACGACGCGCCCGCCCGCCGCTGACGGCCATTCCCCGACACCGAAGGAAGCACCTCTTTTGTTCGGCTGATCTTCTGCGGAGGTCCGTCGGAAAACAAACCTTCATTTCTGGATCAAATAGGATCAAATTGGACCTCTGCTTGGGCAAGAGGTGGGTAGGATTTCAGCAGACTTCAACATGCAAATGAGCTAAAATCGCATTCATGACACCGCCGTGGACAGTAACTCCCGATAAGGTTCAAGCCGCGATTAAACGGATTGTGGAGACGAGCCGACCTAGAAAACTGATCCTTTTCGGATCGTTTGTACGAAAACAAACGACTCGCAATAGCGATTTGGACATCCTCGTTATAACAGGAAATGATGTTGATGATCCGCGTCGCGAAAGCGTAAGGATTCGCCGTGCGCTGCGCGGTATTTCCATGTCCATGGATATCTTGGTGATCACCGAAAGAAAATTTGCGGAATTATCGAACCGGCCAGGCCTGATTTATCGCGAAGCAGTTCGGCATGGGGAGGTTGTCTATCAAGCCGCCTGAGGGAAAGGAGATGCCCGGATCTCTTCAAACTTGGCTGTCCCACGCCCAAAGCGACTTAGAATTAGCGCGCCTAGGGCGTTCAAGCAAGGACATTTTAGCAGCGCAGATTTGTTTCCATGCCCAGCAAGCCGCAGAAAAAGCTATTAAGGCAGTCCTCTTATCCCGCCAGATTGATTTTCCATTCACTCACGACATCGAACAATTGATCGAGATCGCTGAACAGCATAAAGTGGATTTAACGTCAGACGTACGGAATGCCGGCACCCTAACGCCCTATGCAGTGGAAACGCGGTACCCGGGGTCTGGGCAGGTAAACATGCCCCACCCCCTAGCGCAGATGCTGGGTGAGTTCGGCGTTAAAGCAAAGACGAAATAACCCACGCAGAGACAACCTTCCAAGTTCCAGGGGGCGTTCCCCAATGTCAGGGAATGGGTGGCCCCATTGCGTAGCGAGCGCTTGACAAGCGGAGCGCTGCAGCCGTAAGATCACTCCCGTGAAATCGCCCAAGAAACCATCCAAGGAACTGTCTCTCCCTTCCCAAGACGAATCCCGCCGGACCAATGTACTCTTTGAGAAATTGATGTCGGAATTCCGCGCGGTCGCAGAATCAGTGTCCGCAGTTCGGGAGCGCGTTGATAGAATCGAGCCCAAGCTCGACAAACGGGGCGAAGACATAGAGATTTTGAAAGCAGCGGCTCGTACCAATGGCCAAGACATCAGCGCCCTGAAAGACGCTGTTCGCAGCAATACCGAAGCCACCCGCGCCAATACCGATGAGATCCGTTCCCTTAAAGGAGTTGTTGAAGGGCATACGACAGCCATCCAAGACAATACCGAAGCCATACATTCCATGCAGACCGACCTCAAGACCTACAACCAGCGCCTCGAAGTCGTCGAAGCCAAGCTCGCCTCGTAAGAACCCGGCCTCCCCGCTGCAAGACGACGCGCCCGCCCGCCGCTGACGGCCATTCCCCGACACCTAAGGAAGCACCTCTTTTATTCTGGGAATGGGGTCACCCATTGCCGTTGAGCTGGACTTGGGTAAGAGTTGGGTGGAATTTCATTGTCGCTGACGCCAAATTGCCGTATAATTTCCCGAGAGGTAAATCATGCAAGCCAAACCTTTTAAAAGTTATCAGTGGATCGTCCACCATCCCAGCTTGCTGGGTGGGCAACCTGCCATCAAGGGGACCCGGATTTCGGTGGCCCAGATCCTGGAGTGCCTTTCCATCGGAATGTCGCCCCAGGAAATAGCGGACGATTACCCGGGCTTTCCAGCGGAAAGCATCCCCGAAGTGCTCAAGTTTGCCGCCCAGCAACTGCAGCATGTGGCTGCTTGACCACAACCTCCCTCGTCAACTGACTCCCATCTTTCAGTCGCTTGGGATTCCTGCTGAAACCAGCCTACAACGTGGTTGGCAAACGCTGAGCAACGGAGAATTAGTGAAAACGGCTGCCGCGACGGGTGTTACCTGCATTTTGACGCGGGATCTGGGCTTCGGTCACGCGGCGGCGAAAGCCCTAAAAAGGTTTTCGAGCGTCGGGGTCGTTTTGATCACCTTACCTCAGCAGCGAGGTCCCGCCTACGCTCGAGCCTTCCAAGAAGCCTGGTCTCGAAAACCCATCGTTCCTCTAGCCGGCAAACTGGTGCGTTGGCCCGCCTAGCATTTACTCACGCCTGACCCTTCCAGGGGTGAGCAATTTAAAGCTCTTGATATAGTTTATAGTTTACTATAAACTATAAACTATGAAGACTCAAACACGCTCTCAAATACTCAAAATAATCGAGAAAAGTGGCAAAATTCGGCCTTTGGAATTGCGTAAGACCTTGAATATCTCTTCTCAAGCGGTTCATCGCCATTTACGGAGTCTTATCCAGCAAGGAATTATCGAGATCAAAGGCTCCGCTCCTTTAGTACATTACACGTTAGCCGGGGTGCCGGATCTCGGAGCGGTTTCTAAGTGGATGAACGCTCGAACGGCACCCAAAGGTCCGGATTCGCTGGTGTGTGAAACGCGGGAGGTTTTCACCGGCAGACTCCCTCATCTGAAGTCCTATCTCAGGAAAGGCCTGCAGGAGAACCTTCTGCCGCTGGTCATTTCCACGGCGGGTGAAATCGGAAACAACTCCTTCGACCATAATCTGGGGCAATGGCGGGATGTTCCCGGCTGCTGGTTCGAATCCCAGGCCACCGGGCGGCATCTTTGGATCTGTATCGCCGACAGGGGTCAGGGCATCTTCCAGTCGTTGGTCAAAGTGCATCCCGAACTGGCGGATGAACAAGCCGCTCTCCACGCGGCCTTCGAAACGATTATTTCCGGCCGGGCCCCGGAGCAGCGAGGGAATGGATTAAAATTTGTCAAAAAAAGCCTCTCGATGACGCCGGGCGGCGGCGTCGCTTGCATTTCAGGGACCGGGCGTGTTTTCTATGGGGAGCAAGGGGAGAAATGCGTTGCTCTTTTAGACAAAAATTTCATCAACGTACAGGGCACCGTCACCCTCATGGTTTGGGAACTCCAATGAAAGTCGAACTGAAGAAGTTCGGAGAAATCCTCACCTCTCGGCCCTCCGGCCGGGAAGCGGGCCTGACCATCAAGGCTTATTTCAAACCAAAACCGGGAGATCGTATCGAGCTCGACTTCACCGGCGTTCTGGCCATGGGTCCTTCGTGGCTGGATGAAGTACTGACGGCATTGCGCAGCGAGTATGGAAAAGAGCGCGTCATTTGTCTTCCGAGTGAAAATGCCTCCGTCTCCGAGTCACTGGGGATTATCGAACAACAGCCCGGTCAACAATCATAAATACAGTCAGGGGGAGTCCCCTACCCCCTACATCGCCACCCCTGTTAAACAGGCGGCGATGGTCAGCATGCATGAGCCAAATAAGACTGGCATATAGCTCACGAAATGGCTATTCTATGAGCTATACGAATGGATCCTATAAATCATAAAACTTGGAATTGGCGGCGACCAGATTGGCCGAATTTCCGCTACGACGCTCACCGGCTCGAACAGCAGGAATCCTCCTTCTTGAATCGCGGCGGGATTCTTGTGGGAACGATCAAGCACCTAAACGCGGCCGATGGCGATCAATTGCGGATTGAATTGATGAGCAATGAGGCTGTCCAGACCTCGGCGATTGAGGGTGAGATTGTTGATCGGGACAGCGTGCAATCCTCGCTTCGCCGGCAGTTTGGGCTAAAAACGGATGATCGCCGGATCCCCCCCGCCGAACAAGGCATAGCCGCCATGATGATTGATCTTTATCGATCCTATGCTGAAAAGCTGACGCATGAAACCATGTTCCGTTGGCATCGGCTGCTGACCAATGGACGCCGGGACCTAAAAGATATAGGGCAATACCGAACCCATCCCGAACCGATGGTGATTGCCTCTGGCCGATACGATGAGCCGAAGATTCATTTCGAAGCGCCGCCATCAACGGTGGTTCCGAAAGAGATGGGCCGCTTTGTCGATTGGTTTAACGCCGGCGCTTCGGGCGGACCCAGCGCCCTTCCCGCTCTCGCCCGCGCCGGCATCGCACATCTCCACTTTGTTTCGATCCATCCGTTTGAAGATGGCAACGGACGAATCAGTCGCGCTCTGGCTGAGAAAGTTCTGGCACAGAGCCTCGGCCTGCCCACGTTGATCACGTTGTCGGACACGATCGAACGCCGACGCAAGGATTACTATCGCGCGTTGGAGGCTGCCAATCGTGACAATGACATCGACCCTTGGCTGAGCTGGTTTGCTGGGACCGTCATCGATGCACAGCAGGCGACGCAGGTTCGAGCAGAATGTGTGATTGAAAAAACGAAATTGTTGGATCGCCTAAGAAACCAACTGAACCCGCGGCAGGAAAAAGTCATCTTGCGCATGTTTCAGGAGGGGCCGGACGGATTTAAGGGCGGGATGAGCGCCGGCAAGTACATCCGCATCGCGCCGACCTCGCGCGCCACGGCCACACGCGACCTGCAGGACTTAGTCGAAAAAGGCGCGTTGATTCGTAAAGGAGAACTGAAAGGGTCACGGTATTATATAGTCAGTATAGTCAGGGGGACGCCGTGATGCGTCACGAGCATCAGCAGATCAAGCAGCGCTTGGCGGTGATCGCTTCACGGCTCTCCGCCGGAGAGTCTGGGACGGAAGCGGGGGAGTCCGATCTGCATAACCCGAGGGGACGCAGCTGCTTAACTGCTTTTCCGGCGCCGCTTGAAGCCGAAAGGAAGTTAAGCAGGAACGTCCCCTGAAACTCAGAAGCCAGGCACCAGGCCCCACAAATTGGACGCTGATTTGGGTAGAAATTGGGTAGACTTGTCGACGAGCATTTCCATCTAAAATAGGGTATACTTTTATCATGAAAACAAAACGACCCAAAGTGATCGACATGACGCCTCTGTACCGGAAATACCCCGGCAAGTTCGTTGCGCTTACCCCCGATCACAGAAAGTTCATTGCAGCCATGGATACTCTTAGCGAAGCCCTTCGTGAGGCCCGGAATCGTGGTGTAGAACATCCCCTCGTAGAACGGATTCCGTGGGAGGCTAGAAGCTACTTGTTGTGAACAAAATCCAGTTTCCCTATAAGCGCTACCCAGGAGCGCCGGGGGCACCTCCTACCTGCCGTCCTGTAATCCCAGTCACTCTCTTTGCCGGAAAAGGTGTCGCCGAATTCCACGCTTTAATTGACTCCGGCGCCGACCCATGCACGTTTCCAGGGCTTGTCGCTAAGGATCTGGGATTCAAAATTGAGAAGGGCGAACGGCGGCTTTTTTCAGGAATTGGTGACAGCGTGATGGCCTATCGGCATACCACGCTCATTACGGTGGCGAAGATACGACTAGCCGTCGAGGTTTACTATTCCCATCAATGGGACGACATGCCTTTCGGCCTCCTTGGGCAGGAAGGCTTCTTCTCTCGCTTCAGCGTCCATTTCGATTACAAGAAAAAACTCGTCCATCTTTCTCGTTACAGCTTGTAAGCCGCCCCTGTCCCTGCCGAGACCGTCCTCCGCCACTACACCGCTGGCAGACCCGCCGAAGACTCCTCCGTGGCTGCTTGATGTACACATGCCCCAACCCCTAGCGCAGATGCTGTAGCCCGAGGGGACGCAGCTGCTTAACTGCTTTTCCGGCGCCGCTTGAAGCCGAAAGGAAGTTAAGCGGGAACGTCCCCTGAAACTGTTAAAATGAGGCTCGATTTCGCCCGGTTAGCTCAGTGGTAGAGCGTTTCCTTGACATGGGCTTCCCACCACTTGTGATCTAGTAGGATTCAGACGGAAAACACCTTATCGCACTTGGATCAAATAGGATCAATTAGGACCTAAACTTGGGGGAAAGTTGGGGGAACCAAATTTTATGACTACGCACCAAAGAGGTAATGCAACTCATGCCTGAAACCCCCCCGCAAACCGCCATCGCCCGCCAACCGGACGGCCGCTTTATCAAAGGCGTTTCCGGCAATCCTTCCGGCCGGGAAAAGGGTTTGATTTCGTACATCAAGTCGAAAACCCGCGACGGCCGCGATCTGGTGAACATCCTGCACAAATTCGCCAGCGGCCAAATCAAAGCGACCCCACAAGTCCGGCTGCAAGCGACGGTGGAGTTATTGAATCGCGGGTTCGGTCGCGCGCCGATCCAGGTTGACGGCGACGGCACGGAAGGCATCTTATTTTTTGAGATGGTGCGCTTGATCCAATTCGGCCGCGAGCAAAAACATTTCGGCGAGAACGCCATTGAAACGACCCCCCAAGATCATCCTGCCGACGGGTCATAGCGACGCGCTCGCCACTTACGGCGACAAATTGTGGCGGATGTCCCACCTCTACAAAATCCGCGACAAAGACCGCCGGATCGTTTCGCTTAAACCGAACGCGGTCCAGCTTCGCATGTGCGAGCAGACCCAAAACGACGAGCCGGTCCGGGCCTTTTTCTTAAAGTCCCGTCAGCAAGGCGTCTCGAGTTGGTGGCTGATCTGGTGGTTGGATGACACGATCTTTACGCCGAACACGATCACCGGGATCCTGGCGCACTCGCTGGAGAGCTTGCAGCACCTCTGGCAGATTCTCCGCGTGGCGTTGGAGAATATGCCGAACGAATTTAAACCGCAGATCCGCAAATCGACCGAGCATGAATTCGCGTTCACAACCAACAGCCGCATTTTCACGTCGCTTTCTATCCGCTCAACAGCCGTTCATAACCTGCATGTGTCGGAGGCATGTTACGTCGACAGCGGGGAGTTGGAAGCAACGCTCGCCGCGTGCAGTCCGAAATCCAATATCACGCTCGAGTCGACCGGCAACGGCGTCGGAGGGCTGGGCTATGAACTTTTCCAAAATGCCAAACTCAACATGAACGGCTTCAAGTGCGGGTTTTTCCCGTGGTATCTAAGCCCGGAATATGCCGCCCAGCGCGACCCTTCCATGCCGCCTTTGATCCGCACGGCCGACGAAACCAAACTCACCGCGATAGCGGCCCGTGACTACGGCATTTCAATTTCCGATGAGCAAATCCTGTGGCGGCGGATGACGCAGAAGGCCCTTAAAGCGACGTTTCAGCAGGAATTTCCCGAAAACGATATTGAAGCGTTTCTTACGTCCGGCGGCCGTTACTTCGACGGCAAAAAAGTCATGGTGCTGATAAACGAAGCGCGAACGTATCTCAGAAAAAACCCGCCGCATGAGCAGACCGAACATTACACGGCTTTCTTTCCGCCGGAAGCCGGGCACGTTTACGCCGCCGGCGCGGACGTCGCCGAGGGGTTGGGCGGCGACTATAGCGTGCTAACGATCCTGGACGCGACGGCGGGACGGACCGCGTTTCGTTATCGCGGGCACATGGCCATTGACGCTTTCGCCGCGCTCTGCGCGAAGCGGGCCGCCGCCTACAACAATTGCCTGTTGGCCGTCGAACGAAATAATCACGGGCACGCCGTGATAAATCTTTTACGCGAAGTGCATCGTTACCCAAACTTGTATTACGAATCAGGGGGCCAGCGCGCGGTCGCACGCGAATTTATCGAACCGGCCTATGGATGGTTGACCAGCAGTAAGACCAAGCCGATCATGCTGGATCAGCTAAAACTTGCGGTTGAAGGCGATTCGCTGGAAGATGAAAAGACGTTTTCACCGGAAGTGATGATACTGGATGAACTCTTTTTAAGTGAAGCACTCAGTTTTGTCGAAAAAGATGGGAAGCTGACAGCCGAAGCCGGCAAGCATGACGACTGCATTATCAGCCTTGCAATTGCATATCAAATGTATCTTAAAGAAAAGATCAAGGAGTCCAGGAAAGACTTCGGTATTTTGGTCGGGGGGCGCAGAGAATCGTTTCAAAAGCTGGATAAAGCTTTGCGCCTCTCATACGAGTAAATTAAATAATAAGTGTTGTATATATAGATCCTGGGTGCTGGGGGCTTGGAGGGAAGGAAGGGAAGGAAGGAAAAACGCGCGCCGCGCCTTTTCTGCTTTGACTTTTTCCAACTCTCTGACGCAGGACAAATTTATATCGACGGTAAACGCAGGCTTGCTTCGTGTGCGCGATGTCCCCAAATCAAATGTTTAAGTGCCGCGTGGTTTTAGGCGACCGCTCCGACGGTAAAAGCCTCAGCTTTTGGGGTGGGTTTTAGTGCCAATGCCCGGGCTATCGTCATGCGCGAAATGCCAAGCGTTCGGCCTATCGCCCTGAAAGATCGCCCTTCCAGAAGCATCCGACGCGCTTGAGCGGCGTCTACAGCGACCCTGGGACGCCCTAAACGCTTGCCACGGGCAACGGCGCGGCGCAGACCTGACCGGACGCGCTCAACGATCAAGCTCCGCTCAAACTCCGCCAAAGACCCCATGACCCCGAACACCATCCGGCCCTGCGGGGTAGAAGTATCGACCGACTCCTGATAGCTCACGAAATCAACCCCCAGGCGGCGCAGTTCTTCCAGGGAGTTGACCAGGTGGGCCAAGCTCCTGGCGAAGCGGTCAAACCGCCAAACTAAAAGCACGTCGATCTTCCGCTTCCTGGCCAAGTCCATGACCGCCTTCAACTGCGGCCGGTCGTCTTTGGTCCCGCTGATCCCATTGTCAACGCACTCCGCTACAACGTCCCAGCCGCGAGCCTGACAATGCCCCCTCAAATCAAGTAGCTGGTTTTCGGTCGTTTGATCCTTCGTGGATACCCTCGCGTAAATTGCTATGCGCTTCGGCTTCGTTTCCATGTGTGTCCTCCTGTGATTTCGGCTTCCCTGGTGGGCTACTCACACCATTATATCAAGACTACTTGCAGTAGTCACTCGAATTATGTAGGATGAGGGCATGGCAAAGAAAAAGAAGGGTTTAATGGGAGTTGAATTTTATAAGGGCGCGGGCTTCGTGAAGAAAATCCTGATCCACGTGGACAAGGGCCTTCACGTTAAGCTCACGCGCATGGCCAAGCGGCGGGGTCAGTCGCTACAAATGACCGTGAGAGGGATGCTTGAGAAAGGGGCGAAATAACAGTGATAGAGTTCGAGGAGTTAAAAGAGAAATGGGAATTGACCGTTGATAAACTGCCGGTTTCTGAGTTAATCGAAATTCTGGAACAAGTGAGAATGGAATCAACAAGGATTCACAACCTCTCCGAACATTTGGAAGAGAAAAAAGCACTGTTTCACAGAAAATCCTATCTCCAATATCAGGCAGCTTATCTTGAGGAATTGATAGAGCGTAAAGAGGCGGGCCGATGTTGAAGCTCCGCATTTTACTGGCATTGGCCGCGCTGGCACTCGCAGGGTGCACTCGCTGGAACGAGTTTTACGGCGTCAGTAGCTTCTCGGAATTCATGCAGGAAATGGGGTGCGTCCAGGAGTACGGCACCGATTGCGAGACTTACAGGAAAGACCCTGACGCCTACTGGCGACAAAGGGCGGCAACGCGGGCCGCGCTCAAGGACGACAAATGATCAACGCCCTCGACATTTTCCACCCTTTCCCGGCCACTGATTGGTATATTTGAAGCCGGTCGAAAATTTAGCAGTCTGCCCGTAAGAAGGACTTGGGGCCTTCAACACGCTAGACGGACCATGACTACCGCCTCGGGGGCGGCAGCTCGGCTTCACTAGCGTGTTACCGAGTATGTGCCCCCTTCCTCTTTCGGGAGAAACCGTGGAGGATATGGAGGCCAAGAAGCGCCAGCGCCGGGTGGATCGCTCAGAATTTGAAGGGCTAAGCCGCGATAACCTTGTCGATAAATGCGTGGTCTTGGCGAATGGGCTGCACATCCTGGCGACAGAGGCCAATCAAACGTTGCGGCGAATGGAGCGGTATCGCGCAGCGGCCACCCAGTGGCGGCAGAGGTACAGAAAAGTCGTACGCGCGGTATAATGTAGGCACAACGGCGACCGTGACCGCCAACAATATCAATCCGCACCTCGCGTCACGGCGGGGCGCGGATTTTTAATTGAACGCATGAAAATAAAACCGACAAAAAAGGCGAAGCGCACCTCTCACATGGAAGCGGATCAACCGAGATTAATCCCTGTGGACGGTGGTTCCGGTATCGATCATCCTGTCATGGGAGCCGACAGCGTGGTGAACACGAATACGAGTTACTTGTTTGATTTCACTCAGTCAAAATCCGTTGATGGTTCAGCGACGTTTCCTGTGGATGTGCGCCTACCTGGTAATTTGTCCGACAAAGAGTTGATCAAAAAATACACGCAAGTCCAGCACCTCGTCTCGCCCGAGGCCCGTGCCAAGGGCAAGACGGAAATCAAGCGCGTGCCGAAGGAAGACCTGGATGCGTTCAAGCAAGCATGGAGCGAGTGCCGCACCAAACCTGAGAAGGACAAAGTGTGGGCGCGTTTTTTCCGACCTCTTGCGGAAGTGCTCAAAGCCGACACAGACTATAAGAAAAAGCAGAACCAACGGCCGCGCGGCAAGGACAAGAACCAACGCGATCCCGTCTTGCCAGAAATAGCGGATGAGGTTAACCGAGCCATATGCAATCAGTTTCAAACGCCGGAAGGGGCGGAATGGACGCGACAAGAACGCCTAACACAGTTAGCGTGGTGGTATGAAAACGATTACCGACGATTAGAGAATCTCGAAGCCCCTGCACTGACCCGCCGCCAGCTTAAAAGAATCGTCAAAAACCTGCCTTAATCCATAAAATCATTACCGTCTCAGAATAGATCAATTTGATCTATTCGTTTAATCGCGTGTGCAACAATGGCTACGCTTGATTGAAATTAAAAATTCTGCATGAAAGGACACCCCATGGAACTTTTTACGGACGATGATGACTACAGATTCATTTTGGGCCTGACAAAACTTGTGGCGGTTGGCGACCCCCATTGGAGCCGCGCGCGGGCGATGGGCTCGAAAATCGAACAATACCTCGATCAGAAAACGGACCTTTCACTTGATAAGCGGGCGAACAAACTCGTGGAGGCCAAAAAAATGTCGTACCGCGCGGCGCTGCTCGAAGCGTCCCGTGAACTCGCGGAGCAAGAAAGAGAGGCGGCCCGATGAGTGACCTCACAGGGAAGTTTCAGCCGTTCGAGTCGAAGGAAAAATTACCCGTCGCGCAGTTCAACAAAGACACCGGCCGCTTAATGCCGGAGTCGTGCCGCTTTAAGGTCGTCGGAAATAAGCTGATCGGGGTTTACCGGACGAAGCACGATTTCCCCAACGGCTCGTCGGAGTTTCAGGTCAAGCACATTTTATGGGCGAACCTGAAATTGCCTTCGCCGTCATCCGCAAGCTGGAACGACGACGTGGCCGGAAACTCCGCGAAGCGAAAAATTCTTTTGCAGCGACGCGCCGAGTTGAAAAAAGCTGGGATCCCCGGACTGTAATTTTTCGTCGGCGGGTCCTCCTCAGGCGGTCTCTTGTTCCCGCCCCTGGCCCCCGTCGATAGCACCGTCGGGATTTCCTTTTCTCCCCGACGGGAGCCGGGTCGGCTCCACGGGCAGGGACGCCCTCAAGCTCCGACCCGGCAAATTTGACAGAAAAAAATAGCCCCACGCAGTAATTTTGCGATCAATGCGCGGGGTTGAGGGAACGATGGAAAGTCTACCACAAAAACCCAACCACGTCATTATCGAGCTGGAAAGCTCCCAGGTCGCCGACGTCATCGCCGGCCTTCTACTGCTCGGCCGCTACCGTGTAGGCGAACCGGCGGCGCGCTTACAGGAATTGCATGACATGGTGTGGAAAGAATTTATGACGCAGGTCGGGCGCGGACGTGCGACCTGAACGCGCGACCAATTTTTTGAAGTACGAGGTCGTCTAAGCGTTTCTCGAACCTCGTTAAAAACAGCAGAGAAGTCGATCACGTCGTCGGAAATAATGGGGGCAACGCTCAACCCTTGCGACCCTTGACCTGCATGGAAGAAGAATCCACCGGCTGACGGAGTGCCTTAAAAGTGAGGCATGAACATTGAAGGGACGCGACACAGGGCGCGTTTTCACACTTTTCATCATTACTATGTCCTGCAAGGTCAAAGGCACACTTCTACTTCATGCAGGGAAGAAAAGGGTCGTGAAAAGACGAATGTCACACAAAACGGCTTTTTTGGGCAAATTCTCGACGGAGAAGTGGATGTCACATGGTGGCATATCGTGATCGAGGTCAAAACGAGTTTTTCAAATTGAGAGAGGCCGCTTCGAAAATGGGTATTTCGTACAGGACGATTTTACGGTGGGTCGAGTCAGGGAAGCTCAAAACGATACCCCCCGCCAACTATCACCGCGTCGAACGAGCAGAAATAGGACGTTTAATGACGGAGAAAGTGCGACCCAAAAGATGAGCAACTCTCTGCACGATCAACATCGTTGGAAGGTGACCAAGCCGGATGGCTACGACATCATCAAAGGCAAGCGCGGCGTCATCGAGCAATACAGCGACGGAGACCTCAATGTCCTGGTGACCAGCCACCGCGTCATCTTCAACTGCCTGTGGAAGTCGCTTCATACCTACGACGATGGCGCTGACTACTGCCGACCGTACAGCGACCTGGCCCAGGCCTGCGAGCTGATAAAAGCGCGGAGGCGTCGCCAGGTCACGGAGGAAATGCGCCAGCGAGGCAGAGAATTGGCCGCTAAAATGCGTTCTAGCAACGCGACCCCCGCCCTGGCGAGGCCCTCAGCGGAACAAAACCCACCAGGCATACCCAAGCACCCCTCGCCCCCCATTTCGGCCCAGGAAGGGCCGCCCAGCCCAGGGGGTGCGAGCAATGCGACAGAGCCATACCAGGAGGCGCGCGGAGCGTGAGAGAGTCCTTCTACAACATCCGTTTGTCTAAAAAGCGCCAGCGTCAGATGGACGATATATGCCAAATCGTGATCAAGTATCAAAATCAGGGCTACAAAATGACACTCCGCCAACTTTTTTATCAGCTCGTAACCGAGAATAAGGTTTCAAACGATGAGCGGGAATACCGTAGGCTGTCTTGCTTGGTCAAAGATGGCCGGATGATGGGTCTTATTGACTGGGATGTGATCGAGGATCGAGGCAGAGAACCCTATCAGCATTCAGAATTTGATGATATCGAAGACCTTATGGCGTCGGCCTTATCGTCCTACCGGCTGCCCCGCTGGGCGGACCAGGATTGCTATGTCGAGCTGTGGGTCGAAAAGGACGCTCTCTCTGGCATCTTACGCCCTCTGGCAGATAAATACCACGTCACCTTGATGGTCAATAAGGGGTTTTCTTCAGCCACCGCCATGTATGAAGCCCGTAAAAGATTCTCCCGCGCGATCAGTGCCGGGAAAAAGGTGGCAATCCTTTACCTGGGCGACCACGATCCGAGCGGTATGGCAATGACACAAGATATTCAGAAGCGCCTAGAAGAGCTTGGCGTATCCATCGACGTAAACCGTATCGGCCTGAATTTTGATCAAGTACGGAAATTCCGCCTGCCCCATAATCCAGCCAAGGAAAGAGACCCTCGTTTTACTGAATACGAGCGCCAGTATGGCGAAAAATGCTGGGAAGTAGACGCGCTTAATCCGAGCGTTCTTAAGAAACTCGTTTGCGGGGCCATCGAAAAATACGTCAACGGCGAAAAGATGGGAGCGGTCATCGCGCAAGAGGAGCGCGACAAAAGCCGATTATCGGCGTTGGCAGGGCAGGTGGCGAATGAATAACGGGGTGGATCAGCTCATGCCCTCTGTCAAACCCCCGAAGCAGATGGCTTCTCTGAAAACGATCTGCGAAATCTATGACTGGAAGTATGACACGATCTACAAGAAGTGGAAGCGCGGCGAATTTGTCCAAGGATATCGCGATCCGGCCGGTCGAGGTATTCGCTTTGATCTCAAGGACATAGAGGCATGGGCGCACCAAAGCCCGGTTGGAGTGAAGAAACCCTCGCTCATCCGAGGTCTCATTTGACAACCAGCGGAGTAGGATAGTATCCTACCTTCATTGTGAAGAAGGAAAAGTGCTCGGTGACATTAGACAAGGATCTGATCGCGCGCATCGACAAGTATGCTCGGGAAGAACGACGCAATTTCAGCGATACAGTCAACTTCGTCCTGGCGCGTTTCTTCAAGAAAAAATATGACCAAACTTCCGCCCAACACAAGAATTAAAGACGGTTTCATCGACTTCCGAAAGCAATACAACGGCGAACCCATCGCGCGCTCTTGGCCGGTCCGCGAGAAGAAAAAGGCGTTTGCTGAAATATACGATCTATTGCAAAAAATATCCCGTAATGACGATCTGGTGATACAGGCCGAACACCGAATGACCGTCGAGGAAGCCTTTGAGACGTATCTGACCTTGCATGGTCCGAGCCTGAAAGGCGGTATCAGCGAGGCGACGCGCTCACAGTACCGGCTATTGCGCTGCCAGTTGGATCAAGTGAAGAAAGCATGGGGCGGGAAATTCTTAGACACGATCACAAAATACGACGTGCGGGATTTCCTGAGCCGCTATCAAAGCGTCGGAACGGTGATGAAGTACCTCGGTATCCTCACGACCGTGTTCAAGAAATTTGAAGAGTGGAACGAGGACGGAAATATTTTGAAGGTGCGCGTAAAACTTCCGAAACATAACCCCGCGACGAAGTGGCGGAAGGATATGAGGTCGCATCAGAAAAAAGAGCTTCCGAGGACACGTGTTCTTAGTCCGGCGGAGTGGGCACAATTCAAACCGCACCTAACGGATCGTGCGCGAAATATCTGTGAGATCGCCTTGCGGCGGTTTCTGCGTTTATCCGATATCAGGCAGATATCATACCTCAGCATCAGAGGCGACATCATCGAAGGCCTGCAATCCAAGACCGGCGAACGGTTTTCCATCCCGACACTGGATTACCAGCCCACGCGATACGACTTCACCAATTTCAAACGGGAGTTTAAGAGGGCGCAAGTCGCCGCGCAAATGGACTTTCCGTCGTCGCATCCTTTGCACTTTACCGTTCGTGATCTACGGCGCACGGGTGCGACGTGGGCCTACAAGAAGACGAAGGATCTGGTGAGCATTTCAAAAATGCTGGGTCATACCAAGATCACGACCACGATCCGCTATCTCAATATCGATGACACCGACAGGGCATCCGTAGCCCAGGCCGTTGATGAATTGGCAAAATTTGAGCCATCTGGAAGTCTGACCTATCCCGCCCAGTTAGCTCAGTTGGTAGAGCGTCACATTGACATTGTGAAGGCCACAGGTTCGAGTCCTGTACTGGGCACCACTTTCCCCAAAGTTGGGGGAAAAGTTGGGGGAAACGGCATCCACCATAGGAAAAACGAGCTGTAAAATAGGCACGAAAGCTATTTTCTGCGTACTTCCTTGACATGGAAAAGGCCGTGGGTTCAATCCCCTCACCGGGCA